>JAABUS010001842.1_pt1 | contig 43314 bp, 57 predicted proteins | sample 5560161 | NCBI WGS metagenome assembly JAABUS01 (sample SAMN10711885, study PRJNA513376) | rock metagenome | isolation source: Antarctica rocks | place: Antarctica: Victoria Land, Trio Nunatak nord | collected 2016-01-04
GGGAGGTATGTTTAGAGGATGAATTTTGGGGGGAAGAGGTGCATCAGGAAATTGGGAGTGGAGATCGTTGTGGGACAGGTGTGTGGGGGAGATACATACGGTATATTGGGCCGAGATTCAGATGCTTGCGAAGCTCGTGCAAATGAGGGTGGCCGAATGATGTTTGAAACGGTGTTGGATAGTGGTGTCGATGTCGTGGAATCGGGGACGGCATGGAGAAGAACCCACGTGTTACAGCTGAAATGTTGGATGGGTTTCATAGGGAAGGGGTGTAGATCGAAGAGGGGAGTGCTCTTCGCAGGTATGGAGGGGGGTTTCTTTGATGATCATCTGCCTTGATCTGCATACAAGCAATTCTCCACCGGTGGGGACGTAGTCCACCCACATCCGCCGTCGGAAGAGGCGCAGAACCGGACGTTGCCGCACAGGCAAGGGTATTCGGGGTCGATGCTGTAGGATCTATTGAGAGATGTCGGTCAGTACAGTAAGGGAAGCATGGCGGCGCCTTTCTCCAGTTGGGTTCATAAGAATGAGGAGGGGATGCTTACGAGGACGTGCAGGGGAAGTGATATCTCAGTGCAGAGGGCGCTGGGGTGGTACTCGAGGGCTGGGAAGAGGCTCCTGTGGGAGTAGGCGGCGACGGTGGCGATGATCCGGGCGATGCTGTTGGCGTGCGGGCACCTCTTGCGCTTAAGCGTGGTCCGGGAGATGCGGTTGCGTTACCAGCAGCACTCCCGCTCGAGGCGCCTCCGTCAATGGAATTAGCTGCGAACTCGGAGGCGACGACTCCGACGATCTCAGAGAGGGGAACCGTAGTCGAGGCTCCTTCATTAACGGCCTCGGTTTCGAAGATATAGGATTCGCTGCTGCTGCTGGACGCTGTGGTTGTGCTTGTGCGGCCTGATGCGCTGCAACCTGTGGCGGTGGAGTAGCATGTTGTGCTGCAGGATGTGGAGGCGGAGGATGCGCTTGATGCTGGTGCGGGACAGATCACGCTGCAGTCAGAAACGGTGTGGCTGCTTGCGCAACTGCTGGCAGAGCCAGAAGATTGGGTGCTAGATGCGGTCGACGTTTTGTCGGTACTCTGCTTGTTGCTGTTCGGAGGTTGAGATTTATTTGGTCTGCCATTACCGTCACCTCCACCGCCTCCGGGCGCTGGAGGCAGGGTTGGTAATGTGGGCACAGGTCCTCCTTTGGGTATGGTGGGAAGCTGCCATCCAAGACCGCCGGGTCCAATAATGACAGGCACCGTACTCTTTCCGCCTCCTGGAGCAATCATGTTGGTCGTAGTCATTGTCTTCAGGTTCGAGAATTGCGTGTACGTCGTTGGCAAGAATGTTTCAGGGTAAGTCGAGGTTCCATCGGTTGCCATGATCACGGTGGGACTTGGTGATTGAGTGTTCATCGGGGCAGAACTTGGATTCCCAGCAGTCGTACTCGAGCCAGATGCTCTAACATTTGTGGATGTTCTGCCTTGAGTGCCAGTGGCTATTGAAGCGTCGCTGTTACCAGTGGACGGACTTGTGCCAGATATCTGGCTAGCACTGACTGAAACTTTGCCCATTGTGCCCGTCGAGCTACCGGTGCCGGCGCCGTTGTTTGAGGATGCAACTGATCCTGATGTCTTGCCAGCACTGTTAGAAATTTGACCCGCTGTTTTTGTTTCTGTTACGCTTCCTCTAGCAGCACTGTTACCGGTGGATGCAGTAGAGCCAGATGTGTTAGCGCCAATAGAAGTACCGCTAACGGTCGATATACTGCTTGAGCCAGACGACAAGGCAATAGAGGAGCTGCCGACGCTGCATGTCCCTGGAGAAGTCTTTGTAACCGTCACCGTAACAATCTCGGGCCCAGGCGATCGTGCTTCTAGAACCGGAGCACGCGGTATAGTCATGAAAGTAGTAGGACCGTTTTCTGCCAGTACTTTACGCTTTTCCTAATCAGTCTTGGCAGGCTCTCTAACCTGGCATTCTTATCCCTCCCAATCAATTTTGTTTGCGCCATGCTGGGCATGAATCTATCGATCTTCGGGAAAGGGCAAGTGCCTGTGTGGGTATTTCTCATGTTGGTTGTATTCTTCGGTCTCCTGACATACCTGCCCATCTACCTACCTGAAGTCGACCAAGGAAGAGTTCGGCTCTGCAGGCTTGCGTATCACCTTGCACGGCGCTCTATCTCTGCTGGATTCTGGTTTCTTGCCTTCGCTTTGACCCACAGTTATCACCAAAACTTCGAGATAATGAATTCTGGTCTTGCTCAGGTATTTTTGGGATATACCGGTTCTAGGACCAAGGGATGGATGGATAGAAAGCACGATGGTTTCTTTGAAAAGGCCACCTGGGGCAGCGAAGCGTTTTGGAAGGAGAAAGTGAAGAAGATTATCGGTGCTGTCGAATAATTGAATTCCAGCAATAAAGGTACGGAACTCACTGTTTGATCTGACGGATAGAAACTTGTCTTTATTTCTTCTAGTGGAGATATATAGCCTACTCTGTATTCTCTTGTAGTAAGGCGGGATAGCGTGATAAAGCACCAAAACCCAAGAAATCGCCCACCGCTGGTCCGGAAAAATGAATCCATTCATCTGCGACACTAATCTAAGTTGGGGAGACAGTGGGGAGAAACGAGGGTGCTGAGGGAAGCCAGAAGGTAGCCTAAGAGAGGAGGGAGCCTGAGGTAGCACAAAGGGAGGATATAGACGAACCCGGCGTTAGCGCGCGACTAAAGTGGATTGACAGAGTCACGTGATACTCGGTTAATCACCTTACCTACTCTCTATATATATACATACAATATCAATAAGAACAGGTATCCAATTTCTTGGTCCCAAAGACGCCACCTTATCCCGCACCAGTCTTTAACCTTACATCCCGAGCATCTCCAAGACCACACCTCCAATAAATCACACCGTCGTACCCACTCTTTCACGGCCCCCCTCATATACGCTATGGCATCATAAACCGTTTCAGCTCCCCATACCCTGCACGGCACATCCCCAACTATACCCTCTCCCTCCACATCCTCAAACCACCGCACACCCTGCCTTCTACCTCTATCTGAGAGCGCACAATCGCCACCCGGCAATCCCGGTCCACTTCGCAGAAATTCAAACAACCGGCACATTCCGGCCGCAGAGCAGCCGCAAAGGAGGATGGCTGGTGGTAGCTCCGCAGTAGTGAGTCCTGGCGGGAAGGGAAGAAGGGGGCACGAAGACCGGCGGTCTGCGCAAGCGGAGAGTTCGGGCGATGAGATCACGCCGTTGGCTTCACGCGAGCGGGGGAGTGCGTCCGGAAGAAATTATAGCTCTACGGGTGCGAAGGGTGGGGATGCGGCGGGAGATGAGCGTGTGGCGGATACAGGGGCGGGGGAGGCGAGGAACCGGAGGGGAGGGAGAGGGAATAGTGGAGGTGATGGGGATGGGGATGGGGATGGGGATGGGAAAGAAGAGGAAGGGTGGTGGTCAAGGGTAGTGGAGAAGTTTGGGGGTGTGGAGCTGGATAATAAGGGAAGTGTAGCGAGGGATCATCTGGCTCTTGGTATGTTGCGCTCTCCTCTTCTCATGTGTATAGCGCTCCTTTCCCCTCTTCTTCCCCCTCAAGTTCTACACTTCCTCTCCCCTTATCACAATCCATCCTCCCCCTCCCATACCCACCTCCTTTCCCCATCCTCCTCTTCCCATCCGCCCCGACACCAGAAATTAACACGACAAAGAACGTACCTTCCTCGCCTGGCTCCGCACATCCCTCTCCTTCGCCGGTATCGGCATCGCCATCACCCAGCTCTTCCGCCTCAACACCACCATCCAACAACGCGACGGCTACATCCCATCCAACCCGCCTAATACGTTCCATCTGCGCCAACTGGGCAAGCCGTTGGGCGCTACGTTCTTGGGGATCGCGATCATGGTGCTGGCGGTTGGGGGAAGACGGTATTTTGAGAGTCAGGTATGCTGCTACTTCAACCTACTTTCATCTGGATTTCCCCCCCCAAGTCCTGCTCCTGGTTTCGGCCGTTGCTGCTCCTCTCTTCTTTTTAGAGCTCGACTTGCGCTTTGTGTCTGGGTTTTCGAAGCGCTAGCAAGCTATGCGCAAAGGAAAATGGAGTAGCTGACAAAGGCACACAGTACTGGATCATCCGCGGCAAATTCCCCGCCAGCAGGGGCAGCATCTTCCTCGTCACAGCCGTGACCGTGGCGCTGATAATCACCAGCCTCGTCGTGGTCGTGACCGTGGATCCTAGTGCGTTCGAGAAACGACGTTGATATGCTTCCGCCCCTCTGAACGACGGATTCGGAACCGGAAAGGCTGGGTAAGATATCGCGGGTTTCCCGATGAGATTTCGTGACCGGGGAGGGGAGTAATGAACAAAGCACGGGGAGGACCCCCCCAACAGCACCCTCGAAGATTCCCCCCTTCCTTGGGAGCCAGCGCGGACGGCCTAACGCCGCGCCAGAGCCGTTTGCCAGACAAAGCCGCCACGCTATATTCAGCATCACTGGGCTACGTGCTGTTCATGCCAGGCAGACTTACCCTTTCTCATGCCGCACAACTATTTGAGTTCCGCCATACCAGGCGGGACTGGATCTTCAGCAGCACAACCGCAGACGACATGCCAAGTTGACGTACGGTATATGGCGTTCCGAGGGCCCTGCTTGTGCGGACGGGGGTTCGGGGTGTAGGGGCCTTGCGAAGAGGGAGCGGTATGGATACTGGAGGACATGCTGGATGTGTGTATAGGGAGGGGGCATGTTATAGTGTTGACGGAGGGGATGGAGGGTTGGGGGATGATGTGGGTGGGTATGGAGAGCTGGAATCATGGTAGGGGACAAGTGGCTGTTTAGAGGAGGAAACGGTTTGCAGGCCGACGAGGGACGAGGAAGTAGTCTCATGACTTTTGTGATGCTAGGCGAGCAGCACTGGCACTTCTCTATGCATGAGATAACGTGGTTTCGGCGCGGTCTTTCCAAGATTCCTGACAATCGAAGGAGCAGCAAATTGCAGACGTGACCTTATGCTTTGTACCTATTCCATCTATCTAGCTCCGCATCAAACAAACAGAAACACGTATCTCATCGCTCGTCCCTCCCATCATCAATTTTATCATAAGCCCACCAAGCAGGGAGCAACGTCACTCTAGATAAGCTGCTGGAAAGCCCGATTGATCGGCGAGCGGACCTTGTCCCCCTTGTAGAAATCCACCGTGGCAAGTGCGCGCTTGGTGATGCCTTCGGGCGTGAACTCAAATTTCTGCTTGCCCGTCAGCTCTTTGGCCCCTTTCTCACTTCTCGAATCGAGAAAAAAGGGGATCTTCTCGACTTGAGGGAAAACCGGTAGTGAATGACTCACTTTGTAGACATCCATATAAGGCCCACTAGCCCCAAACCTATTCAGCCCGAACTGCTCATGCGAATACCGCTCCCAGCCAAGCGTCGACATCGCTTCCACGCTCATGGACGGGATGCCATCGGGAATAACTTTCAAACGGTACTCCTTGCTCTGGGTGTCGAAGACCTCGAAGCACGGCATGCTGACCACGCGCGCTTTGAGGTTGTGGTTGTCCTTCATGTATTTGACGGCCTCGATGCAGATGCAGACCTCGGAGCCCGTGCTCACAAGCGTGATGTCCGCGCCCTCGGTCTCGACGCTGACGTACCCGCCCTTGATGCCGTTCTCGATCGTCGACGTCTCTAGGTTCGGCAGGTTCTGCCGCGTCAGCGCCAGGATACTGGGCGTGGATTTGGACGTCAGGGCGACGTAATAGGCGGCGCTGGTCTCGTTGCCGTCGGCGGGGCGCCAGACCATCATGTTGGGGAGAGCGCGGAAGTGGGCCAGCGTCTCGATCGGCTGGTGGGTGGGGCCGTCCTCGCCGAGGCCGATGGAGTCGTGTGTCGCAACGTAGATGACGCGGCAGTGGGAGAGAGCGGAGAGGCGGACGGAGCCGGCGGCGTAGGAGACGAAGTTCAGGAAAGTGCCGCCGAAGGGGATGATGGTCCCGTAGGCGGCGAGGCCGTTCATGATGCCGGCCATGGCGTGCTCGCGCACACCGTAGCGGATGTAGCGGCCGCCCCAGTCGCCGATGCCGAGGTTTGGGGGTTGGAAGTCGACGGCGTCCTTCCAGCGGGTGTTGTTGGATCCGGTCAAGTCTGCGGAGCCCCCAACGAGATCAGGGATGACCCCGTGGATCGCTTCGAGGACGGCCTCGGACAGCTTTCGGGACGCGGTGGCTTTATCGGTGGGCTTGTAGGTTGGCAGCTTTGTCTGCCAGCCTTCTGGGAGCTTGCCGCTCAGACGTCGCTTCAGGTCATCGGCTTCCTTAGTGTGTTTCTTGCTGTACTCGTCGAACATCTTGCTCCATTCCTTCTCCTTGGCAGCGCCTTCTGAAGCATGTGCGTGATACATGTCGTACACTTTCTGGGGGACAACGAAGCTTTCCTCGGGGTTGAAGCCGAATTTCTCTTTGACTTGTTTGCAGTCATCCGCCTTCAGGGGGTTCCCGTGCACCCCTCCAGTACCTTGCAAGAGCGAGCCGAAACCAATGGTGGTTGTGAGCTTGATGACTGAAGGCTTGTCCTTGACGTCCTTGGCCGCGGCGAGTGCCTTGCCGATGCCCTCTAAATCATGGTCACCGTCTTTGACCCATTGGGTATGCCAGCCGTAGGCTTCGAAACGTTTCATGACATCCTCCGTGAAGGCTACCTTAGTGTCCCCATCTGATATTCACTATCAGCCGTTGCCTCACAAACGTATTAAGAAAACTGCTCACCAATCGAGATGTGGTTATCGTCATACACCATGATGAGATTTCCCAACTGCAGATGGCCCGCCGTGCTGGCAGCCTCGCTGGCGATACCTTCCATAGCACACCCATCTCCGAAAAAGCAGAATGTGTGATTGTTGATAAGCTCGAAACCAGGTTTGTTGAATTCGGCAGCAGTGTGAGCTTGGGCAATGGCAAGGCCAACAGCATTGGCGAAACCCTGACCAAGAGGACCAGTGGTCACTTCGATACCCGGTGTATCCTGAGCTTCTGGATGTCCAGGGGTGATACTGTCAACTTGCTGAGAGCCGCAGATTTGGGTTAGCGCGTGCCCAAAAGCTGCGGTTGAGGTGGGACTTACTCTGAAGTTCTTCAGGTCATCTAACGTAACCTTGTAGCCAAAGAGGTGTAGTAGTGCATATTGTAACATGCAGCCATGACCGTTCCTATCAAAGATAATAGGTCAACATCCATGTAAGGTAATCAGTATTTCTACAAGATTTTGCCCTTGTCAGCCCCACATCGACGCCCGTCTTCGCTGTGGTGGGGCCAGAGCAGAATGGCAGACTTAGAGACCCTTGTAGAAAGACGCTTCACCTACGAAAGAATGAAACGATCTCGATTGACCCAGTCAGGATTCGAGGGGTTGAAGGTCATGAATTTGTTGAACATAACATGGGCTACTGGAGCCATGCCCATAGGGGCTCCAGGGTGCCCGGAGTTGGCCTTGAAGGTCGCATCGATCTGTCGAAACAGTCAAGAGTCAGCCGAAACTTGCACCTGAGGCTTGATATGCTCATGGCAGGCCGTTTGCGAAGGACAAAATCTCTACTTAAGATTTAGGAGCAGGTGGGGGATGTACCGCCAGAAGTCGAATGGTATTGATCGCCAATTCGTCATCCTTTCCGTAACCCATTGTCGCGTGTGTTTTCTTGGATAGTCTGACAGCTGTATTCAGGAGGGGTGTGCAGAGACAGCTGTAGGAGCGGTGGAAGGAAAAGATTCAATGGTAAGAAAAAAAGTCGCTCTACACCCGCGATTGTGGTTCGTTCAGGCGGCTAAGCGGGCCTTGTCCCGAAAAGTGGCTCGTACAGTCGTACTTCGTATGCGGCATATTAAATGTTAGTGCACGCACTAGGCAGGGGACCTAGCGTTACTGGAGAATACGTCGCTTGTCCACCGCATTTGCCAGTTCCTGGCATTTTTAATCCCAGAGGGTGGATAAAATGCGGAGGAAATCAGCCCGCTCCGCCACCTCCCAGGGTCCCTGCCTAGTGCGCGTACTAACATTTAATATGCCGCATACGAAGTACTTGGGTCGCCAGAAGATAAGTTAGTTACCTGATAAGGCACGATCGCACACATGACCCCAACAAAGTGATTGGTCAACAAACGAGCCGCTATCGACTAACCTGATTTGTCAACTAACTAATTTTCTGGCGACCCGAGTACTTGGGGCACCGTGGCACTACTTTACATGTACTTTACGAGTCTGCCCAGGATCGACCAAGCATTAAAACACGGTCTATTATTCAACTGGTCCAAGGACTCAATGTGTTGCTGCCGGGACACCTCATTGTTTCAGTCCTCCCCGGCTTGAACAGCCAAAACGAATCGTAGAAGACGGAATTGGCTGGATCAAGGTAATTCGATGCGTAACAAACGCGCACCTCAAGGCTGAGTCTCAAGAAAGCCCAGGATAAGTCATGACATGTTAGTGATTTATGGGATCCTGAAGGCAGGAATCCTTGTACAGCGTCTTGAGACTGTTCCCACAGTATGGAGTAGCCTTCAAGTACCAGCAACTTACTGTCCATCACCGGACATAATACAAAAGGCTTCAGTCATCGCATTGGCAATCTTAGATTCACCTTTGTACTGGACAGTAGAACCAGGTCAAAACGAACAGAAGGAGTTCATTCCTTCAACAAGCGCGTTCTCCTTGGTTGCTCATAAAGTTTGTGTCGCTTCGATCCCTTGATCATCTAGTCCTTCTTTTTGTGCACTTGTTCTTGCTTCTCCACCACTATGTGTGTGCATTCTCTATGGCATCTTTTAGAATTACAGACTTTGCACCCGAAAAAACCAGTGTCGACCTTGCTTGATTTCTACTACTATCGGTCAAAAAAATCTCCAGTGTCCTCGAAGACTTCAAGAGAAAAATCAGGCAGATTCTTTGGAACGCTCACCTTCGCCGGAGGAAAATGAGATTTGCCAATAGGACTGGATGCACGACAGAGATCAACGTCTTCACGATAAGATGTTGGAGATTCAAACCAATTCGGGCCCATAGAAAAGCGTCGTTATTGAGCCTTTGCGACCCGACCCAGGCATCAAACTTGATGTTCGAAATCCTTTACGTGAGCATTCCAGAGAAGCTGGTTAAGGGAGACGTGGATCGATGTTGCCAGATCAATGACTCGAGCTTGTATCAACGTCGTAAAGACACGCTTTATACCCGTACTACTGCAGAGACAAAAGCTAGTCATTTGGGTGGTTTTTGGCCAGCAACGCACTCGATCGCGAAATTTCAACATAAATTCACGCACCGGACATGGGACCCTGGATTGCGTGGCGTCCGAGGTGCAATTGTTCGAAAGCAAGGTCGAGAACCACTCCTATGTAGGTCAATATGATATACCGAAGAAGTGGCCGAATCTAGTGCCTGCGCAATGGCTTGATGGACCAAAACAGAAGCTCAAATCATGCGTCTCGACTCAAGTGGCAACAAGCAGTAAATACCTCAATGTAGAGCTAAAACCTGGTCGTGGACCAGGAGTAGATGTAGAGGATAGCGGTCTATAATTTGGCAAGGCAAGCTGGTGAAGATCTCGACCGGTCCATTGGGGCGCACACTGGCCAAGGCTGCCCACATGACAGTTCCTGCGCGCAACCAATCAGCTGTTGATGTCGGGCCTGGAAAGATTCTGGAAGCCTCAGTAGCCCCGGAGATTGTCGCCGGAGCGCTCCTAGCAGCGTACCGTTGAACGGCCAATCTTTAGTCGAGTCCGTGCTTTTCTCGCTCCCTTCTCTAATTCGTCTGTTTCTCAACATCTACCAGAAAAATTCTCCAGCCTCGTGCATCCATAGGAATTTATTCTAGTTTACGAAGGGCATGAAGTCAATGTCGGGGCTGTTAGCCCAGCAAGGCTGCGGTACCTGGTCTAGTGTTATCAAGTAGCCTGCTTAATCGCTCGCCAATGCACGACTATAAGAGAAAAGTTGGTAGCTTGATATTTATAGATTCCCCAATAGCTTGCACAATGTCTGAAGTCATGTTCTGGACTATCTTATTCCTTTCCTCGTTCGCAGAGTCCTTCGTCCGAGCGAGAGATGGCTATTGCGACAAAGCGTGCGTGTGATGCCTGCCACCGCCGTAAGGTGAGGATTTATTCATCTGATGTTGGGTCCGAGTACTGAATCGCCGCCATGTCAGGTCCGGTGCAATAGCCGTCAACCTTGCGAGAACTGTAGGCAGGCCGGCATTCTGTGCACCTATGATGCCGTACCTCAGCGAAAAGGACCGAAAGGAAGCAGAGCCAAGGTTATCTCGGAATTGCGCCAGACTCACAAAAAAGCCGAGTTGTCACATTCGACCTCAGGTAGTCCGCCTAGCTCTCCAAGAGACACCAGAATGTCCGGACTGCTGAGTCAAGAGATCAATGAGCAATGCATCGATTTCTTCTTCGTCCATATCTACCCTACAATGCCGGTTCTTACTAGAGATCAGATGAAACAGACCTCTATCGACATGGAACAGTCGATAGAAGCTTATTGTCTGCTGTGCTCTCTGTCGGCCCTCATGATGATCCAGCCAGGGATGGAGCAGAAACCATGCCAGCCGGGTAGCAGATCGCCTAGTCCAAATACCAACGCAGCGCTCGGAATCTCGCTCATGGAGGAAGCGATACGTGTACGGAAGGCATTCGACTATGTGGAAGCTCCTAGTGTGGCTACCGTCATAACGTCATTCTTCCTCTTCGGATGCTGTTTTGGTCTGAATAAGCACAATACCGCCTGGATACACCTCCGTGAGGCGACCGCCCTGGCCCAAATCTTGGGTATGCAAGAAGAAAACACGTACCTTAGAGGAGATCCAGTTGAAAGCTCGCTGAAGAGGCGTCTGTTCTGGTTACTGTTCGTCACAGAGAGGTATGCCTTCGACTTTTACGTACTGTCGTCTACTTGAATCTGCTGAAGCGTCGAACCAGGGCATATGCATTGCAGAAGCACAAGCCCCTCACGTTGCACGCAACCATCGAATTTCCGATCCTTGATCTCGATCCGTCGGATTCAATTGCGGGCTTCTGCCATCTGGTCAACCTCTACCAACCCTTTGACGACATGTTCATTGGCCTGTGGAACAAGACTCGGACAGATGGCTCGACGTTCTGGCTCGCTCAAATGCAACGGCAGATACTGGAAGCGCTACCAATTCATTTGGATACTACCGAGAGCCAAGCAGCAGATCTCAGAACCTCGCAACATTGGCTTCGAACCATGGTATGGCAGCTTTCCATCGCTAATGGCTATCTATCTTCCACTTCACCGGACGCTTCTATGACCTTTACATACCCGATTGAGATTGCGAAAGACCTTGTAGCAGTCACCAATGCCGTCTCCCAACAATCAATGGAAATCCACGGTATAGGGCTTGTAAGGCAGCTTCTCAGACATAGTTGATACGAGCACTAATGTATCATAGATAGAGAAAGTCTTTGATGTAGCATGCACTCTCATCGATGTCATGTCCTGCGTACCCATAGACTCTACGAAGTTCGAGCTGGGCCCGCTGGACTACCTTACGAAGCTTATAGATCTCTTGTCAACCCTGCGCGGTGGCGAAACACGGTACATGCCTCTGGTGGTAATCAAGATTCAGGAAACGTTACCTGCTATCGCTCCCACGATAATCCAATCGCTTCATATCGAAATACCTGATGGCCGAGTGAGAGATGTCAAAGCCATGCGGTCAAGTTCCAACTCCTCAGCTTCGAGTCCTTTCTCTTCGCCTCCGCTAATGCATTATTACCCACTGGCGTGATTTTCAGGTTCATCAGACCCTGGTGTTGTATCCTCAATGTATGGTGGCCAATGTCTTTAGTACGCTGTACAGCGAATGCTTCCTGACTGAGCTCAATTCTGATGAACCTTGCTGATACCTGTACCTAAGCGTACTGTTCATGCAAATGTTTCACAGGAATGTATCGAGATCCTCGTATATAGACTTTGTCCGAGCCTGCAATCTTCAAGTAGCTCAGTGAGGTCTTTTGGAGGACCCTCGGCCTGTGTTTGTGACAGTGCCGAACTCACGTGACTTGTATGTTGACAGTCATAGGCTTGTCACAATTACACTAGGCACTCCACAAAATAGCCAGCGATAAATCCTATTAACCTGGTCCAATTCTTGGCCTGTAGACAGAGTCAGCGTCAGTGTCAAGACTCGTCCTACAGCAGTCCGACGGCCTCATTTCGACACTCGACCTTGTGGAGGGAAAAAGCGTAGGCAGAAACGTACATGTCGTGATGTTCGCTCAAATTGCTCAAGTAACGATTCAACTCCTCCACTCGCTCCTTATGAGTCTTCGTCCCTTCACGCTTCAGCCGTTCGTCTAGCTGCAAAAGAATAAGTCAACCAGCTAACGATAGAAGCCGATGAGCCATACCCTTCGCCGTCTGCGTTCCTCGTGCCTTAGCTCCGCCTCTGTCTTGCCTCTGTCGTGCGTAGAGATATCATCCTTAACAGGAGGTTGCTCATCTGCTCCCCTGTGAGCGACTGCATTGTTTTCTGGTTTGGAAGCTTCCTCCGCCCGGGCTTCGTCCGCATGTTTCGTGGACTGCGTCGCGGCCTCGGGACTCTCTGATGACTTAGGGCGCTTCTTCTTCTTCTTTGTGATCTTCGAGGACGGGTTGACGCCTTTCAGCTTGAGGCTGCCGCCACCGGTGGAGGCGTATTCGTCGCCTGGCATCATTCTTGGTTGATGAGTTGAGAAGGGCAAGACCGATAAGACCGTATCCCTTCTATAGGGCTGAAATCCGGGGAAGCGCTAGTAGGGATCGAAGAGCTTCAGACCCCTTTTCCTTCAGTATCATCTCCCAATCATGTCGGAAGCACATGAAGACCTCTCGCATTGCCAAAGAGACCGCACGGGCCGTCAAGCAGGTGACAGAGGCTGACTTCGTGCCCCACCGACAGACCCGCTCCTTTGCAACCTCACTTCAGGCCTTTTCTGCGAATGGCACATCTCTACTGGACATTGGGAAAAAGGAGGTGAAGCAAGAAGATTCGAGCGATGACGATTCCCCCCTATCTTCAGCAGCTTCAGTAGCCAGTTTTGACATCGAAGATGCCATCACCACAACCCTACCGTCGAAGAAGCGCAAGCGCGGCGCTGATACCCCAGCTACAACGGTGACCAGCATTTCTGTAGCTACCAGCACAAGGACATCGCCCCGCAAATCAGCTGGCAATGACAACGCTGGAAAGCCCAAGAAGGCAAAGCGACAAGCTGCTAGGCAAATAGTCAATGAGACCGGAAAAGTAGAGATACATCCACCGGCGAACTGGGCAGAGATCTACGATGCGGTCAAGGAGATGCGTAAGAAGGTCCTCGCTCCTGTCGATACCATGGGTTGCGAGACGTTGGCAGTGGAACATCTTAGCCCTCGGGTAATGAACCATTTCACCCAACTATAGAAGTATGCATGCTGATGCCCATTCTTAGGATAAGCGTTTTCAAACCCTCATTGCCCTTATGCTCTCCTCCCAAACCAAGGACACCACCAACGCCATCGCCATGCGCCGCTTGCAAACCGAACTCCCGCACCCCGGTCTTACACTCGAAAACATCATCGCCGTCGACCCTGTGAGCCTCAACGAAATGATATTCGTCGTCGGCTTCCACAACAACAAGACACGCTACATCAAAGCTGCTGCGCTCATCCTACGGGATCAGTTCAATGGCGACATCCCGGACACAATCGAAGGCCTCATGAGCCTCCCTGGCGTGGGGCCGAAGATGGCATACCTCTGTCTGAGTGCTGCGTGGGGAAGGACGGAAGGGATAGGCGTGGATGTGCATGTGCATCGGATCACGAATCTATGGGGATGGCACAAGACGAAGGCTCCGGAGGAGACGAGGGCGGCGCTGGAGGCTTGGCTGCCGAGGGAGAAGTGGCACGAGATCAATCACTTGTTGGTCGGTTTTGGGCAGACAGTGTGCTTGCCTGTGGGACGTAAGTGCAATGAGTGTACGTTGAGTCAGGGACTTTGTCCGAGTGCAGTGGTGCAGAAGAAGCTGGTCAAGAAGACTGTGAAGAACGCGGTAGTGAAAGATGGACTTGGAACAGGGCAGGTTGAAGCTATTGGAGAGACTACTATAGAGGTCAAGGAGGAGGAGAAGACCGCTGTGAAAGCGGAATAGAATATGAAACGGCCTCCCGTTGACCGTGTGCTGTCTCTCGTGCAAAATTTGGTATAGCAGCGGCTTGATGCCTGGCTTTCCGCTCTTTGCGAACAATTTCTGAAAAGACTAGGAGTGGGACTCTCCTAACATTTGTAGCATTCCCTCCAAGAGAATGCTCCTGAGCCCCGAGAGCAGGAATCGCTCCTACAATGCAAAGTCGCATGGTTGTTGAATCACTTATAGAAAAATTCCACGATCACTGTTGCTCACCAATAACCGTGTTTCTATTTTTAGTCGCCCCTGCATCATGGTCACCCTGGTGCCCCTGCTTCGACGACCAGCGTCAACCATGAACCTCGATGAAGTATCTGGCCCCCTTCACTTGAGCCATAAGATAATCTATGTATACTTATTCTCCAAATCTGGCAGCTGCTCCACTGAGCGAAAAGAAATGCTCTGGCATGCGTTGCGGCGGCCAAGAGGACAATACCGCCAGTCTTTCCACGAGATAGCCACAACCACCCAGCCTCCGTGTGATCGAAAGAAATGAATCACAGTGAGTATTGTTGTGAAGAAAAGATTACATAGAAAATAAGAGTTGACAGCAAGCTGGCAAGAAGTGAAGTGGCTTGCCGGTCTCTATGGCGGGATCGATGTGCCCACAACCTTGCCAGAGTGCTTGAGAAGAAGATATCTGGCTATGTTGCTTGAGTGTATACATTGCTATGGTGTTCTTTTGAATGCGTTGCCTTTCGACGTCGTGTTTTGGTTGGTGTGTTAAGTATCTGGAAGACTCGGTGGAGGAGGTGAGATAGAATGTGGAGGGAAGAAAGATTCACGAGCAGGGAGATAAATATTGCATGAAGCGTAGATATTACCGGTTTGAGGCATCTCGTATCTGGTCGTCGAATTCTGGTTTAAAAGGAAGAGACATACATAGTATGTCTCTTATTGAGCAGTTCGGTGTTCGAATTGGTTGACCTGCTGAAACAGGTAGTGCTGTTTTCATCAAGCTTCAATCCACATTGAACCGCGTTCTGAGCCGGAAGCTGAACCTTTGCTGATTCTCTTACGAATTTCATGATGTGAGTCAGTCAGGTCTGGTGGCGGTGTGGGAAGCGTGGTATGTGTAAGTGCTATAGCAAGATGTGCCTTCCGCAGACACAGCTACAAGACTCACGTGGTTTCGAATCTATACAAAGGGTGAGACTTGTTCGATGTCAGAACTTACGACAGATTTCTAGTGCTCCAAGGACAATTTTGACTGTGACAGTCTTATTGATCTCCATTGTCAGCATCGTTGTTGGCTTCAACAAGGGCCGCTGTTGGCAGGATCCCCGGAAGTTCTGGTTCTCCTGTGGTTTTCCGCAACTACCACGCAACGATGCTTTCAGATCTAGAAACTGCTAGCACGGAGGATCTGTCCCTTGGTTGTCATGGACCCATCACCGATGTTGTGGCCAAGCTAGGTAATGGTGACGGCTATGGCTGGAGTTCAGATTGCTTCCATCACTAACATAAAGAGGTTGCGATAAAATAATCGGCCATCAATCGCTTTGCCGATGTCTGCAGAAGAAGTGGACCTAATTTCAATAGGCCAGCAGCTTTCTGACACAGGATATGTGTATTCTTAGCCCAAGTGACCGACAAAGTGATGGATGCTCTGTAAATCACTCCCGCATTCATCCACTTTCGCCAGATAACCTGCTGAAAGAGTGATATGGGCTGGGTCAATGTGTTGGACTACGCTGATAGCAACATCTGATTAGAGCGACGTTCTCTCCGGTGTTCATCCGCAACTTCATATGACTGCGCATATAGCACGAGTAGTGGAAGCGAGCAGTGAAGGAAGGGATGATTTGAGGGAATTACTTCACACGACTTGTTATCGAAGCTGGGTATTTGAAGATTCTCCACCTCCCACTTCCTTTCTAACAATCTCTCTACTTTACACATCTCCAATTGCCAAATTCGAGCTTGGTCATCTTCAAAAGCCGAATACCACTTCCTCATACAACCTGAAAAACAAACAGAACTTCGACCACATACATAGACCTGGTAAATTATATGAACCTGTCGCTTATATAAGCACCTAATGACCTGCATCAGCAGACTCAGCTGGCATCGTCGGTGTGAAGCAAGCTTGTCACATTGCCTTGCTTAGCAGATCAAGCCCAAGTGCGGCTCCTATCTAGCAGGTTGCCCCAGCTCAGCACTGATCGTTTACTTCACTTGTCACCCGGTCACATCAATACTTGAAGGTTATCACACGTCTCAAATACCCTCGAATTCCCTCAATCTATTCATTTTCATTACCCGACGGGTAATGTCCGTCATCTTATATTAACATAACGACAACTCTCAAACCTTCCTTGTAAAATTCTACTTCAGCCATCCGTATAATGTTGCAACCAATTCTTCGCATTGCAGTCGCAGGCTCCGCGAGGGCCTTCAGCACAGCATCCTCGGCGACGCTTTCCTTGGCAGGTGTCTCTCAACAAGAAACCTGGGGTAGACTTCCTACAGGGATCCCGGAGGATGTCACCCAACAGCGGCTAGGACCTTTGGCCGACGATGATCAACCGCCGTTTCGCCGGATGCGGATGCGGAGGCGGAAGAGAATCGAATTCGAGAGTCAAGGAGACGCTCAAGCATTCCTCGGCGAGGAGCGTAATAAGCTACAGAAGTTGATTGATCAAAAGCATGATCAAAAGCATCCGGAACGTCAGCAAAAGAAAGCTGAGGAGTTGGGTTGTAATTCTTCGCAAGAGATACTCAAGAGCACAACCTCGCCACTGCCGGCGCCGAGTGCGCTCCCAAATTCGGCCCCTGATGGGGCCGTCGATTCAAACCTTCATCAAGTAAACCATCCCCAACCGGAGGAAATGTCTTCTGTCAAGGAGCTGGGCAAACCAAGCAAAACGAAGCCGTTCGACGAGGTTGCTATTGAGCATATTCGCAACGTTACGCGTCTAACATATGTAAATTACGCAATATTTACCGACATCAGGAGACGGCGGAACAGTTCCACAAAGTTTATCAGAAATACACACTCAAGAAGAAGGCTTTCAGAGGTTTCCCTGTCAAGAAAGAGAAGCTTCAAAAGAGAGCCAGGACAATCCATGAGGAATTTGGCCAGTGAAACCTTGAGCGAGTTAAAAAAGCGCGTCCAGCGGAGGTCGAGGGAATGTGGGATTTGGTATATGATCGTATATTCGTCCTTAAGAAAATCAATCACCTCAACCTGCTTAAGATACGCACCAGTCAGGATAACCATCCGGTAATTCAACGCTGGAAGCATCTCAAGACAAGCGTGAAGAGAACCTATGAACACAAAGGCCGACTTGACTTTAAGGTGAGTCCTACCATGTTCATCGGTCGAGAATTCCGAAACGAAAACACTGGCTGACGAAATCATCAGATTCGCGAAGATGAACGCCTCCTTGCTGGGCTGGATGAACCGCTTATCCCCTGGGAGATTTCCCGAAACCACCAAGTGTTTCGGGAATCGCCATTGCACAACTGTAGGATCAGCAGAGGAGAGAAGAAGAAACCGCTCTTCCGGGTTAACAAGCGAAAATCTGATTCACGACCAGCTCCTCGAGCGTGATCCTTGTCCACGTCCTTATTATAATGTACTCTGTCACGTCCCCAACTGGGGTTTCGAACATGAGCGAGGCAGACCTGAAATTACAATTATATACTACACATGTCTAACGACACTTTCACCCAAAGATCTTCTTTCGAACCAACTGACCTTCAGGTCTGGCATTTTCGAATAGCTGGTGCAGAGGATCTTGGGGTTCGCCAGAATGGATGAAGAGCGCTTTGGTCATACTATTCCGCCACAAACTGAACGACGGCAGATTTGGCATAGAAACCCATTGTACCATCGACAGCGGCTCTATCTGGGGCAACCGCACGTACGCTTTAGCTACACGAAATTTGGCCGACGAGTTCAGACTTAATTCTGGATCTCAGCCAAAGTCTGACCCACTTCCATGTCAATCACTTTTGCTGGGTTAAGACGACTTCGAGCAGCGACGTCAAACCTTGTTGGACATACGGCAATCAGATCTGTCATACCATGGAGATCCAAATAATAATATCCTAACGCGCACCATACATCGAGTACTCTTTTGATTACGCCTCCAGACCAGAATTTTCGATATCCACTCACGACTTATCTAACAGTCTTACGAATTGCGCATCGGATCAAAGTCTTCTACTTCCACTTATGGCAATACACAAGACTTGAAAGCCTCACACATCAGAATCCGACCAGCATCTTATTCGGTCTTGGTCGTTCTTTGAGAAGTCCTCGAAGCAAGCCACCAATCGTTGCTCAGGCCTAAAGGTCGCCACCACTCTGGATATGATCGTTCTTGCGATGATCTTCAAGCCGTTTTTGCCACCGTTCGTCGACTGAAAAGATTTCAGTGCAATATTTCTTCACCTCTTTTATACTATAACTAAATCATTCTACGGACATATATATCACTTTACCACTACGAACGACTTCAGCCGTGCATCCAACATGTCGTCTAACAACGCCTTTACCCTCCCCAATGCCACGCGTAAAGCCTATGCTACCTTCGAGGGAGAAATCACGGTGTGGCCACTCAAGAGAATATGAGGACATCGCGAACGAAGTCCAAGCAGAGCGTGAGGCCGTGAAACTCCACGACACCCCCCCTTGGTCCACCAGTACCAGGAACATACCGTCTCACAGCACCGCCTACCGCGCCTTGCCCAGCTGGTCTACCCATCAGTATTGAAGGGACTTCTTTAGATCATGCTGGATATGAATTTGTACAGAGTAGGTGCATACTCACGTACAGGTTTGAGAGCTGTCGAGCTCGAGAAGGTTCAAGAGAAGCTCAACGACGAACGTCCAGCGATGAAAGCCGCTATGAAACGAAGAAGGAACAGGACATTAAGAAAGAACTTCGAGCCGGAACCCTTGCTACTTTGGAACGATACGAGTAGCCCCCAGTCCGAAGGGAACTGACCCAGAAGTTCGTCAAGGAACTCACGGAAGGGTTGGACACAGAGCCCGCAGATGACGCCGCTGACAAGCAATCTTCTGCTGCGAAGCAGGCCTCAGCCGCTGCGACCCATTCCATGAGCATTCACGACAGAGTCAATGACCAAGGCACGGGAAAAGTTGTTGGCAAGCAATATTGATCAAGCCCTCCCCATCGACGCGGCCCTCGTGCCTCTCCCAGGAGCGCCTGCGGCTTTGGCTTCCGACTTCAATCGAGATCAACAGTTCGAAAAGAGATTGCAAGCAGTTTTTGCTCAACATGGAATGCCTCAAATCGACAGCGAAAGGCTCAGTGAAGGGGAGCGCGAAGACCTAGCTTGGGAGAAAGATTCCGATACAGCGGACCAAGATTATCTACAGATCAAGAAATCCGAAGCTGGCCAAGCTTTCGCGCTAGATGCCAATCCGATCTCCCGGGAATAGACTTTACCCCAGCTCCCAAATTGGACTACCAGAATGCTGTCACTGAATTTGTGCTGCAAGGCTATCCCTCTTTGACCGAACCTGATAATGGTTCAATGTCGGAGTTGATAGGGAAGCTAACGACTGCTTCGACCTCGCAGAGCGGGTCGACGATTGCAAGAAGAAGGCTCAAAATATGTTCGGGCGAGATAACTCTTTCGAGGAGCTGTCAACCGACGATCAAATGCAAACAGACGACTCTGTGCTCTGGCCAAGAGAAGTGGGATTTTCCCTGTCCCTGCATTGAGTCGTCGCCTGCCCACTCTCTGAAGGCGAGATTGGGTCCTGTTCTGTTGAACCCCCCAATTCATTCGAATCTGCAGTGTATCGCGAAGAACGAGGTCTTTTTCGGTGCAAACGCAAGTATTGCCAAAAATATAACATCTGGCACAGTTGAGTCACTATGGCCTGACCCATCGACGATACTCACGCTGCAGCAAATCCAAGTTCTCAACTCTCAACTGCCTGACACGCCCAGCGATTCTGAAAGCAGAGCCTCATCAACCGCGAGCTCACCGTCCCGTTCTCACTCGACGACACCACCACCCACCTCCACCACCGCGTACCTTCGACTTGAATGGGAGCTTTGGGAAGTCCGATGTGTATGCGAGCTGTTAGGCCCGGACACAGATCCTATGCATATCAGGCCCGTTCGGCTCTGCTGACTTTGCGATGATTGCTTGGAGGACTTTCAGATATACTTCGAAAGACCGGAAGAAGCCCACAACATCACAAAGGGGACAACAAATATTTCTGAGTCCATGCGTGAGCTCAACAACATGGTTCCAAACTATGAAGATTGAAGACCTTACTGATAGTGTCCGGAGCGGCCAAGTCGATGGCTATTGAGGCCACGACATTCTCCTGTGCAAGCGCGATCGCACTCGTACAGCTCGTGCAGAGGCTGCCTAGAGCGGTCATGGAGATCAGAGCCGCCCATAAGTTGAGTGACCGGGAAGCGGCGATTGAGGCCTTCAATGATAAGTCCAATCCCGCTCACTGCCTGATAACATCACAGTGTCTGTCGTCGATTGAATTCAACATCCACCACCACTACTCGGATGTCATATTCACAAATGTCCTAAGCAGCGCACTTAAAGCCCTCCAAGCGGGCGGGCGAGTACTGCGCATGGGCCAGACCCGGATCTGTCACTTGCGGGTACGCACAGATGATCATACCTACGATCAGATACTCCAAACCACCGCCACCAAGAAAATAATCAACATCATAGCTGGGCAGGGAAACATCAAGTTGACCTCTTAAGACCACAAGAAATAGCACAAAGAACACCCGAATGCAGAGTTCCTGTTCGTAAGTCACACCTAGACTTGACCATGCAGAGAGGACTTGGAAAAGCCCGGCAGTGATGAATTGTTGCGACTACTCTGCTTCCGAGCCTCCTCAATGCTCGTCACATCTTTCTGTGTCTCAGAATCGAGGCTGCCCTCTGTTGGGCGAGAAGGTATATATATATATGGGAATTGTCGAAGTATTGGATTGGATGCGGCCAATCCCATCTTCGCATCAGCTCAGCTTCCTCTGAAGTCTGCAATGATTGTCTTTGCCGGAAGCACAGTACGAAAGCCGCCTTATCACGAGAGGTATTGCCAGGGTGCTTACATAGCTGGTCCACCTTTGATCTTATGGCGCCAGCTGATCGATCCAGTGCAAGCCAAAAAATGCATCGACGATCTGATAGACCTGCACACGAAGGTATTACAGCAGCTAGCGCATCTATTGTGAATAAGATCACAAGGTTGGAGCGACTCCCGGTACGCTCAAAGTTGAGTTCCGTGGGACTCGAAATTCCGTCTTGGGTGTGATGGAGCAATTCGTGGGGAGGGATGAGGTGAAAGCTGTTTTCCGCCGGATGGTGCGCTCGACAGCCAAGAAGGGATTGGAATTGACCTTCCGGGGTGACGACAATAGGGGACAACGACGAGGTTGGAGACTATAGAGGAGGTGGATGAAGGAAATGAGGGCGGTGAGACTGGTGCAGCCGGCCGGGACGAAGATACGGTAATGGAGAGCAAAGAGGTCTGAAGCCTCGATAGCCAAGAGATTATGACTAGTACAGAAGCAGACAGCAAGAGGTAGAGAAGCTGGGAGGGTCGGCATCATGGAGGTTCGCCGGAACCGGGTAAGCAACGTGACCAGAGAGCGTGATGCTGCAAACAGAAGTGGAGACTCTTTGCACGAGAAACTGGTCAAGAAGAACAGCGCGTATGGGTCATTGGTCGAGAAGAATCAAGGATCAAGTCCCTCTTCCAGACTCATCATAACAATCCTCTTCGTCAATCCAAAGGCCAACAACGCAAACCTTGTCGCAGTCTATACTATACTAGCTACTGAAGCGAGTCCCTTCCAACATTGACCTTATCTGTTGCGTTCGTACCCTTGGTTTTCACGATCTACAGCCCGTTAAGATGAAACTATCCAGGGCAGATTTCAATACATTCAATCAAGTCCAGGGCTGATTAATCACCTACGGTGGCAATACGATCACGCAAGGCTTATTATCATCAAGCAAAACGGCACAATGATGAGAAATAGAGCCAGGATTGACTCTCTCCAGGGTCGGGTGAATCATTTCCTGCTGCGCAAATCATATCCCAAATGCGCAGCACATCAGCTCGAGAACGACCTCAAATTCGGGATGAAGCAAATGAAGCCCACAAACGACGTGAGCGGCGTGAGTGTCGAGCGTATGCAAAATACATTTATGGGATAAAGTGCCCTGATCCTGGTGCAACTGGTCAAACTGGAGAACCGTAACGAAGAAATCTTTTGGATGCAAAATGGCGATGAAGTATATTATAATACCGGGACACCAGGCTCTGGCAAGTCGACGTTGATGAAGTGTTTCTCGGTTGATTCTGCAAGCTCTCGCAGTATTGGACAGAATGGCCAACAATGACTTCGGAGTGGCCCCGAGTATTATCCAGACCTCGATTTCAACCATCAGTACGGCCTGTTGTTGAGCCGACAGAATGTCCTTCTGAAAAGCGATAGTGCAACCCTCGTTGCCTATGCCAAACGATACCAGCAGACACCAGCTCTCATCTACCATAGTGCTCGCGACATTCGAGATGGCTATCGGCAGGAGTTTCGCGATTTTTTTGACACCGACCCCATCAGCCTTCACGGGCATGTGAGTGACGCCGCGAACCCATTCTTGATCGGCAGCCTTGTTCGCCATCTGAGGCAAGCTTCCGCCATCGTTGGGAAGAAGGCTAGCTGATTATCGACGCGGGTGGCAGTGATGGAGGGATCGTACGGCAGCGGCTATGGACCTCTGGCTTACAACGCCGTTTACGAGAGATCAACGTCAGTGGGTTGCGGTATGAAGCCTGTCGTGATTGAAATGGACCCTCGCACTATCGATCAGCAAATCAAGGCCGCCGTCGACAACTACTGCATTGCCTTCTTCGTCGAAATAGTCAGATCTCAAGACGAGCGAGTCTTGAGTCCGGAACAGTGGCGAGCCTCGCTCGAGTCATGCGAAAAGTACGATATTGTGTTGATCGTGGACGAAGCCATGACAGCCGTTCAATGTGGCGCGCCATTTGCTCATCAGCTGCCCGAGTATCGATGCCAAGGTCGTCCTGATCTCGTTCTTTTTGGAAAGGGCATTCGCACAAGCGGTGTTGCGGTGGATTAGAACGGCACCAACATCAAGAATCTTGGCATCGTGAGCGACGACAATCGACTCGACGTAATCTTGCAATGGTAAAGTCGCTTTACGGAAACAGCCTCACCGGAGAGTCTTCTACAGTCCTGAGGCCATACAGGGGAAGGTCGTTCAAGAGCCAGGGACATCTTCCGAACTCGTTACCGCAGCTTTCTTTCCTGGCTTCAAGGCCAGTAAAGCAAGTCCTGCACACTGCTGCAGCATGCACTACGGCAACTATCGAAGATGAAGTTTTCTGATTCCGGATTGATCACTCCACGGTCTCACTGCATGGACCAAAGGAACATACTTACTTTACTGCCTGCAACTCAATAGATACTGGAAGCCGTCTTGATAATTTTGACACTACGTCTAGCGCAGCTCTCTGATACCCACCCAGCGCCAGCCGCATCGGCCACGGCAGCCAAATTTGGCGCGTTGCGTAATTCAGTACCAACGGAGGCTCTAGAACCAGGACCTGATTCGTTGACAGGATCCGAAGCCAGACCTGTGAATCGCGATCAGGAAGTGGCATCCAATCCATCGACCTGAGCTTGGGTAGCAGCACCGGAACCGGCTCTTCCTACAGGAAACGGCTCATTGCCTAGTTCTTCGACTGCATCGTCCATAGCATCAGGGCCTGACTCATCCACATATTCCTCTGAAACACCTGCAGAGCACACTCAGGATGCAGCAATAGCAACAGTAGAGCAAGGAGACAACGAGAACCGATACTCGTGCGATAGCTGTTGTGCTCCTGCGTTCTGGCGCTTTATCGATTCAACCAACCTACTACCGGCCCCTGTTCAATTGGCTTCCATAGATCTTACTTGTGTCCCGTTTGCTCCGGATCAGTCTGCCAAAATCCAATCGGCTACCGCCCCGTCCATTCGTGCCATGTCAACTGATTCATCAGGCGAGATCTCTCCTCGTCCTTCGAGCCTTGCAAGCACTCCGCCAGCATCGAAGCGCTCATCAGAGGAGTTCCAGGAAGACGAAGAAGGCCCTACCTTTTCTACAGATTCAAATAAGCGGGCACGAATTTCCCCCCAGAAGGTTGCGATGGAATCTGGGATTTTAGCTGCACTCCCAAACCTGAGGTATAAATATGGTACTGGGGTTTGTAGCCTAATTTACAAGATAACAAGCTCTACATCCTTAGAATGCTTGTGTCAAGAGCCATTGTAAATGCGAGTAAAATATCCGGTTCAGAATTGAAGTCGTAGTGCGATCTGAATGCAGAGACAATATCGTCTCTAAGCACTCAGTCCCGTCTCCAATCGTCAGTCAGCAAGATCCTCACGATATCATTGATACAGAATGTAATGAGCGATCGACAACTACCAACCGCTCTGAGAGCAACAATCCAAGGAAGAGATCATGATTAAGCAAGTGGTGATAAGGAGCGTAATGAAGGGTAGGTAGCGGTAGTGATAGTGAGAGTGAGGAGTGTAAATCATGGTGGACTCATGAAGGAGATTGAGATCAGGCGTTCGGGAGGGAAGGAAAGGATGGTGATGGTGGATGAATAAGGTAGCTGACGCACTATATTGTCTCACTCGCATTGATGGAGGCCTAATTACGATACCAGATAGTAGGGTGGGGGTATCTGTGCTCCAGGTACGGAATATCTACTGCTTGCTAAGATTAGCATGAACTACACGTCTGCGCGCCTGTACGAGTACAGGTCGCACGCTATTCTTGATCACATGCCTTGGGTATGTAGCACTAGATGCAATGGGTTCTCTGCGATGCGAATGTAACAGTACATCCCAACCGTTCCGCGAGTCACGAAATGCTCGTACTGCCCTGTGTGTAAGCTTCCTGCGTCCTATATGCCCAGGTATGGATCGTTCCATCTTGGCCCATTATATATGCCAGCAACCCCCACCAAGATCCCCTCTCGACAGCAAAGTCACGTTATAACCTTTTCTTACCCAAACCTTCCATCCCAAGGAAGCATTCGTGGCACAGAATCAACGCTGAGGTATGACTATCCAGATATCTCAGCCGGGCTGCAGTGGTAAGGCGCCATTGCGTGAGTTGATCGACCTCTTTCCCTTCCAGAGGTGAAAGCTTTGCATTTCATTTGGTGATTTCGCGGATTTGTTTCGCGGTTCAAGAACCCTGTTGGTCAATATCATGCTTTGTACTTCTCATGCTAACGTTCTCTATTTGACGCTTGATAAGGAACCAGAGCCAGGAGCGTCCGGCTCAGAGACTCGGTCCTTATGCTCACCAGGTCCAGTCGCGGAGCTGCGCCATTTCATCTCGGCCTCTGGTAGATTGGGATTTCGAAGGTTCCTGGGATAGAGATTGGGGTAGTAAGAGCCATTTGGGTCTTTAGGTCGGGATAGCTCTGAAGGGATTTTTTTGGAAAGGTGGAAGGCTTGAAGGGCGATGGTTGGAGGTGGTGCAATGATTTTTAGATTATACTCCTGGACAAGGGTAGGAAAAGTCGAGGGTGGATCGATCGACGAGGGATGACGCGTAAAATGTTGCCCGAATGAAGCGCTCGAAAGGAACAGCGTCGAAGACGAAGATACTGTAGATGATACAGCATGAGTGAGAAATAGCCAAGCTTTTAGTGAACCAAACTGCGCAATCGCAGCGGATGACCAGATTCAGAGATCTACGACGGCAGTCACAAAAGGTGTTGGGGATGTCGTAGCCCGGCAACATCCTGGAAAGTTATAGTTCGATAGGTACCCGCACCGTCTTGCTGGCGAGTGAGACTGTGGCTTCTCCTCGCAGCGGTGACTTCTGTTTTTGGTTCAGGGGAAGTGAGGTGACAAGATGAGCAAGCGTTTTGTGCCTCGCTCTTTCCCGGAAACGAAGTCGTTACTGCATCATTGTCATTTTGGGTTTTCCTTCAATGACACGCAACCTCAATACTATCTTGCACTCACAATCAGTTCGCTGGAACAGCTTTTCCATCTCCTTCGCCATGGATGAGCCTAACACCGTAGGACAAGCATCAACCGTGCATTATTGTCTTCCCAGTACCAATGACATTATCACAAACCGAACATCCATCTCGGAAAGACCACTGGAATCTCCCAGTCCGACAATGTCCGAACTTTTCTCCGACGCCGTCCGGGAATTCGAAATCCCAGCTCACCTCAACTGCATTCCCACATGCTGTCTCCTCACTACCACAACTAGAATTCTCGAGAGCATCACCTCAATGGAAGCCGTTCTCCAGCGTAAAGTAACCATCCTCCACGACATTAAGGACCTACTACCGACCGTAGGAGTACTCATCGCGAGTCAGCCAGAGCAGAGAGTCATGGATAGGACGCTGGTGCAGTATGAGACAATCAAAGGAGAGTGGGAGGGGACGAGAGCTGAGATGAGAGATGGAGGACTTGCAAGGAGCAAGGAGAACGTCACGAAGCTGGTCGGGCTGGCGCGACAGTGGGTTGAGGAGGTGGAGCGAAGGTTGGGTGTAGGAAGGAGCGAGATAGATGGAGAAGCTGAGCGGAGGATCGGGGAGTGGATAGAGAAGTGGAAGGACGGTAAGAAGAGGAAGGAGACGGAGCAGTGGGGCCGAAGTCAGATTCAGCCCGCCGCTGAGGCGACGGTCGTGGAAGGGATATCATGGTTGAGGAGGGATTTTGCGTTTGCAGGCTGAAGGAGGACCACATAACTTCAAAGCTTGTTAGAATTGCTGTTTGCCTTTTAGGGGCAAATGCAGGTTGCTAACAAAGCTCTGGCTACACGAGGAAAGAGTCCACAAAATTGAATGCTATGAACAGTCTCCTAATCAAACTCGTATGTCATGATGTCGTGATCATGATGTCGCTGCGGTTTCGTAAGTCATGCCGCTATGCTTCCGTATCCCGAATCTTCTGAGCAATATGAAGATCTCCTAAACTCCATCTTTGGTGAAGGCATACTGGGCTTTCCACAAGGCGAAGAAGACGAGTTTGGAAACATTGTAGTCTCGCCTATTATAGTGTCGGTCTCTTCGCCAACGGAAGACAGCCGTCTCGAGTTGGAAGCTGTTTGTTCGTCGGCATTCGAAGCCGTCCCGTCTGCACCAGGAGGCGCCACGCAAGGTCTATCATCACGGGTAACACAGTTGCGCAGGAAGAAGTCGATATCTGCTTTGGCACATTGGTCTATGGAGCAACCTGAATTTTCCGTTCCCTTGAGCCATGACAACAGCCGCGAGCTTATTTGATAAATCTCTTGGTTGTGTAGATCGTGAAGCTGATCAGCTGATTGCAAGATATAGATCAAATGGTAGGCAGTTGCGAAGCTGAGCCAAGAGAGCTCTTCGGCATCTCGATAGCTACTGGTTACGGCACGTAAAGCATTCCTGAGATGCTGTGGCTCCTCTCGAACCTTTCTTAGCATACTCAAAGCCCATGCGCAGGAGGTGGCTAGACCGACGTCTTGACATACGACCTTCGGCAACGATGAGTCTATGAAGCTCGTATTTCTACTGTGGCAAGAAGGCGAACGACCGTCTCCTGACCTCGCTGTTGTATCCTGCAACAGCATGGATAACGCATTCTGGTGGTTAGCTTCGACAAAGACAGCATTCGCGGCCAAAGCCCTGGCTTGTGCAATTGAGGCAGGTGGCGCCGTATGCAGAGCAATGCCGAAGTTCCAATCCAGTTCAGAAGAATCACGTTGAATATCCGCGAGCTTTGCATAAAGACCCTTCTGTAGTGTGGTGCTTGAGACCCAAGCACAAAGGGCATCATGAGGAGAACGAATCGTAGGGTCGACAACCACCAGATCCATCTCATCGGTAGAACCAAAGACATCCTCACGTGTCGGCCTACTCCAGGCTAGGTTATGGGCACGTTGGATGATTGGATCTGTAAGAGCCTCACTGCAGCTCAACTGAAGAAGCGCTGCCAGATGCTCTGGCAGGCTCTCGACCTCATGCGAAGTTTGGAATTCATGAAATACGGGATTTCTGTTCAAGTCCTGAGCGAGCCGCCATTGGTAATTCGCAAGTGAAGCGGCCAGCCTATGCACCAGGCACCAAAGGGAACCTCTTTCGGGCCCCGAAGCTTTCCAGAGCAATATCCGGAGATGTATAGCCTTCAGAATCAAACGTGCAGGAGACCTTGGTAGCGTTCCTGACGCCAGTATCGTTAAAATTAGTCGACTTCCGCTGATTTCAGCATCACCACCCATCAACTGGGCATCAATAGCAATATCCCAAGCCCGGAGTCTGGCCACCTCGTCATCTTCGCTCTGACCAGTCAACCATGAATAGCCGCGCGAACCTGTAATATGTCTAAGTACGTATTGCAGAGCTTCCAAGTTCACAGCGGCCCACTCTGGGAACATTTGATGCCTCGGGACGCGGACCGTCTGGATGGCCGTCAACCAAGCGTTCCGGCGCACCTCAAGTGGCGATGCGAGCGAAGGTGCGAGCTCGACTCTCTGTGGTTGTATTTTCCGTTTAGGTTTGGAGCAGAAAGCGTACACAAAGATGCCAAAACCGCAGACGAATAGGACTGTGAAGATTTTCAGTAGGAGGGGCAGAACACCCAAACGATGTAGAGCATCGTCAAGATTGTGCTGATCCAGTAATTCTTGACCTTTTGCCCAGAAATGCTGGGTGGGAACAGCCAGAAGGCCTCTTTTTTTGACAGTTTCTCCACGTTTTTCGCTCTCACCAAAGCCTTGCATTACCATCAGACCTGCAAATGAGCCAACGACGAGCTTGCCGACAAACTTTGCTCGTTTAACGGCTTTGTCTCCCATGCGGATCGTATTTTGATCTTCCGGCTCAGAGTCGTAATGCTCTATATACGACCTCTCAGCGAGAGGGATTTGCGCGGTAGCAGTACGAAGCCTTCTCATTTCCTCGGGTACTTTGATCATGCCCTGAATTGGCTTTGAGTCTTCTGAAGAGCCGGTAGACGAGCATGTGGATATCTGGGATCCATTAGGGGATACGGCACCGGCCCCAATACATGAAGCCTTGTCAAGCTCTGCCGCATCATTGCCTGGGTCTTGCATCGCTCGCAAGAGTACCTTAAGCTGTGCGATCTCGTTTTCCAAACGACGCTTATCCTTCTCCAGGTCGTGGATATATCCAACAGCGGTAGAGAGTACCGTCGCTTTATTGAATTTTTTCGTGGGTTGTCCTCCAGTCTCAACCGGCTGAGTCTCCGAAACCTCCGTAGGCCTTAGACTCGGAATACTGTCTCTGAGTGCTGTGATTCTCTGATTGATATTGGTGCGGTAACGTTTCTCGACGATATTATGACTCCTAGTGCCCGGAGGGGTTCTTAGTTTTCCTGGATCGCCTGATGCTCCAATATCTTCATCGTCATCGGGCAGAGTTTTACGTTTCTTTGACAGAGATGAGTCCCGCTTTGCAGTCAATGAAGTCTGGCTAGTAAGCCGTGGAGACTCTGCTACAATCTCAGGATCATCCCACTTCATCCAGTCTTCCCAGTCCTCTTTGGATCCAGGGCTCATGGTAGATGGCTTCGTCAGGCGTTCACCAGATGCCTTTATCTGGCCTACAGCTTGCGAAGCAGTTGAAGATGAAGGATTAGCCATGGCTGCCCACCGAAGACGAGCTAATCCTATCAAGGCAATACTGAGCTGCTCAGCAATGAGAATCTGGCGGTCTCGGATTCTACGGTTGTTCAAACAGGAGCTCGCTCGATCATTTCACCTAGCGACGGGCCACACTACCTTGAGTATGAGGACTGATTTCAGACTTGAAGGGGTTGTCTTCGGCACGTGTGAATTCCAGGTTGTGCGACCTGTACCTTCATTATCAGGTGACATCAGCATGCTCAACACGCCAGTGGGATGGACAGCCAGGGGAAGCAGGTTCGGCGTACGTTTAGGAAGAGCCACAGACGGAGTCTCGCTTACCAGTTTTGTGGATGTTGGTCAGAGGATCGTTCCTGCGTAGGATCAATGCCAAGCGACTTCAGATCACGTGCTAATAGCTCTTTTCGGTAATCGGCTGTGGGGCTCTTGGCGTTGCGTGTAGAGACAGCAGAGCGCATCTATACTTGTCTCGCAGGACAACACGTAGATAGCATCACACAGACAACAATATTTAGTCATCAATTCGCGCTCTCATATTCTTCAACTTGCGGTCTGTTTGGGAGTGGGTTCCGGCCGAATAATCATACTAGGGCTCTACTCTTACCCTGTGGAAACCAAGTACCTTCCACTCTGTGCGCATTGGTCGTGATGCTGAACAAGCCTGGTCAAGCTAACGTTTGCTGCAGTCTTCCAACCTGCTTCTCGGGGAGCAATTCTTCGATTATCAGTACTCGGCGGGAACACGAAAAAGACCTGCACTGTACCTTACGCCCGTCGCAGTCCCGGCCTAGACGCCAATCCAGCACTGCAAGAACGTGCACAGCTCAGACAACTGTCGCCAATCCAAGCATCCCGAGCCATCGAAGACCTATGACCAAGTCAAGACTACTAGGCTCCTCCTCGTTTACGATAGATCTAGATTTACCATTTGACACAGAAGGAACTTTTCCGCCTCGGGAGGGACCAGGACCAGGCAGATCGATTGTTTGCCCCAGCAGATCAAATGGCAGACGGAGGCCCATACCGCTTCCAGCAGCCTCGGGCTGGACCATATTATTACCCACAGCAGCATCAGCAGAACCACCACCAGCGCCACCTTGCTCGCAATGGCTCCCCTGTCAACAATGGGCGCGGAGGTGGCTATAGCAATGATACTCCTTCACCCTCACGCTCCCCCGTATCACAAGCCACATCGCACAATCCATACGGCATTTACAGTCAAGGGCATCCGCAAGCGCAACAAATGATGATGAACGGGGCTGGGCATCAGGGTTACATGCAGATGAATATGAATCACAAATACCAACATCAAAACCACCAGCAACATCACGGGCAGCAACATCACCACCATCAACAGAACCATCTGGGTGGTCACGGCGCTAGCATGGGCCATCAGCATACGTTTTCCTCTAGTACTATGTCGAACGCAACCCCTAACTTCTCGTCTGCCGGTCTGCACAACAGCTCCACAAACAATCAGTCTGCGATGGGTGAAGAACTTCCCGAGCATTGGACGCATCAATTGCGGCTTGCGGAAGAAACGAGATCAAATGAACAGCCACACCATCATGCTAGGAAAGAGGGCGTGGTCCCAAAGACTGCGTCGCTTGTTGTGGAGTTGGATTCCGCAGACGGCGGCGAAGAATATAACCGCACGACGATAGATGTGGCAGAATCTCGGCAAAACTGGAATTCGATAGATATGAGCGGATGTCGCCTCAACACTGTCTCACCTCCTCTTTTTGACCACTATGGTTTCCTGACCAAACTCTATCTGGATAACAACGAACTGTTGTATCTCAGCACTGCCATCGGTCAATTAAGAAGCCTAGAGCACCTTGACGTTTCCAGGAATCAGCTGATGGCAATACCATCCGAAATTGGCATGCTTTCCAGGTTAAGAGAACTCCTACTCTTTGACAACAAAATTCGCGAGCTACCAGCAGAGATTGGTCTTCTCTATAGGCTTGAAACTCTAGGTATCGAAGGAAACGATCAATTGGACGAGGATCAGAGGATAATGATGATAGAGCAAGGCACCAAGGCTTTGGTCACCCATCTTAGAGAAGAGTCTCAAGGTGAGCTCCCTCTTACCTTTTTAGAACCTCTTTGGTCAATGTTGTAACAAAGATAACTAATCTCTCGTTATTAGCTGGTCCTCCGCCTGAGCCCCGGCCTTGGCATGTCTTTGACGACAGCCTTGCGCTGGAAGCGTTCTCGGTCCTATCTTACAACATCCTTTGCGATAAGTATGCGACGACTGCTCAGTACGGTTACACCCCCTCGCAGGCGCTCGACTGGGACTACCGATGCAAGCTCATTTTGGAGGAGGTCAAACAATACGATGCAGATTTTGTCTGCCTACAAGAACTCGACCAGGAGAACTTCTCCGAGGTTTTCCGTAGCGAACTCGCCTATCATGATTACAAAGGTTATTTCTCGCCGAAGACGAGGGCAAAGACAATGACAGAGAGCAAGGCTATGACTGTGGACGGTTGTGCGACCTTCTGGAAGGGCAGCAAGTACATATGTCTCAATAAAGAAATGATTGACCTTGCAACCATCGCCATCAATCGTCCAGATATGAAAGGGGAACACGATGTCTTCAACCGTGTCATGACGAAAGACAACATCGCGGTGGTCACCTTCTTCGAGAACCGCCAAACTGGATCGAGATTCATCGTGGTCAATGCGCACATCTTCTGGGACCCTCTCTTCGACGATGTCAAACTCGTTCAGGTCGCCATCCTCATGGAGCAGGTCGCCAAATTCGCCGAGAAATGTGCTCAACATCCACCATGCTTAGACAAAACCCCTTTCCGGCACTCCGAAATGGACGACGATTCCAGGTCCACCTCCCCAGAGCGACCTCCTACCCCAGCTCCCTCAGTGGAGTACGCTTCTGCCACTCAGATCCCCCTCCTCATCTGCGGCGACTTCAACTCCAGCGGCGACTCGGGCGTGTACGAGCTCATCACTCAAGGCAGCGTCGCGCCCGACCACTGCGCCTTCGGCGATCGTAAGTACGGCAATTTCACCCGCGACGGCATCGCCCACCAGTTCAGCATGAGGTCTGCCTACAACGGCACCGACGAGCTGTCGTTCACAAACTACACCCCCAACTTCAGCGGCGTGCTCGACTACATCTGGTACTCCTCGAACGCGTTGCAGGTCCGGGGCGTTCTGGGCGACGTCGACATGGAGTATCTGCGGCGGGTGCCTGGCTTTCCGAACCACCATTTCCCGAGCGACCACCTGCCCATAAAGGCAGAATTTGCGGTCAAGACACGCAGGGAACAGGGATCGCATGCCCTGCGCTGAGGGTATCATTTTACTTCTTGTATTCGGTTGCTGCACCAGGAGGGGGACTTGGACAATCTGCCGTTCTTGATCTCTCGTCTTCTGGCAAGGAGGATACGGGCGTTGATCAGCACGGCGAATACGACTGGGGCGTTTTCCTTACTATTGCGAGCGTGTTGTGTGTTTTTCGAAATGTATTTTGCGGGCCCGATGTGTAAAAGGAGCCCAGGCTGGGCAGGATCTCAATGCGCGTGCGAGCCTTAACGGAGCTCTCGGTCGGGTTGGACAGGACATGGATGGCTCTCAAGTCTTTCTCTACTTCACTCCTTTTCCGTGTGGATGAGAAGCACATATGCGGTTGCCGTGTTCGGTGATTTGCCGTGTTCGGACGGTTTGTTGATCCCGGTATTCGCGATGCGTTTCCTTCCTACTCACCAGCGTTGGGTCCGTCTCCCCATCCATCCCTCTTCCCATACCACGCGCACGTCACAGGTAGGTAGTCCCCCCACGATGCCACACGCGTACAGGAAAAGCCAATGGCAATCCCGCACCAGAAACAGCCCCTGATCAAACGCAAAAATCCAGTTGCCCCATTCATGCATAGACATCACCAGGCCTCCACCGTCTCCGAAAACGGCGTGATCCCAACCGTCAGCACAGGCGATCCATTATCAATCCGTCCTCCCCTTGAGCTAAAGGTAGGGATAGACTCGCCTCCCTCTTCCTACCGAGTACCCCTACCATCTCCTCGCAGCAGATCAGGACCCTGCGTAACACCCCCACGCAAACCCCTCCTCCTCACCTCTCTTCCATCCCCTGTCGCTACACCCCCATCTCCACACCATCCCACCGCCCCACCACCACACCATCACACCGCCCCACCACCTCAGCATCCCACCCATCCCCCCCCCCCTCTCAACAAACCCATCCAAAACCCCCCCCAAGGCCCCACCCCAAGCTATCTCCACCTTACCCAAGGCTAGGGCACTGTACACGCGGGTCTGGAGCTTGGTGCGCTGACTGTATGTTTTGATTGCTTTTGGGGCGTGGCGGGTCAGTGGTTGGTGGGAGGGTTAGTGGGGTTCTGGAGGTTTTGGATAGGTGGGAGTGGGGTGGGGAGTGGGGAGTCGGGGAGTTTGGGGGAGCTGGAAAGGGGGAGGGGGAGTCGTTAGGGATTTGTTGTGTGGAGATGGATGTGTGGTGGGTTGGGGTGGATGGTGCTGCGAGGAAGTAAGCTTGATGAGGGATGTTGGCAGGTTGGGAAGGATGTGGGGAAGGGAAGACTGGGGTGGCGATAGGGATGCTGTGAATGTGAGATGTATGGGGTGGATGTTAGAGCCTAGGGTGAGGGCCTTCGGAGATGGTTTGGGATGGGGGATGGCACTATGGCGGGATCGACGGGAAATACCGTGCCTGTTCACGGATGGCATGGTCATACCAAGAATAGCTAAAAGAGCGTGGGCATAATGCTGTTGCGTTCGCTCTATGCAATGCTAAGGACATCGACAGCGACAAAAGGAGCAATGCCAGCAGTGACCAGTCCCCGATCGCGGTGTAGACACGATGCCATCAAAATTAAACAGGTATATGGACTCCCAAGTTTCAGCATGAAACCTGATATTGGAGAGTACTCAATACGAAAAAGCAGGTGAGAGAGTCTAAGATGATGAATTGACGTAGTGATTCGCAACTTATCTCGATATACGGGCCAAGTATATCGGTTCGTATTATCAATGCACCATCATGAAAGTACTGAGTGGGTTCTTGCAACCTAGCCTTTTGAAACAGTCCTGAATGTCGATCAGTTGAGCCCCATCATGTAGCGCATTCGTTACCGGGCCTGTTTCAACGTTTCACGATATCGATCCGGATTTCGTCATGAGCTTTGTCAAGATTCTGAGATTCCGCCAGGCTTGACCCACTGATCCATGCGGTCTTTACAACATTCTCGTCGATTTTCGTGGTAAGCGGTAGGTCCATCGGGTCAGATAAGCCGACTGGGTACATGATTAGATACAACCTTGCTGCAGTTGCTGCTATCAACCCTCCGATCAGAATAATGGGAGAAGGATGATTCGTTTTACTCCGGCTTCTGGTTCATCCTAGTTGCACTCATGTCTTTCACCACAACAGCTCGTCCAAGCAAGCATCATCACCTTTACTTGATAATCCTTCCCATGTTGGGAGGTATGAGCAGCTGATCGACGGAATAGCAATCGGTCTCCACCTGAGCCAGGACCGCTTGTAATGGGACTTGTTGCAACACCCGGACGATGCCGGCGGCCTTGTCTGACAATGATCAACTGGGCTTACATCGCTTTGCTGAGTCGGGTGCATCACTTCGGGATGACACACGAACACACCTTTTGCTGCGGAATGAAGGAAACTTACGAACTATATCATTCCTGCGCCTAAGCGATTGGAACACACTGCGACAGCGTGAGAAAGGTACAGTATCTGAAACTCGGACTTGCGGAACGAAACCCCTCCAGAAGGAGACAGTTCTTGTTTGACTCACAATGCCCGATTTCCCGAGCCCAAGGACCATCCTGGAAAGAATTCTGCATCCATCCCGGAGGTTAAATTGACTCAAAAATTGTTGAAGCCAATATTGTCCCGACTGATGCTGGGCAAAGATCTGCCCCCGGTAGTGGCTGGAGTCCCAACTCAAGTCACGGCGGATGTGGAGCAGTCCTCGCGGAACGAAACTTCGTCCAACTGATTTCCAAGTCCCTGTAACAGTCCAGTTGCCGGCGTTTTCAATCTCTGGGCATAGTCTTGATACAGCAGATGATCGGGCCATCGAGCGCCCATGGGTGGTAGCTGACCTTAACCATGCATCTCTGGACAAGAGCATTCGGACGACGCAATTCGGGGTCTCTGACGTATTGGGATGGGATGCGGAACCGAGCTGGGCAAAGATCGGCGGAATCTTGTCGACCAAGACGATAACTGCTCGATAGAAATGCAAATCAGTTTCGAAAGATTTGCTGACCAGCACGCGCGTCGGAAGGAGCCACGAAAAGGGTGCCTGTGGAAGCCACCACTATTTGATCCGAACACCGTACTGACATCGGGCGCTGCTTCGAGGCACAATTTCGCAGTGATTCGACGTGTGCTTGCTAAATCCTTGACGCTTTGACAATAAGACGATGTTGGTGCTGCTGTGCCATCATCGGAGGTCGGAGTGAGAGGAGCAGCGCTGGATGCGAGAGAGTATATCTTCATGAATGGGCGTGACAATGTGCCGAGTTATGATCTTCATGAACGAGCTCTGAGGGAGATAGTGCTCTGATCTTTGGCTATGCCGAATAAGTCCGGATAAAGATTGGTGGTTTGCATGGAGGACGGTGACATGAGCAATTATCAAAGGCCGTCTTCGGCACGGTTACTTTAAGATTGTGTTCTTGACTTAGTTTGCTTCGCGACACCATCACAAGGACATGGTGGTAGTCAATGGCATTGAAGCCTTGGGCGGCGACAGCCCTGTGCATTTGAGTGTTTGTAACAGATGACAAGGTGCGTTGACAGCTTCCGCCACTCAGTGAGGCTACGTGTCGAGCTGCATCTATGTAGCCCCATGAGTGTGGTCTGATAATCGCATGAGGTGGATCTTGTGAGCAGTGAGGGTATCCCAATTGAAAACGGTCTTCACGATGCTCCTCCAGATCGGCAGCACCGTTTCAGACCAGTATCGCGAATCGTATCCTTCCGTGGTGTCAGGAATGTGAGCGGCAGCTTCAAGCCAAATCTCGAGGTGGACGAGGCCTGATAGCGCGTGGTTCTTGATTATGCTTCTCCGGATGGGATCTGCGGGCGGCAGGGGCCGGTTGATATTTCCCTTTAGCCACAGATGCCCGGGCATGGACGTGGTCGACCATCCTTCGATCCGCCAGTCCTTTGATTTTGCGGAATGCGATGCCCTTGAGTGCAGGATCCCCAATCTGATAGCGCTCTCTGCAGGCATCAAATAGGCTTCTTCTTCTCCATTTCGAAGAACATTCCACCAGTCATGTGGAAGGTCGGGGAGATGAAACAAGCAGCCACGACGCTGCGCTAGTCCCCAAGGATGCGAGGCTGGTCGCATCGTCCAATGAGACCGCCGGTGGGAGGAGGCGATGGCTTGGTGCAGGTCGATCAGTAAAGTAGTAAATGAGACGGTCCTGTGCAGCCAGTCGGATAATTTTGAAGCCCCCCCCCACCCTTCCGCACCACTGAGCATCTGGGGGTCAGCCAGCGGACGCAGTACCTGTTCTAGAGTGCAGTGGGATGCGCAAAGAGAACCACCTGCCTCAGCAACAGACGATGCTTTCTTCCCATCTTCTAGCCACACTTGCGCCTATACGCTCGCCAAAAACCCTCGATCCAAGCCTATGACGGCTGAATTCCGTACTGGGCTTGCACTTGCCCCGATACTCCCAATTGTTTGGTCTTTCCGGGAAACAGACCACTATCGCTGCTGCCGGTGAAAATGAAATTAGGACTCAACATCTCCAAGCAATCGCTCCGGTTCCCCCTCCATGTCTTGACAACTACCGCATGCACCACGCCCTTACATCTACCAACCGGATGTTGCGCATAGATCCGATACCCTCGTGCTCGCGACGCTGGCGCCGACTGGGACTTCGAGGCTGACGAGAAGAACGATCAAAGGTTCAAAGGCCTAGGTACTTAGCTGGCAAAGAAAGAGCCGAATATACACTGCGCAGGGGGGAAACGGAAACGGGAAACCGTGCGAGGACGTAGCCCACGAAACAAGGCATCCAAGCATCCAAGACAAGACGCTCTAACCAGGTCCTCCAACTGGTACAGTGCTGCATCCTGTCCGGCTCTGCGTCGACTTGCACTCCGCAACCCTCATCTGTGGGTCGTCCAAGTCAATTCACGTCCACTTTTTGCGCATAACCAGGAGGAGTCTCAACAACGTCGTCTGAAATCTCAGGCTTGGTCTTGAGGACATCCGGTGGTACGTCGCAGGCGGATCATAAAGACGGTGGGAGAAACTAAACCTTCGAAGTACATAGCAAAAGGCCGCCTGACTTCCTCTGTAACTCCAGGAGGACATCGCTGGCAGCCTTCTTACTGGGGACTTCTCCGCGCTACCTGGACTTTTGACGGAATAAAGAAGACCACACTCTGACGCCATTGTCAAACAATCACTGAACGAGCCACATCTGAGGGGATATTCCTGCTTGTTGGGAGCTGGAATATCCCAGGTTTCCAGCTTCTCAGCGTCCCATCAAAATCTATCTAGGAATCTCGATATCGTAGTGGTCTGGGTGGAACATCTGTAAGAGGACAACACTGCACTGTGGTTGATTTCAGAAAACACCTTGACTTGCTTGGTGAGTTCATTATCCTTACTCCACGACGCACCAGCATTAACATCTTTTGCGTCCTAGAGTCTTGATTCCTGAGACAATCTTCTACTTGTTTATAAATCCTTTGGCCACTGATTCCATTGCTGGAAGCGACCACGTAAGCAACCACGTCAACAGCAGGAACCGTATAACATTCACCGCCTTTATATTCACGCTATTGTGCCACGGCCTATGCAGCTGTAATCCCGGGGTCAAGGATTTACATCTGAAGAAGCGTTGTTCCTTGAACTACTGACCTGCGGAACTGAGAGATAGGTGGGCAGGCTTCGGTTGTAGGAAATTTGAAAGAGGCTTCTCGCAGAACCCGGCTCCTCCTTCTGCGTTGACCCTATCAAGCACGCTCTGTATTGAGCTACCTCATTTCCTTCGACCTGGTGCTCTAGCGGTCCGTCTGGACCAAAATCTTCCAAACCCTCTAGAATCTTCAAAGTAGTCCTTCATCGTTTACTCGCTCGCTATCTAAGGTACCTTCAAATTGTCCATTCCACCCTAGGGAGAAAAGCTCAGCCAAAGAAGGTCGTTCAACACGACAAGGGTTCTTGACGGCCAAAACATAGGCAGTCGTCACCCGCTAGAGCTGCGGCAAGCGGCCGCCATGGACTATGCAGCTTGCCAGGTCGTGTTTGTGGACAAACGAGCGAGCAAAGATCTCGAAGGAAAATATCTCCATAGACCTGCAGTGGTGCCGCCAGAATCTGCAGGTTCCCGTATGGAAGAACCTTCAAAAGATCGCGCCTCGGAAACTTTACTACGGGAGATCGAGGATGTGCGCGAGAGTATCCAGAGCCTGCTTGCTATTTTCGATGGAGGTATGTAATCTCTCCGTCACTGTGTGGAAGCTCGTCCCAAGATCAAAGGAAGTGGTCGCTGACAATGCGCGTAGTCCACATCTGCGTATCAGATGGGTCGTGCATGGCTAAACTTGCGGACCTCGACTCCGGTTCTAACCTACGTGAGCCTATTTTTGCCATAGTCGAGATGACATTGGGCGAGGAGAGCTCGCAAGACCAGATCGGCCAGCCGGACGATGATGAGCATCATGGTGCCGCGCTTCTACAACACATTTCAGCACAGAAAGGAGATTCTAAGCTATCTAAGTTGGTCATCCCAATCGCTATGCTACATGATCGAAAGTCTGGCGGCATGGCCAATCCTCGAGGCTTAGCTAGCCATTTGACTCGACCCTCTTCGGGCGGGTTAGATTGGATCAGCAAATCAATCTCATCAAGTCACAGGGACCCCCACAAAACGACCTCGTCCAACATAGAGCCACGGAAGATGTTTAGATGTCTCCAATTCGGGGCCACCGAAGTGCTATCAAGCCCCTTGACGGAAGACCGTGTTGCTAATCTAGCGGTGCATGCGTACCATGCTAAGGAGGCAGCGCAGAAGGAGCGTTCAGCATTACTCGCTACCAAGAAAATTCGCAAACGTTCGTGGGTAGGCTTTGATGACAAGAAGCCTTACGCCTATCTACGAGAGCAGATGTATGTGATAAATCCCTGACCACAGAAAGAAGCAAGCATTGACTGATATCTTCGAAGGGTTTCTGGCTTGATGACAGGCATATGTGACCCTGAGAACGAGCCATACTCATTTGACCTTCGGTAAGTTACTACACGTCTCAATGAAGGTGCACAAATGCTGATGTAAAGACAAAGCGCTCTACCTGAGCTTGACAGGGGTACAGAATCATCAATAGCAACAGCAATTGGCTCCTGGGCGTTTTCTGCACATGACTTCTCAGAGGACGAATTGGTTCATGCAGCGTCCCTCATGTTGCAGCATGTATTGCAAATGCCCGAATTGGAGAGATGGCGGCTGTCTACAGGTAGGTCGTCAGCACCATTTGCGCAGGCCCTTTCCGGCGCGAGGACCCGCTTCTGACGTGTTTTGACAGATGAGCTGAGATCCTTCCTGCTGGCAAGCCGAGCTGCCTACAATGCTTTTGTCCACTATCATAACTTTCGCCACGTCATCGATGTGATGCAGGCTACCTTTTATTTCCTCCTCCAGATAGGCATATTACCACCATACCCAGGCTCCCCCAAATCACCGAGCAACAAGCCAGTATCTCCAATAGCAGCTTTGTTGAAGCCGTTTGACGCTCTCACCCTCTTGATCTCCGCCATCGGCCATGATGTGGGGCATCCCGGTGTCAACAACGCGTTCCTTGTTGCTCTCAATGCACCGTTGGCTCAACTCTACAACGACAAATCTGTTCTTGAATCCTTTCATTGCGCGGCTTATTCGCAGATACTGCGTCGATACTGGAAACCAGCCTTCGAGGTCACCACTATGCGGGCTCTCCTGATCAACTCGATTCTAGCGACTGATATGGGGGTTCACTTCAAGTACATGAAGGACGTCGGCAACCTGCAGCAAAAGCTGCACGATAATCGTGGCACCGAAGGCTGGAATGTGAGGATCCTCGAAGAGTACAAGACCCTTACCTGCGGCCTCTTGATCAAATGTGCTGACATCAGCAACGTGGTACGTTACTTGTGGTTGATAGTTCGGCTTGTACTGACCTGTCGATAGGCTCGGCCCTTCAGCGTTGCTGCTCAATGGGCTGATATACTGCAACAAGAGTTTGCCAATCAGGGCGTAATGGAGAAAGAAGTCGGCATAGAAAGCACCCTATTCGGTGGCCCCCCTGAGCTTGGGAATATCATCAAGCTTGCTCACTCACAGAACGGCTTCATGAACATATTCGCTCGGCCATTGTTTGAGGCCGTATCTGATATCTTGCCCACGATGTCTTTTGCTGTCGACGAGATGAAAGCCAACACCGACATATGGACAAATAAGATCGAGCAAGTGAAAGCCAAAGATAAGAGCATGAACAAGACTGCCACCGCGGACGATATCCTATATCCCCGCTCCAGGAGCCCTAATCTTTCGTCGAGTCAACCTGAAGCTTCACATCCAGAAGGCCTCCCAGCATCCGCCAATCCCATTCATCCCACCTTCTCAGCGAGCATGCAACACGTCGAAGAACAAGGCCACCGGAGCTCATCCGACAGGACAGCAGAGCTACGAGAGTTTGCCGATCGAAGCTCCTCGCCGTTCCGCGACTCGCGACGATCATCATCAGGCCTCGCTATGGGGTATGGAAGTTCGATACCCGACCCAGGCTCATATTCGCGTCGCTCGTCAGGTGGGTTCTCCGCCTCACAGCGTCCGAGTATCACCGCGCGACGGCGGTCAAGTAACACTTCCGCCAGTCAGCTGCAATTAGGCCCTTTACCTGAGGTCCAAAGCCAGGCGCCTTCCATGGAGAATGCCCAGCCCTTGAGTCGTGGCTCTGACGACACGCTTGGCCAATCTCAAAACGCGTCTCTATCAGGCCCCAGCAACGACCAGCGCGGCTATTTCGGCGGCGGGGGTGACATCATGAACCGCGGCGTCAAGAACAACGATTTCCATCGCCCCTCTCGCTCATCTCGCTTCTCGACCAACTCCAACCACCAACGCGATTCCTCCGGCGGCCACACCAACATATCCCAATCCACGCCCTATTCCCCCACTACAACTCAAGCAACCAGCATCGTCACGACCAACAGCTCCGAGAGAAGCAGTTCGCACCGCAACGGCAGCGCCGTCGAAGGCATGGCAGGCTGGAGCACCAGCCCACGGAAGAGCATCCCCGAAGTCGCAGATATCGACCGCCAGCTCGATGGCCGCCCGCAAAAAGCGAATGAAGTCAAAACGAGCGTGCTGAGTAGCACCGGGACCGTGAGCTCGAACGAGGAGCGTGAGCAGGTGGTGGGGCGGAAGGGCTCGAGGTTTCGGCTCAGGGACCTGTGGAGGAAGAAGGGGCGCACGGAGGCCAGTCCCTGATCTTACTCCTCTTACCCTCGTTTGCACATAATTTTACTTGTCCAAGGTCCAGAATGGAAGGGGCACTGGGAGACGAAGATTGGGGAGGGGATACTGACGATAATGAAAATGACATTCTTCACCAGCAGGCGGATAGGGAAATGATGGCGTGGCGTTGCTGGGAGCAGAATACCCTGTTGTCCTTCTGTTGTTTTTTTACCTTTCGAGGGAGGCATGGTTATTAAGATGGCATCTCCTATCTTTCTGACTATTGATACTGGGCATGAGCTTAGAGCGTTTTCCGTCTGGAATCTGGGGTCGGAACCGGAGGCAGCTTTTAGTCTTAGCAGTAGCCTTGCCTTGGCTTTGAAGAGGGAATACGAAGGATTGCTTCCTGATCATGTGTTCTACTCTTGGGGCGAGGATGGGTTATGCAGGTGAGATTCCATGATGAGGCTCATCAAGTACATGAAATTTAAGATAGGCGCATAACTATCGATGCGGCTGGGGATGCTTGAGAATACCTAGACGAGGCACCAACGGAATTGACGTTTGTCTTTCAGATTTTCGTTGAGCTTTACGGATCTCCTCCGTTCCGCTCTTGCGTTTCAGGCTTCTCCACTTTTCGCTTTGCTTTATGGTTTTTTGGCGCCCTCACCCTCGTCAGTCATGGACCAAGTTTTTCTCTTCGATTCACATATCCTTTCCAAGGGCCAGGGGCGACATGCAAGTCCCATCGACGGGAGGAGGTCGGGGATCTGGAGGCTATGGTGCGGCCGCTTGCGAGGAGCTTGTCAGCGCTGGGGGTGGGCCGGTGGATGATTCCGATGGAGGGCCGTTGTCTTGAGTTTCGGGCTCTGCGGGCGCGGTGGATCGATCGGGGAGCGGGTGGTTGGTCGTCGCGAATGGGGATGGGGATGGGGTGG
>JAABUS010001843.1_pt1 | contig 43310 bp, 48 predicted proteins | sample 5560161 | NCBI WGS metagenome assembly JAABUS01 (sample SAMN10711885, study PRJNA513376) | rock metagenome | isolation source: Antarctica rocks | place: Antarctica: Victoria Land, Trio Nunatak nord | collected 2016-01-04
GAGGGATCGAGAAGAAGGTTCTGAGGCTTGATATCACGATGAATGAAATTTCTGTCCCTCAAGAACTCCAAGGCACTAGCTAGTTGCTTCAAGAAATGTCTGACTATAACTTCGTTCAAGCCACCAGCAGGAGGGTTAGGGTATTTCCTAATCATATCTGCAGTTGTATTGTGCCGGGAGAGGGTATCTCGCTTCTTGATGAAATAGGAAAGATCCCCCAGCTCGCAGAACTCCATCACCAGGTGTATATGGGCGGAGGTCTCTTGACAATCGATCAGGGCGACGATGTGAGGGTGATGGAGGCCTTTGAGTATATGGATCTCGGAGTAGAGGTTCTCTTTGAGTTTCTTGTTAAGCTTGTGCAGGTCGACCGACTTGATAGCCACGTAGCCAGGCTTCTTCTATGAGACACCGTAGATGTTAGCGGAGCTTCCTTGGACTGAAGTGGAGTCGTTTCAGTCATGCGTCGCAGTACGAATACGATAAGCAACAATGTGCGGAGACAGCTTGCCAAGACATGGCGACAGTTTGGAGAATTACATACAGAATATGAAGCCTTGTAAACCGTTGCAAAGCTCCCTCGGCCAATCTCTTCCAACCTCCTGAAGCTGCCCACGGCCATCTCGCCTTGACCTGGCTCCCGAGTCCGCCGCACTGTCGAGGAAGTAGCTGCTGGAGTCGCCATCGTTGGTATTGGCGGGCTTGAACCGATCCGCGGGGTTTGCGTGTGTGTGTACCAGGATAGTAAACCAGCCGTATCACCACGACAGATGAGGATAGAGAGTTGCAGTTAAAGAATTACACATGAGGTGCAGATGGTGTTGGAGATCGAAGTGGATGAGCTGTTTGGCCGATGCAGGTTGCCGCAGTTGGCCAGGGGAAGGCTGTCAGTTTTCGAGCACTGATAGGGTCGAGGCTGTGAGGCGTGATGCAGGGTTGGTTGGCTAAAGGTAGCAGGCGAGCGCGGGGGTATGATGCGAGCCCATCGGTTGAAAGGCGTGATCAAGGCTGTTTGGGTCAAGCGTGAGGGAGCGTGACTCGGTTGGACTTTTGTAAATAGGCGGTAATATATGATGGGTTGGGGGGGGGTTTATTTAAAACAAAGCTCAGCAAAAGCGGTGCGGACGGACGACGGTTGAAAACAACTAAACAACAAAGATCAGGAAGGATAAGAATGATCATGATAGTGGAATGGTGATGATGATGTCCGGATGAAGCAGGTGTAAGCAGACTGTCCTGTGCCCTGGAGATGCGTGGAAGTGAAGAGCAGGCAGGAGTCATACATGATACAAGTACCATCACCATACGGTACCTAATGAACGTCTACGGGTGTTAGCGTGCTTTTGTACTCTGTCACGCCTACGATAGTTCTATTCTAGCGATGGGCGATAACGATAGCGATAAAGTGTCCGATAGCTGCTTCACCCCATCGTGACCCATCATCATTCAACCCTTTTTGAACGGAACATAAGCTCAGTCACGGCAGTCAGTGGCGAATACCCAGGTAAGGTACGATTGATTGCGGGAGCGGATTTGTTCCTGGTGCGACACAACATCCCAACCCCCCTCAGGTCTTCGGAAGCATCCTGTTGATACCTGTTCTCCCCCGCACATGGAGAGAGAGAGAGAGCAAGCCAGCTTTAACCGCACTTAGCATCTGCAGCAGCAACCGGGCGTCACTGGTTGATGCACCAGGCCTGTAGCAGCCGAGACCTTCTGTTGCCTGATTTTGATGGAGAGATTTGCCTTGCCGTTGATTGGGGATCTCGGTGTCTGATTTTGGTTTTAATATTTCATACGACGATGAAGCCTTGTCTCTATTTGTTTCCAGAAAGAACGAAGCCCATTAACTAGTCCTTCACCAAAGGATTACTGATCCATCCCCCAGATACCCCTTAGAAATTTCATGTCTCAGGCATGTAGCAAACTTGGATTCCACCAAACCCTACACTCCCCCACATGCTGCCAGCCTCCCTCCCCTTCGCCGTTCTCCGCAAGACCGGTCGTGAACTGCAATACCCTCGGCACCGTAACCGGACCTTTCCCCTTTATCCAGAATGTCCTCAGCTCATCCACAAACAGCATGTACCGTTTCCCTTCCTCCAGTTCCACAACGGTAACCTGGACCAGTTCACCACTCATTTTCTCAAAACCTCCAAACAACGAGCCACCCATCCATTTCCATATCGCTGGACCATCAGCGTAGACGGTCTTGTCTTGGTTAAAGAAGGAGGCTTTTTCAGAGTACCAGCGGGTGGAGGGACCGGAGTAGTCGCAGGAGTCGACCATGGCAACGTATTTTTCCAGAAAGGCGAGGACAGGGTGCGTGCGTGAGGTTTCGTTGAAGGGGCCTCGGTGAATGAATGCTTTGAGGGGTGCCGATGTGCTCGACATGGTGAAGATGGTTTTGGTGGTTTTGGTTGGTTCGCTAAGAGTGAGTTTTGTGGTGGGCCAGTATCAGCGAGTTGTCGTTGAGGATGTAATGACAAGTGGTGCGGCGAAGGCTATTCATAAATAATGTTTCGAAGTGCTTTCCTGGCAATTGCTTCACTCTGTGTAGTGGTCAGCTTACAATTCATCACTAATCAACAGCCTTCGCCGTATCACTCAAAACGTCACCACACCTCGGGACACCAGAAATCATTGCTTGACACCTGGTATCAGATGAGTAAACAGCCATTTTTGAGTGTCTTAAGCGATTTGAAGAAAGCGTATTGCAGCTTATTGTATGTTTTACAAGAGATGTCACCTTGTTACATCAACAAAGCGGCGAGAGAGATAAGAAGAATATGATTAGTAGGAACATGCCAATTCGGCTGTCGCATTGTATATAGACTCCAGAAGCTGCATTGCCTGTTGCATCCGCAATTCCCTATGTTGTCCCGGACGCCTCGCTAAATCGAGCAAAAAGTCAATCACATCCTCAAGCCCTTAACAAGCAGCCAAAGGACGACAGGAACAATAACGTTGTCGTTACCACCAGTCAGTACTGCCTCCGTAAGGCTCGCACCAGCTGCAGCAACTGCTGCCTTGCCCAGTGTCAAAGCCCAAGCGTCGCCTGTATCGCCGTCCCAACCTCCGATCAAGAGCCATAGTCTCCCCATACCTAATCCCAGAATCACGGCAGCAGCAAATGCAAGGCTGCCTTCAAAGCTCTTCCCTCCGCTCCAGCACCATCTTCGGCGCCCATATCGTCGTCCAACTAGCGAAGCCGCTGCATCTCCCATGCCAACACAGACCACCCCACTAATCATACTCAAGTCGCGACTCATGACATCCCAACCTTCCCAAGGAGGTTCTCCTATATGTTCAGTGGCTGCAAGGGATAACCATAGCGGGACAGCACATCCTATCAACAAGAAAATGTGAGATACTATGACAGGACCACGATGATCTCTTCCATCGACGTAGGGAGCCAGGAAATATGTCAAAGGCTTCGAGACCGGAGGCAGCTGGGACGCTCGGAAAAGATCCAATAGTAGAAAGATTGCAAGGACCAGTATCAGCGCAAGGGCCGCAAATGTAGGATCAACGAAAATGGTTGGGAATAACATCGCCACCATCATACCATGGAATACCTTTCGTCGTGTGTCAACTTCAACTGAACCACTAAGCCGGAACACAATCGCTAAACCGACTGCGATTGCTCCAAGGTCGTAGGCACAGATCAGCAATCGAATGTTTGCAGCACCCAGATAGACCTCTAGGAGCGGATCTGCCATGCCATACTCTTTCCATATTTGACGATTGTCGAACCGTTGTGGCAGACAAATCCAGTTTTCGAGGCCGAAGCTGATAGTGTAGGACCTGAACAACGGCAGATCACCAAGTAAATAGCCAAGAGCCCAGCCTACGGGTTCTCGTCCGTTTAAAGCCCATCGACTGACATATGTCCTCATACTCGTGACAATAATAATGAAGACAACGGTATAGACATATAAGGCGTTGAACCACTTAACAACCGTCGCCTGTGCCTCAGTCAGCGACAAGAATGATCGGGGTTTGGTAGACAAAGATTTTGATTTTCGAAGCTCTTTCCCATTCCCCGGAGGAACTCCAACATAGGATGGTAGGGTGTGTCTCCGCTGCGATTTCAACTGCGCTTGAAAAGTGCCTAGGGTTCCATTGATATTAGAAAACATGAAAGATCCGTCATCATCGATCGCTGAGAAGGGAAGTAGTGTTGAAGGCAAGCAAGAGTTGACGGCTTCTTCTCTCCCAGCGTCGATGTTAAGCTTATCATGTCTCTTGTTTCGCCCGAGGTACATTGCAGACTTTCTAGGCTCGTCACTATCCGAGGCTTCTTGTAGGCCTGATACTAGACCCCACTCATGCAGGCGTCCTTTGAAGTAGTCATCGAGAGCAGAGAAGACAACGTAGCCTCGACGTGACCGGCGACGAGGATGACGGAACCGCCAGCTTGGTACACGGGCTAACGCGACCTCCCATTTGAGTACTGTGCCACAGAATATGAAGATAGATAGGCCTCCGATCCACAAAAGCGCCTTCAGGATAACAGCCTGAGGCGAGGTAGCTAAAAAGAACAGGTTGATCATGGAGACGGACAAGAGCTGCAATTCAGCCGGTAATAGACTTGTTGTTGTCAGACATCCTATAGAATGCATCAACGATTGGTGCAAAGGATATAGTAGCATGAGGTTCTCATGATCATGTGTTGTTCGAATGGGCAACGATTGCTTTTTCTGAGATACTGCGAGCGGAAGTAAAGAGAGTAGCCATTGTACTGAGCTGTAACCGGGAGGACCCTCTGAGAGTGGTATGATTTGATGTGGCATTGAAGAGATGCTCAGAACAACGTTGGGGAGTATTACCATCGGATTGGCAGCCGCCAGCGTAAATGCTACAAGGACTGGTATCAGGACAGGATAAAGCAGAGGGGCAGGGTCAAAAGCTGCTGGAATTCGGATACCGTGCCAAACTTTGTTTTCATAGCTGCCGCGAGCTCTGTTGTAGTAGAAAAGTCGGAACGGGTACAAGAGATATATACTTGATATGACAGAGCCATGAGCAAGCAGTTCTGCCAATCGGCGTTTTAGCTTGGTTCCTCTATTTGATAAATTGACATGACTACCTTTGGCCCACGTACGCAGTAGCAATTTAGGCACACTTCCACAAGCGATACATCCAACAGAACCTAGCAGAAGTATCTCGGTGACCCTTCGTAACAGCTCAGCCCGCCGCCTTTTAGCAAACTTTTCTCTTGTTTCTAGCCTCTCTTCATCAGTAACGCTCGGACTTTGCAAGCTCTTCCGGCGCCGCAATTGACGTTCCTGCGCCGGCCGCTGAGTCTCATCGTCAAGATAGGACGGTGTAAGGAGTGGGCTGGATATAGCGCTGAGTGCCTTAAGACCCTTCCGTTGCTTGATAGGCGGCGCCGGTAACCCTCTCAAGATGCCGCCCCTCTCATCGTCGGCTTCCGTACCGCTGTCGCTAGGGGATGTGACAGACTTTCTCCTTGTTCGAGAATCGACATCGAAATAGCTGATTCCATTGGGTCTAGAAGCATCCTCTTTTCCGGTTGAGGTCCCAATTATTGGTGTGAGACTCGAGAGGAATCTCTTGTCTCTATGGTATGGATGTGGTGAACGCGAAAGTCTTGGGCTTTGGTTGGGCAGCTCATTCTCTTTACCCAGTGCGTTGGGGGATGTTGGAATAGAATTGGCCGCATTCGTGGGCATATCGAGTCTACCAACCCTCAATCTCAAGCTTTATATCGGTCTTGGATATCTTTGCATCGTTCTTGCATCGCTGTCGAATCCCAAACGTGAACGATATGATCTAGCAAGCTCAGACACGAAAATGTTGAGAGCATGTGAAGCTCCGAAACGTCAGCTTTCAGTAGCCCTACAGTAAGGCTGCATTAACCGGCTAAGGCTACCATCTGTGGTAGAGTATTCCGTAAGGCATCCATGATTACCTTACTTACCACATCAGTAGGACGTCTTGTCGCCATTAATATTATAATGCTCCATGGATGACTCGAAGCGTAGGAAGTTTAGAATCTAGAATCTGGGGCAAGCCTGCATTACCTGGGACTGATGTTGCAGTGGTCTAATTCCAGGGCCTCCTAAAAATCCTCACATACAATTCTCTTGGGGCTCTTCATTTGGACTGGCGATGGCTACTCTATACCAACCATGCATTCAACCGAAGACGTTGTAACATAGAGCGAGCTGCATATTTTGAGCGACAGAGGCGGCTCCTATCATCAACATTCTGCAGACCACCCGCCCAACTTCAAAATGTCCGTTTTGTTCAGCAGTGGATTTCCGCAGCAGAAAACTCATGTCTTCATACGAATCGGTCCGCAACTTGTCTCTCGACAACAGAGTACGGTGACAGATCCGTGCCGTAAATTGCTATGGATGAAACTAGTAATTATCCCACCTTTCCTTCGTCGGTTCGTCCAAGGAATGGTCTCACGCTTGTAGGTGATCGCCTCTGAGCAGTCGGATCTCTCTATCATCATTGAATACACATTTAAAGAAAGTAGACTTTTCTTATGAGATCAAGCGTCAGCCGCATTTAAGTTGGCGATCCGCAGCCAAGGGAATTAGCCTGCAAAATACGTTGGTATTTAATTCAGTCTTCTATCTTTTGCATTATGCCCCAGTGAACCAGCCTTACAACTTCCCGGCAGCACCCTTCCCCAAATATCCATGCGTCTCTAACCACCCCTCTACATCTCCTCTATCCCTGGCTATCCAGCTCGCCTTTGCCCTGATGGAATCCGAGCTCTGCTCCAAAGCTCGATCAAAACCCTGTGTACTCCTTCCGTCGTAGAATCCCTTCACCTCTTTCAGCTGCTCCTCTGTCGTGAATCCAGAGGTACAAATCTGCACAATACTGCCCAGCATCGACAGTCTTGGCGGGCACTTCTTCTGCAGCTCATCCCAATTCGCTGTCATCCAGCTCCATAGCGCGCGGATGCCTTCGGCATCGCTTCGCATGCCAGCGATGGGGAGGTAAACATCCTGACCCTTGACCTCTTCGCTCAATGGGAGAGACAGCGTGCGGTTAACTAGCTTCTCACCCTTGGCACGTCCAAGACTGCGCAGTGCGGTGTTACGCTCATCAGCGTCTTTAGCTGTATGATATTCATTCAAAATACTCTCGTATTCTTTGTCGCCGCCGTTCTGAAGAACGATGGAATATACGCTGCCGCGGATATTGGGATGTATAGCTTGTCTGTTGCCGGCGGCAAAATCGCGGAACATTGATTGAGCAGCTTGAATGATTTTGGGATCGCCGGCTTGGCCGGCGCTGCCGAAAAGTAGAGCCTTGAACTGCGCGAGGATGTGGTCTTCGTTGTCGCTGAAAGACCAGCCTTTTTCATGAGCTTGTGGACTGACTAGGGCGCGCTGAAAAGATTTAAGAGCATCGCGGGTCTAGGCAGTAGAGTTAGCCGTGATTGTCAAAGACGATATAATCCGGGTGAAAACTAGATGTAGACTCAAAAGTGGCTTACCTTTTCATCCTCGAACACCCATGCAGCACGGATGGAAGATATCCGACTCAGCAGTTCGCTCCAAACCACGAATTCTGTTTCTCCATCGAAATTCTTCAGCAGTGATAGGATGCCAGATGTCTTCTGATATCCTGACGAAGCCAGTGCACCTGCATCAGCAATCATACCCGCGCGATCTTCGACGGTCAAAAGGCCATCCTTCGCTGCTTGACCGAGCTTCGCTAATCGTGCTGGGGTGTATGACGTGCGGTATATACCAGAGTGATCCGCATTAAGCTTGAAGAAATCGAGATCTGGGACCTTATAGTCATGCTCTCGTTCAGAGAGGGTGAGATCTTCATCGACTCCGTTTTTGGTTCTCAGACCCAAGAAAATTGGGAAGAGCGTCTTGTCTTCTTCAGGCTTCACGTCACCGGTTCGGAGGAAACGATTTTGTTTCACACTAATACTGTTTGATTGCTCATCTTCTGTAACCGAAACAACTGGATATCCCACATTTTTGGTCCAAATATCCATGACTTTCTCGACCGGCTTACCGCTAGCGTCACTCAATGCAGCCCATAGATCTCCTGTCTGTGTGTTGCCATAAGCATGTTTTTTGAGATATCGTCGAATGCCTTCCATGAAGGTTTGTTCACCAAGATACTTAGATATCATCCTCAGTACGCAAGATCCTTTGGAGTATGATATGGCATCAAAGATTTGATTGATTTCATCGGCCCTCTTTACGGGGACTTCGATTGGATGACTACTCCGTAGCGAGTCAAGCGAAAGTGCACCTTGCAAGGTATTGGTTACGTAGCTTTGCCAGACATGCCACTCCGGGTAAAATTTGTTACAAGAGTACCATGACATCCAGGTTGCAAAGCCTTCGTTAAGCCACAGCCCGTCCCAGAAGTCCATCGTCACAAGATTTCCAAACCACTGATGGGCCAGTTCATGCTGGACAATTTCTGCTATTCTCTGTTTCGTTGACGCACCGCTTGTCTTTTCATCGTACAGCACATCTACTACCCGGTAAGTGATAAGGCCCCAATTCTCCATAGCTCCAGCACTGAAGTCAGGTACAGCAACCATATCCATCTTTGGAAGTGGGAATGGGCTATCAAAGGTTTTCTCGTAGAATTCGAGGGTTTTTGCTGCAAGATCTAGGGAAAACCGACCATGCTCAATGTCCTTGTCTGGCGTCGCGAACACTCTGACGGGGACACGAAAATTCTTCGTTTCTATACAATTCAGCTCGCCAATGATGAACGCTAGCAAATATGTAGACATCAATGGTGTCTTGTTGAATTTCACTGCTTTTCTCTTGCGTCCAGTAACTTTAGAGTCAACCTCCTTCTCTGATGCTGGATCCATATTGCTAAGACAAGTATGATGCTTATCGGCCACAAGTGTTATAGTGTATTGAGCTTTTAATGCTGGCTCGTCAAAACATGGAAATGCTCGGCGGGCATCTGTTGGCTCCATCTGGGTCGTTGCAAGGTATTTGGTGCTTCCATCGCGATCTTTGTATGATGATCTGTAGAATCCGGCCATTTTGTCGTTGAGATAGCCAGTAAAAGTTTGAGTAAGCTGTATTTTCGCTCCCGGAGATATGGACTTGTCCAAGGAGACTGTAGTGATCTGGGTGCCTTCATCATAAGTAATCTTCGGTGACGATGTGACCTCGTTACCGTCAGCAGAGACCGTTGTTGAATGAATATCGATTTCAAGAGTGTTCAGAGATATTGAGGCTGTCTCTTCTTGGACTTCAAGACTATGAGTATCAACCAATTAGCGATGAAAATTGCGAATAAGACGTATCACAGACGATCTTCCAGGTCCAGGGTGCCCTCAATAATACGTACTCGATGATGACTTTTCCTTCGTAGCTGAACTTCTCAAAGTTCGGCTCTAGGGTCAAGTCATAGTGTACGGGTTTCACATTGGTTGGAAGGACCTCGCGGCCCTTTCCCACATCCATGCTTCCGCCTGTGAGATCAACATTTGCTTTGCACATAGTCCGTCGATGTGAGCAGTGTCTCTTGCTTTGCTGAAGAACAGTAGTATGTGCTCGAAATGGCTTCTTGAGCTTAGGTGAATCGAATTGCGAGTTGGAACAGAAGTAATTCGAGGCTCTCAGACAAGACGAAGAAGAAGCAGCCCTATAGGAGTTAAGTTGGATGGCCGCCGGCTTGACTATACTAGCTGCAAGTCTGCTTGTCCGTAAGGTTATACGAATCATTGACTATGATCCCCGGGCTATTACGTGCAGACAGTTGCGAAGAAAAACGAACAAGGCATCTACACCAAGACAGGAAGGTTGTTCATCAAAAAGACGCGCTTACCCTAGAGGGCCTAGACACCTACCTTAGGTGCTTAGCTCACATGCTCGAGGCTCCCGGTCTTGGCGCGAACTTGGCGGAAAGAGGTTAAGGTCCGTACTCCGTACAGATTCCGCCAAATTTTGAAATCGTTTTTTCCTTCAAGCAAGTCAGTCCTCCCAGCATCATGTTATCTTCGCAATCGAGATGCTGGCTGTCTTAAAGTACGCTACATAGCGAACTCTTGCAAGACTATTTTACCGCAAAGTTTGAGGCAACCATCTTCTCTCAGTAAATGAAATGCCATAGAAAAGTCGGGACATCTAGCCATACACGATGTATCTAGGTAGATGTTAAATTCCTATCCTTGCCGGGTATCAGAATCTCAAACATAATCATGATAGGTAGCCTCCTCTTAAGAGTATCGACTAGGATCTCGCTAAGTGTATTGACTTTAAGACAACCCAAGTATTGCCTTCGTTGGAACGAGCTTCATGGTCTTCCTCGACCTCATTGACAGCTTTCTTCCTACTGTAGCATAGCTAGATTATGAACGCCAGGTCCGCTATGCCCAGAAAATGCATGTTTATAATACCTCAGACCAAATCCATCAACCAAAGACAAGCTACTGTTTGAACGTTTCACTTTGGCCACTTTGGCCATCCACGACCGTGTCCCAGCTGCAATTTCTCAATATGAGCTTTATAGGAAGTGAGATTAAGGATAAGCGTACCTGTTTCCATTTTTGTATCATACTCGGCATCTCTAGCATAGCTTGCTTTCTCCGATCGAGCCTCCCCTTCATGGTCCTCTCCCACTGTTTGCCCTTGACTCTTTGCCCGACTCCAGTACCCTTGACGCGTAGTCCTTGTTCCTCTCTCTTTCTTATCCTCTCTTGAGTGCCTTTAACCGTAAATGGGAGAAGCTCCTCTACGCCATGTGTCCTGGCCAGCTTCACTAGATCTGCTTGCCGCCGTAATGAGTAGACCGGATCATGCCATGTGCCGGTAACTGGATGCTTCTGTGATCGAAAGGGATTCGGTGCCTCAGACGGCGTATGTGCATGGTTTGTGGAATAATCATCTTGGTACGCGTTGAAATCCGCAGATGATGTACTGAGTGGCGTATTCGCAGGCTCGATGAAAGTATTGCTGCTCAATCCAGATCCTGGAGGCGGAGGATAGCGGGCGAAGAATCGTAGCAGTTTCGGAGGCAACGTCTGCGCAAGCTTGATGTACTTTTCAGGCATCGCCATCGTAGGTCTTTTGTGGAAGGGCGATGCGACTGAGATTGGCTCTTCGAATGCAAGGCGCTAACGGATTGTTAGACTTGGCCTCCGACTTCTTAAAAGTACATACCTAGATACCAAAAAGTTTCCAGCCGACCGCTTTGATCTCTATCTAATCTTACTTCTATTGGCATCTGTCAAAATGAACGGACATATTTCAAATGGCGATAGTTTTAAGACTTTACTTCCGCTCCCACCACCAGGGCCTTCAGAGAACCCTTCGTCTCCGCCTCCCCCTCCCCCCGAGATCCTAGCTCCACCCCCCCCTCCTGATGACCTCCCACCACCACCACCACCACCGCCATCTACAACGAATGGCGAACAACCCCCTCTGCCTTCAGAACCGAATAAGAAAAGAACGGGCTGGGGCGCTTCAAGCGGCCGGCAACCTCTGAGTGTAGAGGAGCTATTAAAAAAGAAGAAGGAAGCCGACGAGGCGGCTGCAAAGGTACGAGCCTTAAGTTACCCTGCTAGACCGTCAGATGTTCACCTTGTGTCTCACTGTAGTATCAGCACGAACCATACTGATGAGATTCCACTTGTTCAGCCCAAGTTCCTATCAAAAGCACAACGGGAGAAAATAGCACTCGAAAAGCGGGCAAAGGATGTTGAAGAACAAAGAAAGAAACATCGGTCCGAAAGAGCCGATCCTCAACCTTCGGCCCACCAGCATAACCAACACAGAATAAAAGTTCCGGCATCGGCAGTCTCTGGATCTAATGGATCTACTCGCCCTACAATACCAACGGGTCCTCGAGCTCTACGGAATGGCGAGATTCCAACCGGACCAGCCGCCATGCGCACGTCACAACCCATTAAGGGCTATGATTTGGTGCCGCCACCACCACCCAGACCAACAGTCAATGGTACAGCTGCCTCGAAAGGAGAAAAGCGACCTGCTGCTGTGGAAGGAGCCCAGCAAAACTTGATACGGCAGCGGTACATGGGTGCAGATCAAAATCAGTCTACCTTTTCCGCAAAGAAGAAGCGAAGGCGGACAACAGAAAAGAAATTTAATTTCGAGTGGAATGCCGAAGAGGACACAAGCCCAGACTACAATCCACTATATCAAGCGCGTGCAGAGACGAATTTCTATGGGAGGGGCCGTCTAGGAGGCTTTGCCGAGGATCTTGCCGATGGTGTTGCTCGCAAATACGCCAAAGCTATCGAGGAGAGAGACCATGAGTCCGGCAGCGTGCGAGCAAAGGAAATGCTAGAGATGGAGAGAAGAAGGAAAGAAGAAGGTGGGAGGAACTCTCTCGATAAGCACTGGAGTGACAAGAAGCTTGAGCATATGCGAGAAAGAGATTGGAGAATTTTCAAAGAAGATTTCAATATCAGTACGAAAGGCGGGGCCATTCCCAATCCTATGCGATCATGGGCAGAATCTGGTCTTCCGAAACGGCTCCTGGATGTTGTGGACCAGGTGGGCTATACTGAGCCTTCTGCGGTTCAGCGCGCTGCGATACCGATCGCTTTGCAGTCAAGAGATCTCATCGGTGTCGCCGTAACTGGGTCCGGTAAAACCGCAGCATTCCTCCTACCCCTCCTAGTCTACATATCTGAACTGCCAGTGCTCAACGAGATGACGAAGAACGATGGACCCTATGCGATCATTTTAGCGCCTACACGTGAATTGGCTCAACAAATCGAAATCGAGGCAAAGAAATTCGCGACTCCTCTTGGATTCACCTGCGTCAGCATAGTCGGAGGCCACTCGCTCGAGGAACAAGCTTACAATCTACGAGATGGGGCTGAGATCATAATTGCTACGCCAGGTCGTCTGGTAGATTGCATAGAAAGGCGAGTGCTAGTTCTTGGCCAGTGCTGTTACGTGATCATGGATGAAGCAGATAGGATGATTGATCTTGGCTTTGAGGAATCGGTCAATAAAATCCTAGACGCTCTACCAGTCGCAAACATGAAGCCAGATTCAGAGGAGGCGGAGGATGCAATTGTAATGAGCCAACACCTCGGTGGTAAGGACCGGTATCGGCAGACAATGATGTATACTGCTACGATGCCTTCTGCTATCGAAAGAATAGCCCGGAAGTACTTGCGGAGACCGGCTATTGTTACGATTGGTAATGTCGGTGAAGCTGTCGAAACGGTGGAGCAGCGTGTCGAGTTTGTTGCAGGTGAGGACAAGAGGAAGAAGCGTCTGCTTGAGATTCTCTCCTCCAGAGAGTTTCATCCTCCGATCATTGTCTTTGTCAATATCAAGCGCAATTGTGATGCTGTTGCTCGAGACATCAAGCATGGGGGCTACTCCTCGGTTACACTACATGGTAGCAAGACGCAAGAGCAGAGAGAGGCTGCATTGGCTTCGGTCCGTAATGGGACTACAGACGTCTTGGTCGCTACAGATCTGGCAGGCCGAGGTATTGACGTACCGGACGTCAGTCTAGTAGTCAATTTTAACATGGCAACTAACATTGAGAGTTATACCCATCGTATTGGTCGTACAGGTCGTGCCGGTAAAAGTGGTGTCGCTATGACATTCCTTGGCAACGAAGACGCAGACGTTATGTATGTATCTCGACGTTGGCTGAGTCTGTTGATATCAAGGATTTCGCTAATTCTATTTGTAGGTACGATCTCAAGCAGATGTTGATGAAGTCGTCCATCTCGAGGGTACCCGAAGAATTACGAAAGCACGAAGCAGCACAGCAGAAGTCGCAGAAAGGTGGTGGGCAGAAGAAGATCGAGGACAGCAGTGGTTTTGCAGGGAAAGGTGGCTGGCAGTGATCAGGTCTGGGTCGAATTATCAGTGGCTTTGGCAACTGCGGCGCTCGCTGTCTTGCGCGATCCCATAGGCTGCTCCTCTCAAAGCTTGTCTAAGCTTGATGAAACCTAAACAATTCTTCTCGCTCCGTAACTTGAGAGGTTTTTCATCTAAGTTGAGTAGTCAGGTTGTATTATGTAAAATTGACCATGGCAAGCGCACCCAAAAAAAAGGGGTTTGATACACTACATATCGCTACTGAATATTCTGTTCATCTACACATTGACAAGCTATAATCATTGAAAGAAATGATGTGACTGTTGTGTTGATAAAGTCCGACTAGAAGAGAGAAAAAAGGGGGTGCAGGAATTTCGACCGAAAGTCCCCAGGGTTATCGTAGGGCTGTCATGACTAAGCAATATTAGTGGGAACGTGCAAAGCCTCACATTAACCACTGTTAAACCAAACAACAAACAAAACTACGTGGGAGGACGATAAATCACATACCCCTGCCGTCAACAACAGGATTAAGTCTGTACCAGTTTGAGGCTTTGAAGTGGCCCTCAGCACTATGGCCGACTATAGCTTTGGCGGTACTGACGAGGAAAACGCCGAACTGAAGAAGCTTAATGCTGAAGTTGTATGTTCTCTTATCCCATTCTGCAGTCTTGTTATTTACAGACGCGATATACTGACTGATCTCCATAGCTCGAGGATCCAGACAGCTTCGAGAATTGGGAGAAGCTTGTCCGTGCCGCAGAAGGGCTGGAAGGTGGCCTTAATCGCAACTCAAGTCCACAGTCTATTGTCGCTACCCGAGACATATACGACCGATTCCTCGCCAAGTTTCCGTTGCTCTTTGGTTATTGGAAGAAATATGCCGACCTGGAGTTTTCGATAGCCGGTACGGAGGCTGCAGAGTTGGTGGGTTACAAGAGTATTCTTGCGGGTGCAATATGCTGATTTTTCCAGGTCTACGAACGCGGCGTAGCCAGTATAACCAATTCCGTGGACCTATGGACAAATTACTGCGCTTTCAAGGTCGAAACAAGTCACGACTCCGATGTGATCCGAGAGTAAGTAGAGAAAGACGTACTTTCCTTCCCATAACTGCAAGAACTACAGTAGCGCCTCCTGTACACTTCAACGGTGACCAAGGACTTTCAAGTTGGGCTCTTACGGGTGAGAAAGTCGTAACCAGTTGTTCCAGATTGGCTTCTCACACATGATACTCAGGCGCTTTTATTTCCTTCGCTCACACACTGAACAACTTCCGATACACTAATGATGTGTTCGAACATGACGTTTGATGGATTTCATCGGAGCTCCAAGATGATCTGAGCACTCCCACATTTCATGTTTGCTGCCCTCTCTGCCACCTCCTTTGTTCTTTACTCCCTCCCCTTGACACTGGTAGTGGCTGATAGAGATGTCAACAGGCTCTTTGAAAGAGGCGCAACCTGTGTAGGGCTCGACTTCCTAGCCCATCCATTTTGGGATAAGTATTTGGAGTTTGAGGAGCGTCTCGAAGCTCAGGACAAGATCTTTGCTATATTAGACCGCGTGGTACATATACCTATGCATCAGTATGCCCGGTACTTCGAGAGATATCGGCATCTTGCCCAGCAGAGACCTCTACAAGAGCTCTTGCCAGCCGACATAATAGCTCAATTCCGTACTGAGATAGAGAACGAGGTTTCAGATCCGATGCAGGCGCAGCCCAACGTCAAAGTCGAGCGAGGCGAGCAGGAAATTGAGAGGGAGATGAGAACTCGCATAGATAACTTTCATCTCGAGATCTTCTCTAGAACACAGACGGAGACCACTAAGCGATGGACCTACGAATCAGAGATCAAGCGTCCATACTTCCACGTGACTGAGCTGGACGAAGGTCAACTAGTCAATTGGCGAAAGTATCTTGACTTCGAAGAGGTCGAAGGCGACTATGTTAGAGCTCAATTTCTTTATGAGCGATGCCTAGTGACTTGTGCATACTACGATGAGTTCTGGCTGCGCTACGCTCGCTGGATGCTTGCTCAGCCTGGTAAAGACGAAGAAGTCCGAAATATCTATCAGCGAGCAAGCATGCTTTATGCCCCCATCTCACGACCGGCTGTTCGTCTGCAATATGCATATTTCGAAGAGATGTGCGACAGAGTAGAGCTCGCGAAGGACATCCACCAGGCCATCCTGTTCAATCTTCCAGGTCACCTCGAAACCATGATATCGCTAGCCAACATGTGCCGTCGACATGGTGGTCTTGATGCAGCCATTGAAGAATATAAAGCTCAAATCGCTTCCCCTCAATGCGATATTTATGCAAAAGCCGCTCTAGTCGCAGAATGGGCGCGACTGCTTTGGAAGGTAAAAGGGTCTGTAGACGAAGCTCGCCAAGTTTTTCAAAAGAACCAGCATTGGTATCTCGATAGTAGAGCATTCTGGATTAACTACCTCCTCTTTGAATTGGAGCAACCTACGAGCGCCGCGACGGAGGCGATCCAGTACAAGAGAATCAAGCAGGTCTATGATGATATCCGAAGGAAGAGCCATCTTCCTCCACTCACAATCAAAGATCTCTCCCACTACTACATGGTGTATCTGCTAGAGAGAGATACAAAGGAAGCTGCAAAGGAGTACATGACGCTGGATCGTGAGGTCAACGGGTAAGTATCTGTTCAGCCCCGATCAATCGCGGATAGCTTACAAGTACCTCACTAGACCTTTCTCTGTTCAGACTGTCATGAAAGCTAAACTCGCCGAGGATGGAAGAGAAGCTTCGACGCAGAGGCGTATGATGATGGAAAATGGACATCCTGGCGTTGAAGTTGACGAGGCCGCGATTCGAAGAGGAGAGAATCCCTACACAAAGTACTACCAGCAGCAAGGCGAACAGCAACTTCCTAGTGATTCCCAGGTATGTCGCGGCTTTCCGATCATGCAGTAGCCTGCTAACCACCACCCATACAGCCTGCGCCATTGCGTTACCAGTAATGTCCTTAATATCTTCTTCTAGTTAACGCTTTTTTTCGCGAACCAAGGCTATGGTCGTCGCTACCTTTAGTAGCGACACCGAATGTAGGTCGATGAGGTCTTGTCAGCCTGTTGCTTCGAGGAGTCCCAACAAGTAGCTGGGCTGCCCACACCATATGTATGAAGCTTGTTGCTGTCCTGTACCATAGCTAGATTGTACATGGCCGTTACTCGGCTGCCTTAACACAATGCCTTGTGCGAGCCCATTCATAGAAGTAGCCTATCCACATTGCGAATTCCTATGTCCGTTGATCAATCACCACGATCAATGTATCGTTGCTACTTTCATTTTCCACAACACACATCATTTTTGCTTGAGGCCTGTGCTCACAGTGAATGAAAGGGGCCAACTGAACATCATCAAATACAAACAATCTTCTTTTGCTTCCATCATACTTTCTTGCGATACAGTCCGTTGCCCAAGGGCAAATCTAATCTATCTAGATACCAAGATGGGCAAAAAGACAAAGTCAGTCGGATCATACACTTGTGCGTTGTGCAAGAGAGGCTTTACACGCCGCGCCACAGTCAAAGATCCTCACTTCCCACGCTGCGTTGCCAAGAACGGTAATCCAAAGGACCTAGTTTGGGACGAGCATCCGAGCTGCTGGGTGAAGCTACCAGATGGAACGAAGGGCAAGTCAGGGTTCAACCCCCCGGGTGTTTCTCTAAGTCGGGTGGATTCGGACGAGGTAAAACGTTGCGTTTGGTGATACGACGAAGATACTGATGGATGGCGGGTAATTTTAGGATGAGAGCATGCCGTCTCTAGATGATGAAGCCGATGAAGGAGACGAAGAGGACGAGGAAACGGAAGACGAGGATAAGGAGTGGGAAGGGGGATCAGGGGAAGGCAAAACAACAAAGACTGTAGGGAGCGAATTGAATCCTAGGCAGGGGCTTAACACTACCTCCTGGACTCCGAGCAACAGCTCGCCTGCTTCAGATCCTGAACCTACTCTACCAAAGGTATGTGTTCTTTCACTTACTTGGCGAAGCCGGATTTATATTGACCACAGTTTAGCTTGCTCCTTCACCTGAATTCAATACCCACAAACCCCACAAAACCCCGTCTCATCGTCTCCCACTATCGTATCTCACGATGAATCAGCTCGCCAACGTTGCGCTATCAGCCAGCCGTAAGTACGCGGGCTTGGGTGATGTGGAAGCCGCAGACATTTGGAGTCTCTGGCAAAACCTGGTCTGTTCGTTATCCCATCGTCGCGGTTCTCTACTAATATCGACATAGCTCCCTCAAGGCGTCATCAGCAGCATCATAGCACCTGCCCCCGGACAAGGTCAAAAAGAAAGGCAGCAAGCCGTTGTCTGGCTGGCTCAAGATGTATACGGAGCACTGCTAGTGGGAAGGCATAATCTAGAGGATCAATTGAAATTGGTCACGCTGTGGAGAAATATTACGAAGTCTTTGGGTGACAAGAAGGGTCTGGCGGAGATCTATCAGCTCTTGATGGAAGCGTTGGGAGAGAATGATCCGATGGTGTTGGAGCGGATTTACAGAGAAAATCCCGCGATTAATTTGGGGTTGATGTGGGATAGATCTCTAGCTTCGAGTTCGCCGGAACGGTCACACCTCTGAGAGGGAGTAGAAGTCTAAGTGTAGCCTTATGACTCTAGTTGGCACGTTGGTTGGATCTTGGAGGGCTCAAGCTGGAAAAAGGGATAGACTTCTAGGTGTCCACTCCAAAGGGCTTTTGAACTAGACGCCGCCAGGCCCGACAATACTAAGGCCAATCATTTGTAATCACTCTGGATCCCGTGTAGACTTATGCATATGCTCAGTAGTACAGCCTCGCGTCGTTCTTCCGAGCGAAGGGACTCTGGGCGGCATCAGGCATGTCTTGACAGCTTACGAGAACAGACCTTATCGGTGGGCATGCCTGCTATAATAAAATGGACCGCTTACGTCGTGATCATAGGCTCATACAGCCTGTACGCAAGCTGTGGACCTACTCTCTAGATTTACACGATGACAAGCAAAAAGGCGTTTCAAGCCTTGCAGGACGCAGTATGGAAAGGCTCAGTCCCTTTGGAGATCCGTCTCTCACCCTCTGAATGCCGCATCTACGATAAAGCAGATCCATATCTTGTAAGACCTCATCCGTACCGATGATCCTATGATGCTGAACCCTAACCGCAGATCCAATATGCACGCCTATCCTACCTCCCCTTTCTACTGCCTCGCCTCCACGCCTTCTTCGCTTCTTCGCTTATCAGTCCAGACGTGCCCCCGCACGCTGGCTGGTTCTCTTTTGAGAACGTATCATTGAAATGGCACTACCCCCTCGGTCTGCTCTACGATCTCTTCTCTGGCGCTGCTCCGTCGCAAGCACCAGGCGCAGGTCCGGAGGACCGTGATGCCATGGAAGACAACGGCGGGACACTGCCGTGGCGGTTGACCTTGCACTTTGATGACTGGCCAGCAGAGCAACTCGTAAACTTGGATGCGGACGGTAGGGTTCTGCACGATGCTTTCATCAACAGTGTGAAGGAGGCAGATTTCCTGAGGAATGGTACCGCCAAGGGAATAATGTCTTTGTCTAAGGATGATTCTACGCAGCTGTGGAAGGCTGTTCAAGATCGTACTGTCCCCACTCCGTTGCGCTGGAATACAAAGATTCTGAAATTTATAACTCGCAGACAGCCTCTCCACCTTCAACCCCATCTCCCAGAAGCTTCTTTACGCTCAAGGCGCTCCCCTCCGCCACATTCCCTTGAAGATATATCTCCCCTCCTCGCCTACCGCTTCCGAACCTACCACTGGACATTTGCGTGTCGTGCAGTCACTGATTACACCTACCTTACCAGGGAGTCGAGAGCCACAAACTTTGGGCGCGGCACTCCATGCTCTGTTGCCCACACTTTTCCCGAGTCGAAGAACGCCTATTCTTGCAAAGGCGGTGTTGCATGGCGCTGTATTACCGATGGGGGCCCTGGTTGAGGAATTGATGAGGGGTGCAGCGTATTTGGATGGGTGGGTACATGTTGGGGTTATGATGATGGGCTAGGGCGCATGAGGGTTTATCTAGAGCTTCAGGGTGGAGCATAACATGATCGGAGAATGAGGTTCAACACGGTAGATTGTAAGCTGGACTGGAAACCCCTAATATCTAGGTTGACATATGATATCCATAGCTGTTTCAGCTATGGCGTAAACGCAATGCCAGAATAGATGATGCAGCTGGTACAGGTAAGGTAGTATGACACTAGCATCTGTCTACTACTCTCAAGCCTCCAACTCCAAGAACACCGAAACTGCTGTCCAAGGTCTTTCCCTTAGCGGCTGAGCCTGCTGTATGATATATTGAGCTATGCAAACCGTCAGGAATTGCTTATTCCGTACGAATATTAGAAAGTGTTTATGTATGGACACCACGATCAGACGATAGTAGGAAAACCCAGACAAACGAATCAATAGATGATGCAGACGTCGACAGCCTTGACCAACTTCGACGGGAGTTCGTCTGAATGGTCTGGGTAATGTTGCAGAGTTCGAGAATCAGAGGTACTTGCAGGGTACCTTTACAGACTCGGACATAATCTGTTCATTCAATGCTTTGAGAAACCATCCGGCACCGTTCCACTTACAGTGGTTTCCTGGTCCTCGGCAGTATCGCGGAGAGCCTTCATGAGCTGCATCATGCCTGCCCGAGTTCTAGGGCAATTTGCCTGCCTACTGTAACAATTGGAATCGAACACAGGAGTACGACTCTCGACAACCTCATGCAAACCTTGCTCGTCACCGGCATGCATATCTGGGATCTCATACTCCTACCAATAGCCAGACCATCATAATCAGCTCGCGTGGCAAACAATGCTGCCTAGAACGAAATAATAGATGCTGTGTGTATGGGGCATGTCAGTTCATGCTTTCTCCCATCAACGCTGAGATCATGGCGATGCTCCGTCTTATGAAAGATCACAGGCTTATTCTGGAAAGCAGCATAACTTCTGCGTTTACCGTTGTCCACAAGCCATTTATTCCCAAAACTCTTTCATCAGTTGTAACTTGTAAGCTTTTCATTACTCGTAAGTGAAGGCAAACCCTCGGGAGTCGGTTAGCCACACTAGCAGCGATACTGGATCGGATCAACATTGTACCAGCACAATCAAATCTAGTCTCAAACACCTGAGATTTTCCACCTGCTTACCTTGGAAGACATACCGCCCTCAGCCATCAGGCTCTACCAAGTCAATTACGGTTTCCTTATGCTGCAGAAGCCTGAGAGGAAATGCTGGTTGTCTGCACTGGTCTTCACTAGTTTGAGCAAGCTCTAGCTTTGCGTTTATGGACTGACTGTAGCTAGCCATCGCAGCTCGCATTCTATGGGTGCAAATAAGCAGTGTCGCAACAGGGGAACTGTCAAAGTTTGACTTGGAAGCAGCACATATGCTCAAGCAGGACTATTTCGATAAGAATAATGTGCATACTACTAGTATGGTTGCACCTTATATGAACGTGCTTTACAACACCCAGCTCTGTTGCTGATACACCACGGCTTTGCCTACCTCCTGTGCCTCTCATCATGGTCTTGAGGCATACTTTTATCTAGCCAGTGGGAAAGCGAAATAGGTTTTTAGCAGGACCGCGTCTTCTCCACCCTGCTACCTCTTTCTTTTGTGGGGCAGTAGGACTATATAATGGACGGACATTTCTTAGCAATATGAATCGACTGGGTTTGTCAAGTTTTTAGCACCCGGGAGACAGTACGTTATCTTCGACTTCATATACGCAGTACTGTTTCCAATATTATAGTATAACCGAATTTCTGTCCTGGCTACCAAATGCTGGTACCTCTCTCCACCAAACGATTGAAAGATATCGGAAAATCAAAAAGAAAGCAAAAAACGAGCTACGAGGCGTGAAGTATTTGGCTCTGTTGCAGTAGGCACACCAAGTCCCTGGCGGGTCTCGAGAAAGTCGCCTACAACAATGTTAGTATTCTAAAACGAGTATTTGCTAGCAGGATAGATTCACGGTAACTCTCTACAATATCGCCAACGTTCGTCGCAAGTTGGCTTGCATGTGCGTCCAGCTTTTCGCGATCGACAACATTTCGGATTGGGTTAAAGCTGGGTTTCCCTTTAGTACCTTGGGTTCTGTAGCCTTTGTGGTACAAATCTCGTAGAAAGTCAGTCTTTTCATCGATCAGTTCCGACTCTTGTTTAGCAGTTTCATCATGCCGGTCAATTGTTCCTTCTTCCTTATCGGTAGCTTCTTTGCACCTCAGAGTAATCTGGATAGATTCGTTTGCCATAGCAAGCATTAGAATACTGGCAAAGATTCCTGCCCATGAAGACAACTTCTTTGATCCGCGCAGCATCTGAGCGAGGTTTCCGAGAATGTCCTCCATCAACGTTACTTGCAGACTAGATAAAAGGAACTTCAACTGTTTGTTGAGCCATCTGGACGAAGTGTGTGTTCCGAAAGCCTGTGCAGGACGGTTCCATAAGCTTTGAAAGACCTCTTCCTTGCTCGACTCTGTTATGGTTATTGAGTGGGTCATGATTTGGGTCAAAACGATAAGTTTGAGGCACCGCCCTGGCAAAATCTTCGCAAGCGTCCGTCAGCCAGATTCTCATCAAATCAAGGTGTGGGATGGTTCACGTTCATGGTGGCTCTGTGGTATCTGTGCAGAATGTATAAAAGATCCCTCTGCACTTCGCAGTCGACTCCACGATAACAAGCGTTCGGAAAGCCTTGGAAGTCTTTTTCAAGGACATCATTGAGATATCCAAGTAGCCGTGATCGGCAGTAATCGATTTGTATGAACAGCATGCCCAGTGGTGGTGAAGGAGCCCTAACCAAACTCAAAATTCCTGTGTTAAGATCTTTTTTGTACTGATTTTGGTACAGAAGACTATCTCCCCAAGGCTTAAATTCTTGAACATCACATTTGATCGGCCTTCCATAGCCCCATGTTACGTACACGGTCAATTGGTTACCTGTCCACTCATAGACTCGCGCGCGGCAGAACTCCTTAATGGCGGCGACTTGGTGTTGATCTAAAAGACTCGCTAACATAGGGTTATTTCTCGCTAACCTTGAGGACGCAAGCTTTTCCTTACCAGGAAGAAAGACTTTAGAGAGGTCTGGAAGATAAGTTCTGTCACAGATACCCATTATACAAGCTTGGCAATCCGTTCCGATTCCCACAGGTGTACACTAGCCTGAAATGTCAAGACAGCCCCTTTACTTAAGGGAGAAAGTTATCATACCGTGCCTCTCACCAGTGTGCAACGCCAACAGCTTCTCCTTTTACGCGTTTTTCTAGCATTCTCTCGTCGCTGTGGGTCAAGTCCACCGTGTCGGCCGCCCTTTTTGTTCGACTGTATTGTGATGCTGGGCAGTATATCATCGACGGCGCAAGAGCTATCGCATGCATTAGGTGGTGGTCCAACCGGATTTCCCAACGGAGGGCTTCCGACAGCATTGAGTAGCTCTGCGTCGCCTTTAGCATCATCTGAGTGGCCTTTGGAACTCCTCCTTCGTCGCTTAGCCTTGCTTGCGTATTGTTGGGGAGGGCGTTTTCCTAGATGCTGCACCGCTGAAGGAATTGTATGCTCAGGCACAAACAGAGCCTCATCCGACGAGAAGATACGACTGATTCGATTGTCCGATACACTATATGTAGACCAAGGGGCGCTTGCGGACGAGTCACAACGCACATAACGAGGGATACAAGTGGCGGTTGCCACTAAGTGATCCCGACTTCGGATATCCTGGTAACCTTCAGGCAACATTCCAGATAGTATATCGTCATCGGAATGCTCATGATGGGTAGTGAGGGTAGATTTGGATTCTCGTAGGAGATTCTGCTGTCCGCTCGAGCCCACGGGATTACACAGGTTTTTGGAAAAATACTCTGTAGTCATTAGCTCAGGTACAGATCTCAGTCAAGCCTTGGTTCAAGGGGCTCACCCTGAGTGCCATTGTCCCAGGGTTCCATATCCATCGCCATCTCAACAAAACTTGCAGTCCCATCGTCTTCGCTGTAAAGGATCTGTCCTGTTGATCCAGTACTCTGAGAGCTTGATGCTCCTTCGAACCACTCCATGCCATGAAGAGTGACTTGCTGTGCAACGAAGGGGTCCAGCGTGTCTACGTCCACACTTTCGGACAGCTCCAGTACCCGTCCTGCGCCGTCAAGGATCGAGAAGCTTTCCATATGTAGCGGTTCATGTGGCAGGCTGTCTTGAGGCGTATGTAAGTTGTACTCAAGGTCCGACGATGAAGCAACGGAATCTCCAATTGGGACCAGCGGTATAGCGTTGTGGCTTGCAGAACCCGATGCTAAATAGCCCATGGTGCTGCTCTGATCGCTTCCAGACGCCCATAGGGTTTTTCTGTATCGTCGATGAGTGTCGCTGTGGGTATCTGGATGATGGTTTTGATCCATAGTGGGTGCAAGCTTGCGTGTGCTGGAACTGCGATGGTATATGAAATAACAGCTAAATAGGTATCTCTTGATAAGCTAATACGCCTGACGGGTGATACTCAAAGGCTTGCTGTCAACCAAAGTCAATCGCTAAGAAGGTGGCACTACACAAGATTATTGCGATTTGGGGGGCCCGCCAGTTGATAATTCAAATACTGGATGGGTGGGAAAGAAACCCCTAATTTCCAGCAACTTCCGGTGAAGATGCGTACTTCCCATCGTTTTTCTATTGTGTCTCTCGCCCTTTCGATGTCGGTAAGATCAGTACGTCCACCCAATTCGGCATAGGCGAAGATCTCCTCACCGGCCCTCGAAGGTTTCCCATTCGTTGCAACAACAATAACGGAAGTAAGGCCTGCGCGCCTTTCAATCTCTTGTTAGAAATGTGTTGTACACTTGATATTGGGCAGCTAAGCACAATTATATGCGAAGGGCAGCCAATTGCTGGTTGTCATTCTGCCGTGTAAAGGCTTGCAAGCAAGCTATTTCGGTCTTCATAGTGTGCCTACCGTAGAGCCTGAGCTCGAGACCAACGGAGGAACCAACAGCAGATCTTCCAGGGGCTGCCAGTAGGACTGAGAAATACAGTGCCAGAAAAAGCCCACCAAATGACTGAACTCGGATCACATCGCGCCACTGCTAAGTCTATGTCTTTGCCGGGTTATCTGAGAGTTGGGGAAAACAAAAGGCATAGGCTGGAGACATTGCCAGGCCTTACGTGCCGTTTGTAGAGTCACGAGATCTTGCTTTTGTGTGGCCTTGTAGGATGAATTGACCCAAGATTCGCTCCTAAGACAGAGCTTCGCTGAAGTACTCGAAATTCTCATGCGGAAGGGTCTTCATATAACAAGTTCTCCTATCTGTGGAGCCGATCCTTTCCATTTCAGATGAATTTGCTTCATTACACTGAGATCAAGCACACTTTCTTGAAACAATGACGTTGTACATGGCTCTATGGACATCAATGTTTAAATTGGGAACTTAATTGCCCACACAACTCGCTCAATCGATGGACATAGACGTTATTGTCGCTGGCCTCCTTTTACAACAAGGCGCTCCAAAGCGAACAGTCTCCCGCAGAACTCAATCAGAAAGGCTGATATAGAAAGTCCTTACTACACTTACCCGGACTATTGCAGAACGAGGCTATGTCTCGAATGCTCGGACACCAACAGAGTCTCAGGGCTGGTGCAGCCGTAAGAAGCTTCCTTGAGTCACTACCATGGAATCGACAGCAAACGTTCCCTCCACCGCCAATGTAGGCTCTGATACACCGCCTGGCTTACCTGCTGCCTACGTTTTGTAGGTAATCTGGTTGCACCAAATCTCGATCATAGATTGGGGCGCATCCGAAAACGCATACCTACCTTTGCTTTTGTATGCAAGGACCCCGATTTCGCCTAGGGCTTATATTGATGGTGTGGTGGGGTTGCGGTATCGATGGGGCCGGTGTGGACTTGAAGCAGCATTACACAGTGCTTTGTGATTAAAGGACTGATATTGTCCATCTACTCGCCTTGTGTTGTCGTTCTTGGATGTGGACTCCTTTAGGGTCACGATCTGTCAAACTCTGCTATGAGCATCCTCGAAGCCATCCCGCGGTCATTGACCTGTCTTGTTTTCGAACCAGTTGGCCTCAGAACGGAACGTAAAGGTACGATGTACGAGGTAAAGAGTGAAGCGTTGCTATGAATCTAATCTCCCCATAGTCGACAGAAGAGAATGACTGACTTGCCCCTTCCTGCACTATAGTACCAGTCAAAGGTCCTCTATCAGATCCTTATCCATAGCAGGCTCCTTGCTCGCCAGGGGATCCATCCATTCTACAGCCACCATCGCCTAACAGGTTTGTTTTCGCCTTCGCCATGACCTCATCCTCGATGCACCTTAACGCACGACATTACCATACGTCGCATAGAGGAGATCAATATCAATCGTTGACGACGTACCAACCGAACCATTTTCTGGTGTAATGCTACATACAATACAGCAGTGGCGGACAAAAAAAGGAGGAAAGCCTTTGACCGCCTCAATCGAGAAACACTCCTCCAATCAGGTACAAATTGGTTCTTGATTCCAAGGCTCCATGGTCGTACTTGATCGACACTACCATCGAATACTTCTGGGATATCCATGAGAACAAAAAGCGGCCGCCAGAATTCTTCAGTATATACGCTCAGCAATGAGAACTGACAATAACCATTATGAACAAGTGGAAGAAATATAACTTCAAGCGATCAAGATCAAATACGTATCTACCGAGCACATGGGGAAAGAACAGATCCCATAAACAAAGACAAATGTCCCAGTGCGAAAGAGACAAGGTTCGGGCGAAGATCCATCTACCTCAGGCAGTCGCTGCGCTGTCATCGTAACTAGGACCTTCCTCTCCTCGACAGCCTCGTGGAGCATAGGTGCATGTTAGATTTGATGTACTGAAGATACTATCCTTATGATTCAAAACCTCCCTATCAATTACGTCGACCCAACAAGCTATGGATCAAACCGGCACCTCTACAACTATTCGAAGCTCAATACCGTCTTCTCAATCTCTCCAGTGTACTCTTCCGACCTCTGTCCAATCCTCCCATCAAACAAGAGGAATCCATTTGGCGTCTACTACGTAGCCGGGTAATTTTTAATACGATATGCAAATAAAGGGGAGTTAATTGGTCGCACTGCCAAAACAATCCCTAATTGTGGCTTTCGTATTAACAACATTCAACCCAGATACCGTAATATTCGTCATCTAATACACGCCCACGAAAATCGTGAGCTCGGCTCTTTGAGTACCTTTTCCTCATCTTGAGTTGCGCGAAGCCGTCAACCTCGAGCGATTCCGAATCTGTTTCGATTGAACGAGGATTGCGAATCTTCCACGCTCAGGAATTGCTTGGTTTTCCTCTCTGCAATGTCTCGAACAATTACGGATAGCGCTTAGTCTTTCCAGGCAGTACGGTCCAAGAGAGTACTTCACGGGGCGGGAAGTTGTATTGAACCGATCATTTCATAGAGTGTCTTCTTACTCATGCCAGTCTTTATCCAGCTCAGCGCCTTCCTAGAAGAAAGATGTACAGTCCGAAAAGGGAAGCGCGCTTGACGCTCCAAGATATCATCCAAACCACACCACAACCGAACCGCACAAAGTGTCCCCTATTCAAATCACGGGCCCAATCCCAACCCTACAGCACCCCTTCCGGCATCCCTTCCGGGCACTTATCGTCCTTACAAACCGGATGAATCCGATACTCATATACTCCACTCCCCAACACATCCCCCTGCCCCTCCACAACCTCCAACCCCCCATAATCCTTCCACCGATCCATACACAACGGCGCACAAACCGCCTGCACCACCCTCGGATCCAAACTCTTCCGCTGCAGCACATGCGAATGCTTCAACGTCCGATCCACCCCGCCCAAATGCACATTATCCGCCCGCCACCCATGCTGATTAAAGCAAAGCTGGCTGCCATTGAACACGCCCCCGTCGCGGATATCGGCGCAGTACTTGCCGTGCTGGAAGGCCATGCCGTCGCCGCACCAGGAGCCGTGGCCCTCGGAGGAATCGCATTTGTAGTCGACGCTGTAGGTGAGGTTGTACGCGAGCGAGTGGTACTGGTAGAGGTAGTAGGAGCCGGACATGCCGTAGGGGTAGGCCATGGGGGTGGCTGCACCGGTGGTGTAGGCGTTGGTGTGGCAGTAGCAGTAGGTTTTGTGGAGGATGTCGGCCGGGGAGGTCCAGGAGGGGCGGTGTTTCCAGCTGAGGGTTGGGAGGGGGTGAAGGAAAAGGAGGAGAAGGGGGAGGAGAGTGGTGGGGAGCATGGCGTGTGGTATTGAAAGAAGGCGAGTGGTTGGATTTCTCGGGGAGGTGAGATGTGTAGGCGCTCTAGAGCGCGAGGTATAGTAGAAACGTGTGTGTGATGGATATAGTAGAAATCCCACCCAACACCGTCCAAAAAATCGAGATTCTGGACGAGGGAATTTCCAAGCGTTACGAAAAAGAATATTGTGCACATGCTGTATATATATATATATATATAATCGAAACTCGACTCAACAAAGTTACTTACCTCGAAAAACAAAATAAAACGAACCACGGTTCCCCACTCCCACATTCTGAGCAAGTTATCCCAACCCCAACCTCACACCCAGTAGTCAGTCTTCCTACCAAAAACCCCACCGCGGTAAAAAAAAATCACTTTCACTTTCTTTTTCACCAGAAACATTCCCCTAATCGGCCTAACTGACGCCTGTACCCCCCCCAAAAAATAAAAAATAAAATAAATTCCGAACCAACTGACCCCAAATATATTTCCCCCTCCCTCCCTCCCTCTCTCCATGTCCCAATTTTTTTTTTAATATATATATACATCTAACCTCAAAAAGATCGACCTCGAAAAGAAAAGAAAGAAAAAAACCCCGCGCGCGCAGCAGCCTCTTTCCCGAAAAATTTTCAAGTTGCCAAAATTCGAAATAAAACATCAGACCAACTCCACCAACCCATTTTTTGGCGGAAAATTTTGTTTTTTATTAGTTCTGTAGTCTCGATCTGTATCTCTTGGTTGGGATGTGGGTGTGGGTGGATTAAGGTGGGTGTGGGGGTGGGGGTGGTGGTGGTGGTGGTAAGGGAGGGTAGGGGGGGGGGTTGTGGAGTGGAGTGGTTGTGGCGTTGCTGCTGCTAGGTATATATCGCATAAGGTAGGGCGAGGGATTTCTTTCTGGGGGCTTATCTTTTCTCTCACATCAGTGGTTTTTTTTTTCAAATCTAGATGGTTGTTGGGATGAGGGGATGTGTATTTTTATTTTTATTTTTTCGTCTAAGCTTTGCTGATTTAGGCTTTGTGTGTTTGATGGAGATCGTCTCGTTGGGGGAGCGTTTGAGTATCCATTTGGTCTTTCTGCCGGCATCCATGGTGAATGGAGAGAAAAGCTCAAACGGGAGAGTTTCTCGATATTCCCCGGGAAAAAAAACCGCAACAAAATCGCTTCAACATCATCTCCACACTACGAAGTCTGCACCTCCGCACCACCACCATCCACACCCGTCGAATTCAGTGACCCCCCCGCCACCGCCCCCGACGGCTCAACCCCAATCCGAATATTCCTCTCCACCTCGCTCCCCGTCGCCATCATAAACACCCCCACGCTGAAATCCTTCCCCACCGCCTCCCACCCCAAATCCCCCAAATCCCCCGCGTCCCCATAACACTTCAGCGACACCCTCCGCAACGCATTAAACACGTCTTGAAAACTCAGCACATCCGCGCGCTGGAACGGCCCCTTCGGATCGCCCGGCAGCGGTGGCAGCGGCGGCTGGTCCGGGATGTCCCACAGCATGGCGATGACGACGGTGCAGGAGGCGATGGTGTAGCGGCGGGGGACAAGCATGGGCGGGTAGCGCGGCTGGGCGGGGGGGGTGCGGTCGTGGAATTCGTAGCGGGTGCCTTTGTAGTGAACGTAGTCGGTGTAGAGGAAGCGCTCGACGGCTTCAAGGCAGTCTTCGGAGCGGAAGGTCGGGGTGAGCCAGGCGGGGGAGGTGGTGCATTGGGTTCTGGTGTTGGCCGTGAGGGCGGGTGGAGAGGAGCGTGGGAGGGCTGTTGCGGTTGTGAGGGAGGGTAGGTGGGAGAAGAGGATGGCGGTTATGATGTGGGTTGAGAGTAGGTGGTGCATTGCTGATTCTGGGGTTGGCTACGTTGGAGTTGGGTTTGGATTTGTAGCAGTAAGAGATCTAAATGAGGTGAAAGTGAATCCGACCCTATATGTGGACGGCATCGCTTGTCGGCTACTGTATCGTGTCCGACGAATGGACGAGAATGACTGCCAGATATATCAGTGTCTTCCGACTGCCGCTTGTGTTATGCGCCCAGAGCTCTGTGATGGAGTCAACCATAAAAGAATACAAGTCGCCGAGGGCCAGATGGCAAGCGCAAGACATATGTATCTCTTTATTTTTGAAGACAATATTGCCGTCTACCGTTAATATGAACGAGACTGTGCCGAGCTGGATGAGTCTTAGGACTTTATCCGCCAGAGAGTTGAGCTGTTGTCGCTGTAAACTCTACAGTCTTACCTCTTGTTTTCTCAGTAGAAGCCTGTAGACCATGGCTCATTGCTCACACAGTACAAACGGAGCAAACAAAGCATCAGCCGATAGGAAAAGAGGGAAGGTTCGCCAGATACAAAGCAGCAAAAAGGTCCAAAAGTAGGTATAACAGGAACAAAGGCACAAACGTGTCCACGGATGAAAGGGGATCCAGGAACCAATGTTTTTATAAATGCAGCTTTTGAAATATTCATGACAAATCGCAAATAGATAGCAGTTCTGGGATATCCAATACCTCCACGACTTATACTCCACGATTTATAGCAAGTACCTATAATCCGGACTCATATCACCCTTCTCCGTCTTCTCAAACTCGGTCAACCCCAGATCCGTTGCCGCTTTATCCCGGTTTCGGTTCTGTATGAAAATACTCACGAAATAGACGATGCAACTTGCGGCACTCAAACAAATGAATCCGATGCAGATACTATATCCTCGTTTGAAGCGTGGAGCGTCCTTTGCTATAAATGCATAGGTAGCAATAATCCCCCCTATATTGCCAAATCCTACCTGCCAAGCCGTCCCAATACTACGGCGGTGATGGCCTCCTAGGTTCATGTTGAACCAGCAGACGATTACGGGCATAGCGCTGTACGCTCCCATGGCGACAAGGAAGAGCGCAGCATACTCCACGTTGGGTTTCGTGTGAACGGTTAGAAGGATAGCGAATCCGACAATGGCGATGGATATTGGTATCAAGGTAAAAGCAAAGCGATGCTTTGTTTTGTCCGAGAGGAAGGCGATTACCATTGCAAAGACAAAAGCGCATGCCCATGGAGGAACGCTGTGAAGCTGTGTGCCGATCTGCGAGTACCCGTAGCCTTTGATGATGCCAGGTGCGAAGAATGCATAGCTGCGACTTGCGTCAGAATACTTTGCTTTCCGAGGAAGTAGAAGTTCCACATACCCATAAGCTGGTACAATCAATCCAAAATACATAAATCCTCCGACAAAGATTTTGAAATCTTTGAAGACATTGACGACATCTCTGACACCGATTGAGCGTTCTGCAGCGCTCCGTCCCTGGTCCTTGCGCAACCTTGCCCTGACGTATGCACGCTCATCATCCCCAAGCCATTTGGCGTCCTCGGGAAAACTGGGGATGAGGAAGAAGAAGGCGAAAGCAACTACGCAGGTAAGAGTACCCTGGATTATTCACAGACTTGTCAGTGTCCAGATACTCAAAAGGATCAGTCTCTTTACCTCCAGGATGAAGATCCACCTCCAGCCGTGGTAACCTCGCATTCCATCCATTTTCCCAATCGCAGAAGCCAGAAGGCCTCCGAAAGCACCAGCTAGACTGGTACTGCCGAAGAAGAAAGAGTACCGACGCTGGGCTTCAGAGCGCTTGTACCACATTCCGATCAAATAGAACGAGCCAGGAAACATGCCTGTCTCAGCAAGGCCTAGGAAAAATCGAGTCGCAAGCAGGCCACTGTAGTTCTTTACCAATCCTTGCATTATTGTTACGAAGCCAAAAAGGAACATGCATGCCGATAGCCATACATGAGGCTTGAGCTTTTTCAAAAGGATGTTCGAGGGGATCTCAAACAGGATGTACGGTATAAAAAATATGGTGAGCGCCGTGTTGTATTCCGTGCTCTTCAGCTTAAGATCCTTTTGCAAGCCAAAGATCGAAGCATTGGCAATGTTCGTCCGGTCGAGAAAGGCTAGCAAGTATAGAATACTGAGGACTGGGATGACTCGGAGGTCGATCTTGGTGACCAGCTTTCGCTGCGTTGTATGCGATGGACATTGCACATGGAGGTCGTCGTCATATTCGGCGTTGGGATGAGCGATATCTGGGTCGTAGTAGTTGTTCACATACGGCTGATCATGCTCCAGCGAGGAGTCCGGAGAAGCCGATGTCTCTAGAATACATGCAATCAGCAAATGTTGTCGCCAAGGAGCGAACTGATGGCACACTGACTTTCTCTTATTGCCATCTTTGCGCCTCAAGTTCGGACAGCTTCGTGTGAGCAGGAAGAGTCCGCCACGACTTGAAAGTGATTTTACAAGACCATCAAGACGGATGACAGACGACAATTTTAATGCATCCTGCAAGTAAGCTTCATGCGGCAATCCTGACATGTTGGGTTACATGTCCTTTATGTCGTCCATTTCCTTAACCCCACATCTCGGCATGGATGGCCGCTTAGTCTTGAACTGATGGCTTGTCATTGGCAGGGTTCGAGACCTGTGCCTCTGACTCGCAGACAAGCTTTCCCCAAGCGCGTACTGTGTAAGTTAGAGAGAACACGTGATCGAGCTAGATTGGACCCTATCTAAACTTCGCAGTTCGAACACGACAGTATAAACGTATAAACACAGAGCAGAAAGTAAAGTAATAATGAGCATAATAGAAAAGTATTGCAATGAGTATGCTGGCAACGAGCATCCCGATATGTCGCATCCCTGTGTGAAGCAGTTTGCCTCGCCACAACATCATAACCGAGAGATAATTTGCTCGGTATCCTTTACTTCCAATGCCATACATTCTATAAAAGCAAGTAAAGGTCTTGCCGATTCTTCCCTTTTTATATTGAATATATATATAAATGCACTGTAGCTAGACACGATCATGGACACATAAACTGATAGTCTTCGAGGAAGCTGGATATTTATTCCCACACTTATCAACCATTTTTACACATGATGAGTGTAAAGGGGATTTTTTGGTAAAACGAGTAAGACTGTGGTGAACTTTGGCGCACGGTTTGGTATTCGAGAAAGAAGCAAAGGAGTTTGAGCCTTGCTGAAGGCTTTCCTCATTGACTCGGATAGAGTCTTGCAGTCTCTGAGCGTGCAAGTACAGGTATAAACGGCAAGACGCCGCGTTCTTTACATCACTATCTCTGTTCTTGACGCAATAACGACGGACCGTTGTAGGATGGGAGCAATTCCACAACCGTAAGTGAGAGGACTGCTGAGACACAGAGCAGGGTTTTCGTACGCTATTCCTGTGGGATGGGTGGCATCTTTGCTACTGATAGACCTGGACATAGAGCTTATCATGTATATCATACAAATGTTCTCTGACGGCTCTGAGTCAGTTTTGCCACCCCCACCACAACCGCTTCGAGGCTATCCTGGTGGTTACCCTGCGCCAACTCTTCCAGCTGGCAGTCCGGCATATCTCATCCCACAGCTGAGCACCTCAGGAAGACTTGATTTGGGTAACATGAAAGCAGTCAACTCGGGGTCGGTTATCTTTAATGACGCTGTTGCCAGAGCATGGACATCGTCGCCGAACAGGATGTCTTTTTTGATACGGGTCGAGCAAAGGGCAGTACGGTCATTCTTCTCAGTTCACCTCTATTATGGGTTTAGGCGTTTAGGTTGCTCCTTGGACCGTGAATGAGAACCCAATGCCAGAACAGTAACATGCGGCGCCATGGGATATCATTCAACCGGCTCTTCAATTCACCCAACATTCCCATCATAAGTAGTGATCTTCTGTACGTCACGTTCACGCCTCACCGCATTAGGTCTATCCTGACCCTCTTTGAAGCTGGTAAAAAAAAACGTCCTTTCACAGGGGCACCTCCAAGTGCACATAAGCATTCTTGTCACAAGTAAGTCGCTGCCAGTAGAAAGTGCAATTTGGGCTTCGGAGCAAGAGAATCTGCGACACAAGTATCGCAAAAGCCTGGTGATGTGGAAACTCTCGATTTCGTCTGGTCATGGTCATTCCACAAGCTCTGAAATTCAAACAGCAGCGAGCCTTGACTGATCCCAGCACATCTCTTCCAGTGGCGGACGCGTTGTCGCAAAAAAGCAGCCAGACGAAGCGTAAAGCAGATGATATATCTTCTCTTTCGACAAGTAGGCCGGTCAAGAGTATAAAGCTAAGACTGCATTAGACAAGTCCAACGCAGTCCTCGCAATTATTCCTTGTGACGTATGGCAAGAGATTCTCCTAAGATGCTCACTTGAGTCTCTTCATAAGGCCCGAAACCATCTAGCGAGTTCCTGTCGATCTTGTCTTCCGGATCGGTTTGAAGGGAGGCAAGGTCCCGGACCTGTGGCCAAGAGCTACATACCCGCACCACCAACCGGTCTCACAGAGCTCCAGTACGCCGACTTGTTGGTTGGCACAGGTTGTCAGAGTATACATTGCGCCAGTGGTTTGAGGACTCGGACGTATTGGGCCTTTCAACGCAGATGGTGCAATCACTGTCTTCGCATGAACACGATACAGGTATGATCTACCCTACACTCGATAAAATCTCCAACACGACTAAAAGCGTTGGTGACTTGGGACCCTTGAGATGGACAGAACAAGCCCAGAGTACCCCGGCATAGAGGGACTGCGTGCCTAGGGCACGACTGAATAAAGCGAGGCGGTACGTGTGTATGCCAACTTCTATGCCCGAGACTCCAGCTTAAGGCAACCCGAATGCGCAATTATAGACTCGAAATATGTAGCCCATGACAGTCCGGCCGTGGGGAACGTTTATGAGGGACTATGGATGCCAACAAGGAGAGACAGCATTACATACGATGTTATCCAGTCCCCCGTCCTGCTATGAGCCGCGAGCTGCGTCGAGCGGACCCGAGTACGAAGATATGCTATGGAGGCTTTCCACCGAGCTTTTTCACGTTTCACAAACCCTCTCTACTTTTTCCCCTAAATCGCCCAATAGAAATTCTCCAAAAACACAGCTCAATTGTTCTCGTTGACTACTTGAAAAAGGGTATTACGACCCTAAGAAAAAATTATCGTTCTTGGTTTTTGATTCCGTTATGTGGGGGGTAAGACAGCGCTTTTGTTTGTCTTTCCTACGGTAGGAAGTTCTGATCGCGCGTGCTCGAATTGTGTAGTTGGGAGAGGTGGATAAGGTGATGGAATGGAACGCAGGCTGTGGAGGAGGAGAAGAATGCCATCGGACGCCCTCGTCCTGAACAAAGGATTTTGGAAGATCTAATAATCTACTTCTAGTTCTAGGTCGAGCTTCTAGATCTAGTTCTAGCGTTCTATGCAAGTATCTTTGCGCCGGGAACAAAACTCCATTTCAAATTACCACAAGAATAACGCCTAGACTGGATGCATCACCACTACCCGCACCTCTCACCAAAGACCTAAAGTCGCCGTCTGAGAAGAGCAGAACCTACGAGCTCGGCGTCAAGGTCATACGATCCTCTTCCTTGCTAGTAAAGGGTACGCCGAGCTCCAGTAGCTTAACCATGACATCTCTAAACTCGCTGAAGAAGGCCTGGTCGTCCTTGGCATAACGCTCAACGTGTTTCTTAAAGTCCTTGTCCTGGATGAGCGCCATATCCGTCGGCAGCATCATTAAACTCTTGCTCCCGACATCTTGGTACTGCTTCGGTCCACTCCACTTTCTGAAATTCCACTTCTCCCCCAATAACAACCGGTAATAGTCATTACTCATGACCGTTGGGCTAAAACTCCAGGGTCCTTCGAATCCACTTCGATCGGCATGGCAGCGGCCGAGCGCGTGCGCACCGCTTAGGGCGACGATTTCTCGATCGTCGAAGCCCATGCGCCCAAAGATGGCGCGCAGGTGCTTCTGTTCTTTGGCGCCATCGGGAAGTCGGCCGTCGGGAGTGCACATGGCGACATCACGGTCTTGGCGGCCAGGACGCCAGGGGATGGTGGGACCTTGCATCTCTTGGATGGCGCAGACGCCACCGAGGGTCCAGAGGTCGGAGTAAGAGATCCAGGGGAATTTTTCTAAAACCCAGAGTAAGCCTGGAGTTCCAACATCAGGGGAGGAGGAAAGTACGTTTGATTGGTTCCATAAAGTCACGAGCAGCTTTGAGACCAGAGTTGGCGCCGTGGTCGGATTCAGGGGCAAAGCGCATAGTTGCACCGTTGGAACCGCCAGTGCCAGTTTCCTTGTCGTAGCTAGACTACGTCAGCCTCTGAGAGCATAGCTGCCGGATGGAATGGTACGTACGTCCCGCTGCAATGCCATGCCAATCGTACGAGTACTGGACCGTAGCTCCCATCATCATAGTCATCCTTCTCCGCAAGAGCCTTCGCTAGCTCATTGTAGACCTTTTGATAATCCCCCTTCGTTGGCGTCAATATCCCCGTCGTCTCGCCCGAACTACCCTTTTTCAAGTTGATATCCTGGTTCATGTACATGTACGCCCCCGCGCCACCCGCCAGGGCCAGTCCTCCGAGTCCAAGGTACAAGCCTGTGCTTGAGGTTTGACCTCCTATACCGGAGGCGTAGCCACGTCTGGAGGAGGATTGAAAGGTCTGGCGTGAGAGGGCATGGCGAGCGTGGCGAGCGGCAGTGGATCTGACTGTTGAGGTTACGGGAGTCGCGTGGGCGGCGAGGCGGGTGAAGGATTTGGCTGCTGAGGCCATAATGGCGGCGATGGATAGGTGATGGGAGGTGTAGGTTGAGATCCGGGGGTTGCCTGAGTAGCAGAGAGCACGTAGATGAGGGTTTCAAGCGGCTGTGAGTAGTGTGGTTGGGGTTTCTCACGGGTTTAGGAATTGTAAAGGAAGAGTCAACGGGTGGAAGAAAGTCTTTCAAGGGTCCAAGGAGATTAGATTATGCCCGCTAAACGTCAGCATAAAACGAAAAATTCATTGGTTCAACCCCTTGCTCTTCTTCAATTTTTTTTATTAACAACAGTCAATTTACTTCAACGATGACTTTTGGATGGCAAAACACAATACCGTTCCATCACCCAACCAGCCCCGCTCAACATTCTCGTGACCATTGCCACGATCATCACGCCCAGCAAGCGCGCTCTGCTGGTCCCTCCACTAATTCATTCATTGATGATGCGTTGAATACCTTAGTTCGAGCTTCAGATAAGGTTGGAAGATCGATCTCGAAAGATCTATGTATGTAGAGGGCAGATTCCGAAGATACAGTAGGTACAGTAGGGGCACAGATCGGCACAAGCACCACCAGTACATATTCCGTAAGGTACCTTAGGCGTCAAAAGTCACCAAACAGTAACCGGCTAACCGAGGTTTCCCCACCCCTCACCAGCTAGCTGTTCATTGACACTTTTGACGCCTACAGGAGTACTGGTGAAGGATCTGTCGGCATACATAACAACTTACCACCCGCCCCCCTTTCACGTTCAGCAGCTTCGTTAATAGCCTCGAAACACGAAGTAGTCGCCTCTGGATCCCGAGTAGTACATCTTGTGTTCATATCCAGGCCCACACATGCTCTACATAAAGAACCATATCCAACAAGGCGTCCTTGGGATCAGGCGCCATGTTGCCCCCGAACATCTTCGACTGAAGATGGACAATCTAGAACACTGTGCATATTAGTATTATTTGGGCGATGCACAAAATTGTAGAATAGTCCGACGGATATGTTAACGGCCGGTGGAATCAATCCGATACTGATAGGAAAAGGTTCGGGAGGGAACGAGAATACACTGAATCAATGAGGATGAGTTTGAAGCCGGATTGTAGAAACAAAACATCTAAACTGTTCTCTATGTTATGTACGTAGCGTATTTAGTATACCGGACTGATGCATCCGTGGTTAAATTTCAGAAAGTTGTAGTCGCGAGTTATTCGCACATCCTCCAACAGAATAGATCCGTTGTTCGTTTTCTAGGAACGTGGGCCGCGTTGATTCGGCCAACGATTTATCGAGGTGACTTAATCCGGACGAAGAATCTCACAAAAACCAGGCGAGCAGAACACCAGCTCCAACTCCCCAGCTCATCGAACTACCGTCGATCTTGCTCGCCGCACCAGTGAACTTTGCAGTCGCACTCGCCGTTGGCGCTCCAGTTCCGCTCGCAGAAGTTCCGGTAGCACTCGCCGTTGAGTTCTGCACCATGATGTAGTTACCCGCCACCAAAGGCCCGACACCTGCCTGTTTCGACAAAGCTAAGATATCAAAGTTGAATCTGTTCATTCCCTGGTCCACGGTCCCCGAGCTGAACTGAGTCCCTGGTGCCGGAGGCATGAATGCGCCAGTTTGGGGGAACAGGAAAAATGTGTAAATGTGCGGAACATCCCCCTGAGGAGGCGCCGGACCCTGGTAAGCTGCGATGGGCGCAGACTTGTTCGCAAAAGCTCCGTTGGAGCTGAATTGGACGTCTGTTTGCCAGTAGTGGAGGCGTGTGTACCGATTGGGGCCGATGCCGGGGGCTTTTGCGCCGGGGAAGGTGGAGTTGATGAGTCTACCGGGGATGGAGAAGTCGACCAAAAGGACCATGTAAGTTGTGTTGGGGGTCGCGGAGGGGTAGCTAATGGTGGGGTAGGACCTGGTCACTAAGGATTTGTGAGCACTACATAGTAACGAGCAGCGAGGAGATGGTAGATACTCACGTGTCTCTGGCAGCATGATGCTAGGTGTAACGACAGTGGAGCCATATTTCACAGGAAGAAGATTGCTGGTAGAGGGCTGAACGCCCTGAGGTGTCTGGCTAAGAGCAGGAGCGGCGAGAGCGGCGAGGGAAAGAGCGAGGAGCTGGAAATGCATGATGGAAAGTTTATAACGAGCGATTGATTTGGGGCTCAGGAATACGAGTTTTTATACAGATAGTACACATATGAAGGAAGAAGCGCAGTTACCGAGATTGGATGTAAGAGGAGAGGATTTAAACGGATTCGTAGCGTAGCCGAGTCTTAACTCCGGGCGTGTCAAAGACCGGGCTTTCCACGTGCTTCTTCCATTCGTAGGAGTACTACTAGAAGAGCAGTACCCATTGATGTTGGTGGACTACAGATGCCGATGACCCGGGCTATTTCATTTGTTCAGATCTGGGACCTGCAGGATCCTCAGGCACAACCAACCGCCTTGCGGCTCGACCGGTGCAGCGGGAAGGACTTTCGCTGTTGCTGTCACGTGAGTGTCCCCTCCACTTTACGCCATGCGCGGCAGTTGAAAAGAGGATGGAGTTCCCCATATTGAAGTACTAAAGTAGGATCAGATTTGCATATAAACAGCTCTGGATCAACATGGGATATACCAAAAATTCATTAGCCTATCGAGAGTTTCGAGTATGAGTGCCGTAAACCATTAACGTGGGAATAACCTTTCTTCTTTTCCTCTTTTACGACGCAACTACCCCAAACAACACCCCCATCGCAATGGCCATGCACGTCGCAAATCCATTTCCAAGAGCTTTGCCACTCACCGCAGCCCCTGTGAAGCCAGTGACATTCCCGCTCCCATTTACCGATCCAGTGGGGGTTGCGATGAACGCCGTACTACCCCCAACAACTACGCTTGATGCTCCTGGCGCCAGACTAATGACTGTGCCGGAAACTGTAACTGCCGAGCCAGGCGAGAGCGTCTGTCCGGCCACGACGAATTGGGACAGCGAGTTCTCGGTGATTGTCGACCCGCCAAAGGTTATGGAGGGGAGTGCATTGGCCGTAAGAGCAAGTGGGATAGTGCTGGCCCCAACAACGACAGAAGCGCCGTTCGAAGCTACAGAGACGACGGTGCCGAGTATAGTGGCGGCTGCGCCACCAGGTGTGAGGGTAGTCGCACCGGGGATGACAATATTCCCTTTCGGTCCTGTTTGAAGTTGTTGCCCTCCGACTGTCGGCAAGGGTGAAGCCACACCAACGGGGAGGGCAAGGGTACTGGTGCCTATGACCACGCCGGCGCCGTTGGGTAGTAATGATACAGGAGTACCGGAGATTGTTGCTCCAGAGCCTCCGGCGGTCACTGTCGCGCCACCGGGCAGTATTATGTTGCCATTTGGTGCAAGCTGAATCTGCTGACCAGCGACCGTAGGTAGAGAAGATGGGGCTCCTGCAGGTAAGGCGACTGTCTTACCACCAACAACAAGACCCGCACCATTCGACATCACCGACACCATAGTACCAGAGATAGTAGCAGCATTAGCACCAGGACTAAGTGTTGCGAGTCCAGGGATAACAACATTTCCGTTTGAAGCAGTCTGGATCTGTTGGCCAGCCACGGTTGGTAAGGGGACTGTTGCAGTGGGCTGCAGTGGAAAGGCATTGCCGCCAATGACAACGGAAGATGCCGAAGGCCCGAGGCTTAATTGAGTGCTGCCAACAGTAATGGCAGGACCACCAGGAACGGGTGTTTGACCAGAGACGACAAATTGAGATTGAGAATTGGCGGTTATGACAGAGTTCCCAACCGTAGTCACAGGAGGTTGCTGTGCGGGGATGACCGATACGGCAGGAAGACTGACAGGAATTGGAATAGCTACTGTGGTGCCACCAGCAATGACCTGGGAAGGATTGACAACGACCGGTTGATTTCCAACAGTGGTTGTCACTGGTGGCGACCCTGGGGCGGGTCTAAAGGTCTGGCTGTTGATGATGACATTATTCGAGGAGATCGCAATCGGTACGTTGCTTACGACCAAAGTAGTTGAAGCAGAGGGAGGGCCTGCAGCTGGAGTCCCTGGAATAGCCACAGAGGCAATCATAGTTCCGGGCGTCGGGACTGAAGGAACACCCAAACCACTCAGAATCAATCCGGCTAGCCCTGACGCTATTGTCGTCGGCGATTTGGGAACCTGTGAGATCGTCTGTTGTTGTGGGGGTTGGGGCACAGGTGAGGTCGTCACAGAGCCGGGTGAGCTATTTCCGGGAGCTTGACTGGTTGCAGAAGATGGATTGTTAGTAACAGGTTCGAGGACTCTTGGCGATGGACTAGCAGTTACAGCAAGAGTGGTTGCAACAGGGGCTGGAGTAAAGCCGGCGTCAGTGGGCGGAGGAACAGCAGGAGCAACTGATGTAGTGAAAGGTTCCGAAGGAGAAAGCGCACCCCCGGGATTAGCAGAAATGGGTCCAAGTCCAGCAGCTGTTTTTTCTACGCGTGCAGGCGCGGCACAGGCTACCGAATCAAATATGAAAATCCCTACGTCTAACGTTGGCTGGCCGCGGAACGTACCAACCTCACAGTTGCTGATGTTCACATTCTCATAGGCTGCGAGCTGTCCGATAAGATCTGAAGGCAAAGCGCCTGTCGCCGTTGAGTTGCCGGACCAATCAACATTTGGCTTCCCAGGGTAAGCAGAAAAGAAGGGGACCGGAACAGTGATGGTTGACGTGGACGATGCTTGTTGAATTTCAAGGACGGAGAAGAAGACGTAAGGGGTTGGAGTCGTGGCGGTGTAAGCATAAGTAGCTCCATTGTACGTAATGTCCGGTCGTAGTACATCAGTCACGCCTGCAAAGGTCGGAGTGGAGAATATAGCATCTGTCCCTGTCCCTGTTTGGGTATTTCCAGTTACGGTGTATGTCCGTGTGCCTGCGGTTCCAGTACCAGTAGCTGTTGTGCCACTGAGCGTAATAGTAGTTGTAACACCACTACCGGTGAAAGTTTCGCTAGAGGCTTGCTGAGTATATGTAGATGTGTAGGCGGACTCGGTGAATGTTTGTGTAGTGCCGGAATTGATGAATGTGAACGTAGTCGTATGGTTTCCGACCTCGACGACTGTTGGAGTTGTGAAGTTGATGAACCGTGTAGAGGCTGCATGTAAGCCAACTGGGAAACTGTACGGTGCCAGCGTTACGATTGGCGCCAGAATGGTGCCTCCAGAGCTTTCAGGGAGGATTGGGCAAGCGTGCGTAGATGTATAATTGTAAGTGACGGAATTCCAGTATAGCAGGTTCGCATTTGGTGCATTAATGGTGCACCCGCCGGGCCGGGGTCTTGTAATTGTGACAAGTTTGACGGATGTCCGATGGATCGTTGTAGTATTCTGATCAGACCCAGTCCCTGATAACGTATAATTACCTGCAGAGGGAAAATTGGAGGTACCATAACTCGAAGGCGCCGCTGTGACTGGACCTGAGGACAATATGGGATATGGAGCTGCTTCTGAACTTGGGATTGCAGTCACGACCGAGACGCGGCTCCCGCTTGGGATTTTCCCACTTGGCGTTGCGGTGGGGTATGGAGCCGCTGTTGAGTCGGAATATGTCAAGAAAAGTTGTGGCCCTTTGAACATTTGTTAGCATTGGATATGTGCTGTTGAATCAATGCATCAAACGTACTTGCGACTGCAGGAGCAACCAGCGAGATTACCAAGACGTAGAACAGTGACAGGAAACCCATGATCGAGGGATCGATAGCTCAGTTTTCCAATTTTCGCAGAGCTGCAAATCAAAATTCCAACTCAAACTCTCACAACAACGATAAAATGCGAAGGTATCCTTCAACACAAACACAGGAAAGCCCAAGAGAAGAGCAACGAAAACAAGAAACCGCTCTTCCGTGTTTGCGAATGTGAGAAATCCACATGGCGACGACCCAACTTTCGACAGACGCCGATGCTAAGATATAGCTCTGTCACTCGTCAGTGTCCTAGTCGGGCCTTAGCATACCGTACATACTGTAGTGCCTCCGTACTAAGGTATGCACTGTACCACTGTAGTAACTGCGGCTGAAGAAATGCAACGCTTAAAACGTTTTCTGGGTCAGCCATAGGGCAGCTGCTTGTCAGATTCCCTGTTAGTGCCCAACATCGTCGGATTTCATGGCGTCGATTCAGTGGCTGAATTGAGAGAACCGGGGAGGGGTAAACGGTCCTCGAAGGATTCTCAGTTGATCAGTTCCTACAATAGTAAAGTGTGATTCCCGTCGGGCGACCAAGAGTGGATGGCCATCGAGTACATACTGGGTAACACGTGATGGTTCGCTCAAGTCTGTGGAACTCATCCGCTTTCCTTTGGTGGTCGCACCTGCATGCTGCACGCGCCCACGGGTATTCTACCATGCAAATGTTTATTTTTGAGTCTCTGGAGCTAAAACAACTTTAAAAAGCATCAGCATCTGGCGATTGCCGTCCGTCGGAGTTGCCGGTCGATGCTAGAACCCCAACGATTCATCATAGGCAGAGTCGAGTTTTGGTAATGCTGTGATTGGATATAGAGACTATTACCGTAGCAGCACAAGTCACTATCGAGACATTTGAGCGATGTTTGCTTCAGGGGGAAGATTAGATA
>JAABUS010001844.1_pt1 | contig 43305 bp, 25 predicted proteins | sample 5560161 | NCBI WGS metagenome assembly JAABUS01 (sample SAMN10711885, study PRJNA513376) | rock metagenome | isolation source: Antarctica rocks | place: Antarctica: Victoria Land, Trio Nunatak nord | collected 2016-01-04
CGGGACGCGATCCTTCACCTTCGCACCGGCGGGAGCAGGCGTCTTCGTAGATCAGCAGACCGGCAGCACGTGGGACATCACGGGGCGCGCCATCCGCGGCCCATTGGCGGGAGAACGCCTGCGCCCCGTCGCACATGACGAGCAGTTCTGGTTTGCCGTCGCCGCGTTCCTGCCTGCCGCGACGACCGCGAAACCGTGAACGGGCCGCCTCCACTCAGACCTGCGTCGGCGCGAACCGTCGGCTGCGGACCAACTGGTACCCACCGCCAACCGCGTTGAAGACGCCGACCACACCGAGCGCAATCGCATAGGTCACCGCGTCGTCGAGCGTTCCGGACGCACGGGGTGTGAGCGCCAGCGCGAGACCGCCCGCCGCCACAGTTGCGGCGAACCCAAGATCACTGATGAGAAACCCGCGACGGCGCAGCACGGCGGCCACCACTCCGGCCAGTCCGACCCCGGCCAGATACGCCCCGGCCGGGTCGAGGTCCGGCGGTCGCACGTCTCCGATGTAGACAACCGCGAGGCCCCACCCCGTCAGCCCGAGCGCCGTCCCCCAGTACCCGCCGCGCGGGCCGTCGACGATCGCCGCCACGAGATAGGTGAGACCGAGGATCAACGGCGTCCAGTAGAACGGGATCCGGTCTGCTCCAGCGGTAGCGACCAACAACGCGGCACCCCCGCCCAACAGCAGCCCCTGGACGACACGGTTGCCCGGAGAGCGAACCGGCGAGAGGGACGAGGAGACCGCCGAGCCTGGAGGAGATAGGGCCATGAACGCCTTGGAACCCGGGTCAGACCTGTTCGGTTCGCGCCGGGGCGGCGGCATGCTGCCAGCGCTCCCTGATGGTGACCCCGCCGCGCAGATCGCACGTCCGCTCCGCGCCGACTCCACGGGTGAGCTCCCTTCGCAACGCGCCGCCAGGACCGCCTCGGACCAAGTGCGATGTCCTCGCGTCGGGTGAGGTGGGCCCAGACGTCACCGGATGTCGCATCGATACAGATTGACGCCGCAAGCGTGATCATGCGTCGATGATCCCTCCGCGAGGATCTCGACCCCGGCCGACACATCGACGCGGCTCACCGCCGCCCGGAACGCTGATGTACGCGAGACGTACGCGGAAGGCGGTGAGCGCGATGCTTTGTGATCGCCTGACGGACGACATCTCACCTGCTAATGCGGGGGGAAGCCGACGCCCGGACTCGAACCGGGGACCCCTTCATTACGAGTTCGAGCCAGACGGCGTTGGCGTCAAAGTCGCGGAAGGGGAGGTTGGTCAGGCCGCAGTCCTTGGCCGCGCGGATGCGGTCCTCGACGCGCGCGCGGGCGCGATGGGAGCGCTCCAGGGCGGCGATGTTCTTGCCGGTCTGGTCGGTGAGGATGGCCTGGAAGCGGTGGCCGTCATGGTCGGTGAAGGACAGCTGGGCGCCGGGATGGGGGCGCTCGCGGCGCACCATCACCCGTGCCCCCTCGGGCCAGGTCGAGAGGTCGAGCAGGTCGGTGATCTCGGCGACTTGGCCGTTGTCGCGCGGCCGGTCGTCCTGGTCGAGCGCCAGCACCCAGGCGTCCTCGGGCAGGGCGAGGATCGCTTGACGGGCGGGCTGGGTGAGGTCATAGCCGACCGAGAAGCGATGCGCGCCTCGTGGCAGGCGTCGAGCAGCTCGTGGGTGGCTCCCGCCGAATCGCACCGCAGCACGAGCTCGGCGTCGGCGACAACGTCGCGCGGGAGCTGGCCGAGCGCCTCGCCGAGCAGCCAGACATGATCGCCGGCGTGATTGGCGCCGGCGTTCCCGGCGCGCAGCGTCCCGGCCAGCGGCTGGCCCCCGCCGGCCTGGTCGGGCCCGTCGAGGTAGGCCAGCAGTGGGTGAAACCCGAACCCGCCCTTGTAGGTCCCGGCCGCCCCGTCCTTCTCAGAATGCGCCGTGATGAGCGTGGCGTCGATATCGACAACCAGCGCCCCCGCCGGCCGCGCGCCCAACTCCCACGCCCGCTCACGAGCCGTGGCGCGGGCCGTCCGGAGCGCGTCGAGCAGCCCGCGCTCACAGATCCCGTCGATGACCCGCCACGCGGTGGCGTCAGAGGCGACCGGCCCGAACAAGGCGCCCTGGTCGCGCAGCGCCCGCAGATCACACAAAGCGTCCCCGCCGTCGGCGAGCATCACCGCCAGGTCACGGATCACCCGGCCGGGATCGTGGCCACCACGGCGCTGGCGCAGACCCGCCAACCCGGCCGACAGCGCGCCCGTCAGACCAAGCCGATCGGCCGTCTCGGCCAGCAACGCCGCCCCGGCATGGGTAACCGTCTGCTCGTCTCCGTCCGCCGTCACCGCCACAGTTACCGGGCGGCCATCGCGCTGCACCCTCAAGGTGATCCTCCTGAGCTCGGGTCCTGGGCTTCAGCAACCCGCAGAATCCCCGCTCAGCCGGACAAATCCGCGCCCCGGCCCCGGCCGGGGCGCTCACCTTGACGCAACACCCGGGTTAGCGATCGCCGGCACGTTACCCGGCTGTCAGACCCCTTTGATCCATACTGACTAGGTGACCGTGCCGCGCTACGACGACGAGCTGGACCCCGACGACGGCACCTCGCTGGCCGCTGCGATCCGTGAGGCGGTCACCGTCGGGAAATCAGCGGCCGCCGAGATTCGCTCGGACCTCGACCGCGCGTTCGGGATCGTCGCCGAGCGCCAGGCCGACCTCGACCACTACTGCCGGCAGCCGGGGCTGTCCGCCGCGGCCCGCGACGTGGCCGTGAAGTTCCTCATAACCACCGGTGAGCTGCGGCAGGACGTCGACGACCTGCTCGCTCGTCAGTCGGCAACCTTGGACACCCTGAACATCGCGTTCTTCGGGAGGACTGGATCAGGCAAGAGCAGCCTGATGGAGGCACTGTCTCGCGGGACCGGGAAGGCGATCTCACCTGTCGGCCAGTCGGACTGGACCGTGGACGTCCGGCAGGTCGAATGGGAGGCCTGCACTCTGCACGACATCCCTGGCATCAACGGCTGGGGACGGGACCGTCCGCGTGAGGAACTCGAGGACGTCGCTCGCCGCAGCGTCGAGACCGCCGACATCGTCGTCCTCGCCTTCGACAACCAGAGCCAGCATGCCGCGGAGTTTGAAAAGGTCGCGGCCTGGGTCGAGAGCTATGGCAAGCCGGTCGTCGCGATCCTCAACTGTCGCAACCCCCTATGGCGATTTCCGCCGCGCGTGCCGCTCGCCGTCCATCGTCGGCAGCTCTCGAAATCGGTCGCCCAGCACGTGTCGAACATCGTCGAGGGCCTCGGGAATATCGGCCTGCGCGACATCCCGGTTGTCGCGATCCAGACGAAGCGAGCAGTCTTCGCGTGCGCCGACGAGAACTACGTCGGCCCCGACGCCGCCACGTTCCACGAGCACCGTGCGACGCACGGCGACTACGCGCTCTACCGCTGGTCGAACATCTGGGCGCTCGAGCAACTGCTCTTGTCAGCTCTGTCACACGATGCCGCGTCGATCCGCCTCGGGATGCTGCACGGTCAGCTCCGCGGAGCCATCGAGGGAGCCATCGGCGACTGGACCGTCTCTCGAGACTCGGCTGCGAACGTCCTCGAGGACTTCGAGCGGACCATCGAGGGGGTACTCGCCGTCGTCGGCCGGCAAGAGCCAGAGCCCCGAACGGGGGCGCGGAAAGTGCTCAGCCTGCTCGGCGGCGAAGCCGACCTCGACCTCGACGCCATCGAGGAACTCGAGCGCCTGCGCGGCGCCGCGTTCGATGTACCCCGAGAAGGTGACGTCACACGCCTCGCACGACACAAGCTCACCGCTGAGCTGGGTCCCCTGCGAGAAGCGAGCCTCTCTAACGCGCTGACCGCCGTAGATCACGCGATGCAGCGGCGCGAGACGCTCAAGGCCGACGAGCTCAAGGCGGCTGCGTTCGACGAGGTAGCGATTGATCAGGCCGTCACCGACGTCGTCGGTCACATCGGTGCGTACCTCGAAGAACGCGTGGCCCGTGCCGTAGCCGACGCCGACGACGACCTCAAAGCCCGGGCCGAGATGGAAGAGGACGTCGCCGGCAACGCGGGCGGCCGCACCCGCACCTTCGGCCGCGCCCTCGGGTTCGGTGCCCTCGGGGGAAGCGCCGCTGCGGCGTTAGGTGGCGTGGCACTAGCCAACTTCTGGAATCCTCTCGGATGGACGAGCGGCGCCGCGCTCGTGGCACTCGCCGCGGGCACGGTCGTGTCAACGTTCCTCGGATTGTTTTCGGAGAAGGCCCGGAAGGCTGCCGAGTCCAAGCGGCAGGAGATGCGTAGCGTGGCGCGGGCGCATGCACGCAAGCAGGTCAACGCCGCCTACGACGACCTCGAGGCGCGGATCGTGAAGCACTGCGTAGCGTTGTCCTCTGCAGCGGCGGTCGCCGCGCTGCAGCAGCCCGTACACCTGGCGATCTCACTGCACCGGATCTCCGCCGCGGCCGACGCGGCGCTTGAGGAATTCGGCGCCTTGCAGAAGCGGCTTCCGGCACCCGGCGGGTCAGTGCGGGCGTTCACCGCGGCGGTGAGCCGGGTCGAGGCTCGACGCGACGTCGGCCGCGCCGCCGACCTCTGGCTCGGCGAGGACTGGGTCCGCAAAGGTGACGACCCCGACGCTGACCTTAAGCCGCTGCTCCACCAGCCCGACCCGACGCTCGGCGACCGGCTCGACGCCGCCTGGCGGCAGCTCACATCCGGCTCGCCGCCCAGCGCCGGACGCCGGTGGCTCCGCGAGGCCCAGATCGGACTTAGCGAGGAACCCGCCGCGAAACCGGTCATAGACGAGGCAGCCAGGATTGCTGATGACGATCGTCCACAGATCGCGGTCTGCGGGGATTACAGCGCGGGGAAGACGAGCTTCATCAGGCGCCTGCTGGCCGAGGACTACCGCCCCATTCCCGACGAGCTACAGACGGGTGGAGGGCCGACGACAGAACGTGCAACGTCTTACAGCTGGGCGGGGATGAGACTAATCGACACGCCCGGGCTTCAAGGTGGCGACGAGCGTCACGACCGCGCGGCGGCGTCCGCGATCAGAACCGCCGGCGCGATCGTGTTGCTGTTCAACCCGAACCTCGTCGTCGGCGACGACCGATTCCTCACTCTTGCGCTCATCGGTGATGAGGCAGCCGCACGGCCCTCGAAGCTGCTGCGCACCCTGTTCGTCATCAACCGCTGTGACGAACTCGGCGTCGACCCCGAAGAGGACGTAGAGGGGTACAGACGCCTCTGCGACAGCAAACGCAACGAGCTCGTTCGTGCGCTCGCCGTACGACAGATCACCATTAGTCCGGATCAGGTGTTCTGCCTGGCGAGCAACCCATACGGGCTGGTGAGCGACGAGGTGCAGGCAACACCCGAGGACTTCGCACGCACGCGTTCGTGGGACGGCGTTCAGGAGTTCGTGGATGCAGCCCGCGGGCATCGCGTCGAGTTCGCGGAGACAGGAGTCGACGTCGCCGTGCTGGAAGTCGGCTCGTCCGGTCTGCGTGACGCCTCCTCAGCGCTCGACCGCGAGCGGACGGCGGCCGTCGATCGTCGTCGCGTGCTCGAGCGGCTCTACCGCGACCTGCGGTCCACTGTCCGTCACGGCGCCGCGATGACGGTCGACGCACGTGTTCGGCTCCACCGAGTCGTCGACGACCACGTCGGCGGGCTGTGGCAGGAACTCCTCGCCGCCGAGGGCGCCGAGCGCCGTGTCTTGGCCGAGCGTCTGCAGGCATGGCACGAAGACGAGGAACTGCTCGTCGAGGTCGAGGCCTGGTTCAACGGTGTGGCCGCAGACCTTGAGACGTGGTCGCAGGACGCGGATGACTCACTCGATCGCCGGGTGCAGGGCTCGGCGTTCGCCCGCGCCTTTCCCGACCTCGGCAAGACCGAACTGGACTTCCTGCACCCGGGCGCGGGGCGCGCCCGCAAGACCGGCGGCGTAGCCGGCAAGAGCGCCCAGGTACTCAGCAAGAAAGAGGTGGTGCTCGACCTCGGGCACCGTTTCGGGCACAAGTTCAGGCCTTGGGGCGCGACAAAGGCAGCCGCGCGGTTCGCGAAGGCCGGCGCGGCGCTCAGCGCAGCCACGTTTGCCTGGGACGTCGCGTCGTTCTTCCGCGACGAATTCGCGGCCGCCGGGCGCGAGCGAAAAGTGCAGGCCGTCCAAGACGACCTCGACGCGTCGATCAAAGCGGCGGTCGCCGCGTTCGCGGATGGGGACGCGCAAGACCCCGGGATCCTCGCGGTGCTTGCCGAACGCATCGAGCAGGTCGAAGAACGCGCGGCCAGGGTCCGCCGGCGCGCGCGCGCGGAGGAGGTCCGGATCGCAGAGTTCCAGGAGCGGCGAACTCGTCTCGAAGCTAGCGTGGCGGATGCATGGTCGGCCCTAAACGAGGAGCGATGAAGATGGACCACTGGGCAAGCCAGGTCGAGCAGCAGATCTCCGACCTCGTCGGGGACGAGATCGCCGACAGCGTCCGCAGCCGCTGGGCCGAGCACGCCGGTCGGGAGCACGTGGAGGTCACGCTCTTCGGGCCGTTTGACTCCGGGAAGAGCTCGCTGCTGAAGCGGCTGCTTCACGAGGCCGGGGTCGAGACCCCGGACTGGCTTACCGTCAACGCGCGGCGGGAGACCTGGAAGACGAACGAAGTCGACGCCGACGGAATCACGTTCACGGACACTCCAGGGATCGCAGCGGGAGACGCTGAGCACGAGCGGATGGCGACGGAGACGATCACGCTCACGGACGCTCTTCTCGTGATCATGCCGCCGCAGCTGCTGACCTCGGAGAAGGATCTTGTTCTCGATGTCCTCAGCGGGCGCTTCTTCGGGCCGGCGTCCGGTTGGGCGTTCCCGCCCGGCGCGCTGCGAGTGGTGATCTCGCGCGCCGACGAGGGAGGGTTCGACCCGGTCGAATCACCGGACGCGTTCCGCTCGTTCGCTCACTCCAAGCAGACCGAACTCCTGGCGCTGCTGCGGGCCTCCGGCGTGAACACGCCGATCGATGCGACGTGCGCGATACCCGATCCCTACGGGCTCGTCGGAAACAGGACCGGGGCCGCATATCAAGACATCGGCGATGTCGACGGCATCGGCGAACTGGTCGGCGAACTGCGTCTTCTCCGCGAGAGAAAGGACCCCCTGCGGTCCGCGGCCCGTGTTCGCTATCTGCTGCACGCGGGTTCCTGGATCGCCACGCGAGTCGAGCGCCACCTCGACGAACTGGCGCTCCGCGCCTCCGAGCTACAACGCCGCGTCGACGAACAGCGCACGGTCGGCAGCGAAGTCGAGCCCTTGCTCGCCGCCGCACGAGCAAATCTCGGAGCCGTCCTCAATGACGAGGCTCAAGCCGTCGCGGAGCGGCAAATCTCAGCTGAGCAGGTCGACGAGAAGCTGCGGGAGCGCGTGTACGCACGGGTGATGACTTGGCGCGAGACCTGGGACATCCAGCTCGGTGAGCTCGCCGAACGCCTCGCCGAACGGTACGACGCCGAGCAGCGCCGGCCGATGAGCGCACTGCTTGACCGGCTCTTCGAAGCCCCGGACAGCACGGAAGAGTCGTCACGAGTGACACAGGCCTGGGACCTTCTCACCCGATCCGGCCCGGTGCTCGAGGAGGCTGCGCGGCAGGCCATCAAGACGAGCCTCGGCATGACACTGGAGGATGCTCAGAAAGAGCTGCGCCGGCTCGAGAAGCTCTCGCCAGAAGACCGTGCTAAAGCCTTCGCCGACGGCAAGAGCGGGTTCGGAAGCGAGCGGTCCTATGAGCAGATGGGCAAGGTCGTGAAGGCAGCTGTCGTCGTCGTCGAGTTCGGCCCGATCGTCGCCATGCTGATGCGCGAATTGCAGTCCGGAGATGACAGCGACGGTGAGATCGCCCGTCGCGCGGCGCTGACCGAGCGCGCCCGAGAAGCCTCCGCAGAGATCGCGCGTGAGATCATCGACGGACCGGACGGCTGGGCGGAAGGGCCTCGTTCGCTGCTCCAGGCCACGTCCGCGGCGAAGGACCTCCTCGTGCGCTCTCTCGAGGGCCTCGACTCCGAGACGAAGCGACACCGTCATGGGCTCGACGCGCTCCGCGAACTCCTCCAAGGTGCTCCGCGTCAGTAGGCACCGCGCCCCCGAGTGCGTAGTCCACGGGGCACGGCGACTGCGCGCAGCACCGCGCTGTCAGCCGTGGTCGAGTGCTTCACAAGATCGACCTGCACGGGCGCGAGATCCGCGACCTCCCCGGCGAGCAGCGCCACCTCGGCCACTGAGCTGAGTGCAGATGCCGGCGAACTTCGACGGGACGCTCTTGTCCTTCGCCGACTTCAGCCGGACGGCGGTGCTCACCGATGAGGAATTCGCTCAGCAGAAGGCGCGGCTTTTGGAAGCCCTCTGACGCAGGACAGCGTCGGAGTGGCGGCCTTGTCTGACAACTGCCTACTGCCATCGCACTCTCAACGCTCGTTGCCAGTGCGTTGGCAGTAGCTCACCGCGCGTCGAGCTCCCAGTAGGCGCGCGGGTCCTTCCGGCTCTTGCCCACCCACCGCACGACAGTCAGCCCCCGCCGCGCGCCATCGACGTCCAGATCGCAGAGTCGAGCCGATGCGCGTCGACTCCGAGCGCGGCGGCGGCGGCCGTGACGAGGTCTTGCGCGTCCGACACGGTCACCGCGTCCGCGGACTCGGCGCCGGTGGCCCGGGCGACGAAGCGGCGGATCATCCTGTCGGACTTGACGCCGGGCCGGCCGGCCAGCATCAGCAGGTAGTCGAAGGACAAGCCGCTGCCCTGCCCGCGCACGGCGACGAAGTCCGCTCGCAGCCCCTCGAGCGCCCTGGGCGACAGCGCGAGGAGCGCTGCAGTCGACTGGACCTCCGCGTCAGCGAGGATCCGCGCGGTGAGCAGCACGGCTTCGGCCTTCAGGATGCCGCTTCGCGTCGAGGTGCGCTGCCGGTTGCCGAGCGCCTCAGCGAGGGCTTCGGGCCCACCTATCGCGGCGGCCGACGTCAGCAGCTCGGCGGGACCGTCCTGGTCGGCGTCGCGGCCTTGGCCCGCCGCCAGCGCGCGGTAGCGGTCCACGACGTTGACGACGCCCTCGTAGCGTACGCCGATCGACCAGACGGCGTCCAGGACGCAGAGCGCCAGGCCGGGGTAGCCGTCCGGCGCCGGCCAGGTCTCCGGGGGGCCGAGGCGCTCGACGTCCTCAAGGAGCGCCGTGAGCCGCGGATCGGGTGCCACGCCATCGCCGGTCGGCACATCGACGGCTCCGACGCCGAACGGGGCCAGCGCGTCATGGAGCGCGCTGCGTACCTCGGCGGGGACTCCCGCCGCGTGCGCGGCGCTCACCGTCCCGCGCAGCGCGTGTCCGAACGCCAGCTCGGCGTCGCTGAACAGGAAGGCGTAGCTCGGATCGAGGAGGTGCGCGGCTGGAGCCGCGGTCAGGGACACGACGAGGTCGAGGAAGCAGGCCGCGGCATGCGCGTCCACATCCGGCCCGGCGGCCACGCGCACGAACCGCAGGTCCTCCTCCCAGACCTGGTCGCCGAGTGACTCCGGCGCCGCGGCGACGACGGTCGCGAGCTTGACCTCGCCGATGCGGTGCTCGCGCCCGCCCAGCGCGGCACGGACGCCGTGCATCAACCGGTGCAGGTTGTCGTCCCCGAGCCCGTAGCCGACGAAGAGCAGGTGGCGGGTCAGCAGCAGCGCCTGCACCACGGCCCCGAAGGCCGCGCCGTGCTCCTCCCAGCGCAGGTAGTCGTCGCGGGAGAGGACGATTGATCCCGGCCGGTCCACGCTTCCGTGGAGCTTCAGCAGCCAGCGCGTGGCCTCGGCCTGCGGCAGAACCGGAAGCGGCCGGCCGGCCGCCGCGAAGCTCAGCTCGAGTCCCTCGTCGTAGTTCGTGGTGACGGCCTGCTCTGCCGGCAGCGAGGCCAGGAGCTGATGCAGGAGCGACGGACGCTCGATCGTGGTGAGCTCGACGACGCGCCGGCGCAGCTCGGCGGCCCCGAAGGTCGCGGCGAGCACCTGGCCGGCGTCGCGGGCGTCGAGACGGTCAACGAGCTCGGTGAGCCGCGGCTCGCCCAATCCGGCCTGCACGGCGAGCTCGCGCAGCAGCTCCTTCCACGAGCGCCCGCCCGCGCCCATCGACGCCCCGGACCCGACGAAGAGCACGAGCTGCTTCGCGCGCCCTCGCCTCGCGAGGTCGGCGGCCGCCTCGCGATGCAGCTCCAAGCCGGCCCACCCGCGGTCGCCGAGCACACGCTGGCGCGCCTGCAGCGCCGCGGCGAAGGCCTGGTCGTCGGCGAGCACCAGCGCCACGTCGGCGTCGACGCGCGCCATCGCCGCGACGATCGACTCGAGGCACGCGACCACCACCTCGCCCTTGCGCGCCGCCATCCCCCCGAGGCCGACCCCGAGCAGGGGCAGCGCGAGCAGCGGCCGCTCGTGGCCGAGCGGCCGGAAGCTCAAGACCCTCCCCGCCCTGCCCGCCGCCTCGACGAAGCGACTGGCGGCCTCCCCATACCAGCCCGGCTCCCGCTCGTCGTCGCCGGTGTGGCCGACCCAGACGGCCGGCCCGCCGACGAGCCGGCGCACCTCGCAGACCCTCCGGGCCTCGTCCGGTGCCTGATGCACGAAGCGGTCGGCGTCGAGGTGGTCGCCGAGCAGCTCGTCCCAGGCGTCTGATCCGACGTGCCCGAGTCGTCCGTCCTGCCACCCGCTCGGCACGAGGACCGCGTCGGCGGCCAGGCGGGTGAGGTCGCCGCGGACGACGAAGAGGTGGCCGTTCACCGGGATCGCTTCGACACCATCGGCGGCGCGATCCGGGTGGTGACGCCGGCCTGGTTCATACCTGGTCGCCGTCTTTCGACGCCTGCCACAGAGCCTTGTCGAGATCTCGAAGCGAGACGCCGATCTCGTCGGGGAGCGCTCGGCTCAAGAGGTTGAGGAACACTGCATCTCCGCCAGGTGGATCGTTGATGAGGACGACGGCAGCCGAGTCTTGCTGATCGGCGACGACCGCGCTCGACCTTCGCGTCAGGCCGAGCCGCCGACGAGCGACACTGGACGCATGAACTCCCCGGAGCCGACTTGGCCCCCCAGCCCCGAGCTCCGGGCGTGGCGCCCGCCGCGTACGACGACCAGGACACGATCGCCGTCTCGGCGCTCGTCGCGCACGAGGGTTCCAAGCCGGACTGGCTGGCGGACACCGAGGCCGACGTGGACCGCGAGACGGCCTGCACGCAGCTCGTGTCCGTCACGCTCGCCAGCGTGCTGGGCAACGCCTTGTGGGTCTACGCGGTGCCGCATCGGGAGGGCGGTCATCGGGTCGTCGTCACCGACGACGAGGGCAGCTCGTTCACCCCGCCACTGGCGCGGTCCGACGAGCCCTTGACGCTCGGCGAGCTGCAGGCGGTGCTCGACGACACGCGCGGCGACGGCGCCGCGCCCGGCGGCATCGGCCATGCGTGGCGGGAGTACAACCTCGTCGACGGCGTCTCGCGGGCCGAGCTCGTCGACCTCGTCTCGATCTCGTCCGAGACGTACGCGCAGCTCAACGCCCTCGATCGCTCACGTGCGGTCCAGTGGGCGGCGGAAGAGGGGGACGCAACTGACGAGGGGTGAGGCGTCCGGCCGGCGGGCAGGAGTTGCTCGTCGGAATTCACGCACACGTCTTCACAGGATCTTGTGAACTCGGGTGAACTTCTGTACGTTCGTGCCGCGGTGGCCAAGAACCCCTACAAGCCGGGCGTCGGCACGAGGCCGCCCTACCTGGCCGGCCGCGAGGAGCCGATCCGGCGCTTCGGCCGGCTCCTCGAGGACTACCCCGAGAAGCGCGGCAACCTGCGGATCACGGGGTTGCGCGGGGTCGGCAAGACCGTGCTCCTCAAGGAGTTCGAGCGGACGGCCAAGCGCGAGGAGTGGGTCGTCGTGCGCCGCGACCTGAGCCCGCGCCTGTGCGACGAGGACGCGTTCGCCGTCGCGATGACCGACCACCTGCGAGACGCCGTCGACCAGCTCTCCGTCCTCGCGAAGATCAAGGGCAAGGTCGCCGATGCCGCCAAGGCGGCGATCGGCCAGGTGACGATGGACCTCGGAAGCGGCATGTCGGTGTCGTTGGCTGCCGGCACCCGCCCCGCCTCCGTGCTCGAGGACCGGCTGCGCGTGGCGCTGACCAGCGTCGGAGCCGCCGCCCGTGGACGCGGCGTGGCGTTCCTCTTCGACGAGGCGCACACGATGTCCGACCAGCCGCGCAAGGGCCAGTTCCCGCTCGGCGCGCTGCTGTCGGCCTTCGTCGCCGCGCAGGACGAGGACGACGAGCCGCTGCCCGTGATGCTCGTCCTCTGCGGGCTCCCGCCGCTGATCGCGAACATCCACCGCGCTCGCAGCAACGCCGAGCGGCTCTTCAAGGCCGAGGAGATCGCCAACCTGGGCCTCGCCGGTGACGATGCGCTGAGCGACGCCGCGCTCGCGCTCGTCAACCCCGCGCACGACTCGGGTGAGATCTCCTTCACCGACGCCACCGCGGAGCGGATCGCGCGCGACGTCGACGGCTACCCCTACTTCATTCAGTGGTTCGGGGAGGCGCTGTGGGACGCCGCGGACGTCGACGGCCGCGGCGTCATCGACGACGAGCTCTATGCGACCCACCGCCAGATCGTCCAGCGCACGCTCGACGACGAGTTCCTCGAGCCGCGCTACCGCGACGCCCGCAAGGCCGACCAGGGCACGATGCGCGTCGCCGCGGCGCTCGGCGGCGAGCGCTTCGAGAAGAACGAGATCGACGCCGCGACCACGAAGTCCTCGGGGGCCATCGCCCAGAGCCTGAACCGCCTCATCGCCGACAACCTCCTCTTCCGCGACGACCACGGTGTCTACGCCTACACCGCGCCGCTGTTCGGCGACTTCCTGCGACGACGGCATCCCCGGCTCGACGAGGACGCCTGAGCGATGAAGGACGCCTGGGTCCAGGTCACGCCGTCGGAGTACCCCTGGGAGCGCGAGGGCCTGGCGTTCCTCAAGGAGCGCCTCCCCGACCACGAGCCGTTCCGGGCGTGGGCGAACTTCGAGTTCCTCGTCGACGGCACGGTCAGCGAGGTCGATGTCCTCGTCCTCGCGCGCAAGGGGATCTTCCTCGTCGAGCTGAAAGGCTGGCCGGGCCGGATCACCGGCGACGCCGGCACCTGGCAGTGGACGCGCCCGAACGCCGTCGAGCCGCGGCTGCGCGACAACCCGTACATCCTCGCCAACCGCAAGGCCAAGCGCCTCAAGGGTCTGTTGAGCCGGCAGAAGGCGCTTCGCGGCCAGCACGTGCCGTTCATCCGGCCGCTGATCTTCCTGAGCGACCCCGACGTCGTGGTGTCGCTCTCCGAGGAGGCTCGCGCCGGCGTGACCCGCCGCGAAGACGACCCCAGAGGCGAACTCCCCGGGGTGATCGCCGCCCTGACCAAGCTGACCGCCGACGAGCAGCGCCGCGGGGACCGCGTGGTCGACCGGCCGATGGCCAAGCTCGTCGCCGCCGCGATCGAGCAGGCCGGCATCCGCCCCTCGCAGAAGCGCCGCCAGGTCGGCGACCTCCAGCTGGGCGAGCTGCTCGACGAGGGCACGGGCTACCAGGACCACATCGGCGTGCACCCGCGCTTCCCCGCGGTGCAGCACCGCGTCCGCATCTACGGCGCCTCGGAGCTCGCGACCGAGGAGGACCGCGAGCAGCTCGGCCGTGCCGCGCGCCGCGAGTACGAGCTGCTGCACGGCGTCTCGCACCGGGGGATCGTCCGCGCGCAGAGCTTCGTCGAGCACGAGCTCGGCCCCGCCCTGGTCTTCGAGCGCGACCCCGGGGAGATCCGCCTGGACCACTTCCTCCAACGCCACCACGCCTCGCTCACCCTCTTCGACCGCCTGAACCTCGTACGCGACCTGGCTGAGGCCGTCGACCACGCGCACGGCAACCGGCTCTTTCACCGGGCGCTCTCCCCGCGCAGCGTCCTGGTCGTCCCCTCCCCCACCGGGCCGCGGCGCTTCTCGATCATCAACTGGCAGACCGGTGCGCGCGACGACGTCTCGGGCACCGCCCTGACCATCCAGGGAACCCGGCACCCCGAGCAGCTCATCGACGCCGCCGCCTCGCCCTACCTCGCGCCCGAGGCGCTCACGCAGCCCGACGCCGACCCGGCGCTGCTCGACGTCTTCTCCCTCGGCGCCATCGCCTTCCACGTCTTCTGCGGCCGGGCGGCCGCCGAGAGCCTGCCCGCGCTGATCGCCACGCTGCAGCGCGACGGCGCGCTCGAGGTCTCCTCCGTGCTCGACGGCGCCGGCGCCTACCTGGCCGAGACCGTGCGCGAGGCCACGCGCGGCGACGCCACCCGCCGCTCGACCATGCAGGACCTCCTGGAGGGCATCGCGCTGATCGAGGACGAGATCACCGCGCCGCCCGAAGCTCCCGAGGAGACGGCGCCCGAACACGTGACCCCCGGCGATCTGCTCGGCGGCCACCGCGTCAAGCGGCGGCTCGGCCGCGGGTCGACGGCGCTGGCGTTCCTCGTCGAGAGCGAGGGAACGGCCGACCGAGTCATCAAGGTCGCCAACGACCCCGAGCGCAACTCCCGGCTACGCGACGAGGGCGAGGTGCTCGCCAAGCTGCGCCACCCGGCGATCATCGAGATCCACGGCGAGCCGCTCGACGTCGCCGACCGCACCGCGCTGCTGCTCGAGTACGCGGCCGAGGGAACGCTCGCCCAGCAGCTGCGCCGCCAGGGCGGCCTCAGCCTCGGCAACCTGCAGGACTGGGGCGAGGACCTGCTCTCCGGCCTGGCCTATCTCGAGCAGGAGGGCATTCCCCACCGCGACATCAAGCCGGAGAACTGCGGGATCGCCGAGCGCGGCAAGTCGCGCAAGCGGCGGCTGGTCCTCCTGGACTTCTCGCTCGCCCGCGCGGGCTCCGACCAGCTCGAGGCCGGCACGCGCCCCTACCTCGACCCGTTCCTGGGTAGGGCCGACCGCCCGCGCTGGGACGTCGCCGCCGACCGCTTCTCCGCCGCCGTGGTCCTCCACGAGATGGCCACGGGCACGACCCCGTTCTGGTCGGCGCCCGGCGTCGACCCCCGCATGGTCGAGGTCGAGGCCAGCGTGCAGGCCGACGCCCTGCCGCGCGAGATCGCCCGCCCGCTCACCGCCTTCCTCGAGCGTGCCCTGCGCCGCGACGCACGGGAGCGCTTCGACACCGCCGACGACATGCTCCGCGCCTGGCGGCTGCTCTTCGACCGCCTGGACGCGGCCCACGCCGGAGAGGCCGCCACGGTCGACGCCGACCGCCTGCGCGCCGCCGCGACGCTGACGACCTCCGTCACCGCGATCGGGCTGAGCGCCCGCGCGGTCGACGCCGCGGAGCGGCTCGAGGTCCTGACGGTCGGTGATCTCTTCGGGGCCAACCTCGGCGACGTCGAGCGCCTGCGCGGGGTCGGCCTCGAGACGCGCCGCGAGCTCGTCGACGCGCGCAGCGTGCTGCGCCGCCACCTCGATCCCCCGGCGGCCACCACGACCGCCGACGACGACACGCCGGACGTGCAGGCGCTCGACGCGCTCGTCGCGCAGCTCGTCCCGAAGCAGACGCGCAAGACCTCGGCGCAGGTCGACGGCCTGCGCCGGCTGCTGACGCTCGACGAGCTCCCCGGCGCGAGCGCGCAGTGGCCGAGCCAGACCGACGTCGCCGCCTCGCTCGAGGTCACCCGCGCCCGCGTGCAGCAGATCTCCACGCTCGGGCGGGAGCGGTGGCGTCGCCTCCCCGCCGTCACGCGGCTGCGCGAGGAGCTCGCCGAGGCGCTCGACCGGCTCGGCGGCCTGGCGGTCGTCAACGAGCTCGAGGCGGGCGTCGCCTCCGAGCGCGGCCCCGCCGACGCGACGGAGCTTCCCGCGCTCGCCCGCGCCGCCGTCCGGTCGGCGATCGAGGCCGAGCTGGCGGCGCGCGAGGAGCCGCGCTTCGCCTACCGGCGCTCCGGCGCCAAGGTGCTGGTCGCCGCGGCCGGCGGCGACCGCGCGGCCGACCAGCGCGCGCTCGACTATGTCCTCCGCCTCGGCGACGCCGCCGACCGCATCGCCGCCGCCGACACCCTGCTGGCCACCACGGAGGTCCGCGCAGCGCTGCGCGTGGTCACGGTCCCCGACGGGCAGGCGCCGCTCAGCCCCGAGCGCCTGGTGACCCTGGCTGCCGCCGCCTCGCGCTCGGCCGCGGCCTCCGCCCGCCTGGAGCTGCACCCGCGCGGCATGGATCCCGAACGCGCGCTGCGCCTGGGCCGGGGCGCGCTCCTGGGCGCCGACGCGCTGACCGTCGAGGAGTTGCAGCGCCGCATCAGCGCCCGCTTCCCGGAGGCCGCCCCGCTCCCCGACCGCCCCGCGCTCGACGCCGCGCTCGGCGCGGCCGGCCTCGATCTCGTCTGGAACGGCACGGCCTACGAGGCGCCGGGCCGCCCGGTCGTCAGCGACCTCACGAGCCACCGCTCGTCGGAGACGCGCCTGGGCACGGCGGCGATGAGCTGGCAGCCGTCCTCGACCGATCCGCAGGTGGTCGCGGCGCGGTCCTTCGAGACGCGGCTGCAGCACGCGGCGCGCGATGGCGGGCTGCTGGTGTTGATGACCAGCCCGCACCGGGTCGAGCACGCCGCCGCCGAGCTGCCGCGCTTCGCCGTCACCTCCCTCGACCTCGACGCCCTCCTGATCGCCGAGCTCAAGCGGTGCGCGCTCGAGCTCGGGGCCGACTGGGATCGCGTCGTGGCCGCCGACGCCGCCCGGGACGGCAACGACTGGAACCGGCTGGGCGCGCTCGTCGCGCGCGCCGTGCCCCGGGTCGAGGAGCGGCTCGTCGGCGTCGACGGGACGGTCGCGCTGCGCCACCTCGGGATGCTCACGCGCTACGGCCACTTCGACCTCGTCGAGCGCCTGCGCGACCGCCTGCGCACCGACGACCCGCTCCGCGGCCTGTGGTTGTTGGTCGGCGCGGACGGCCAGCGCGAGCGTCCGCTCGTCGACGGCCGCCCCGTCCCGATCCTCACGCCGAACGAGGTCGCCCGGATCCCCAGCTCGTGGCTGAGCAACCTCCACCGCTCCAGCCGCCAAGGGCAAGCCGCATGATCGACCGCACCGCCCTGCTCGCCGACCTCAAGGCCCTGGTCACCACCCTGGAGGACGACCTGCGCGGCGTCGTCGGCGAGGCAGACGAGCTCCGGGAGGACCTCGCCCTCGAGCACGGGGCGGCGGTCAACGCAGACCGGACCGCGATGAGCTTCGAGGAGTGGCTGAACGGCGAGCTGACCCAGGCCGCCGTGGCCTGGGTGCTGGCGTGCGTCTTCGTGCGCTTCCTCGAGGACAACGAGCTGATCGACGAGCCGCTGCTCTCCGGTCCGGGCGCGCGACGGGCGGCCGCGCTCGGGCGCCGCGAGGTCTACTTCTCCGAACAGCCCGCGGACTCCGACCGCGAATACCTGGCCTGGTGCTTTGCGCAGGTCGCGTGCTTCCCGGCGGTCGCGGCGCTCTACGACCCGAAACACACGCCGCTGCAGCGGCTGCGGCCGTCGGTCGACGGCGCGCGCGAGCTGCGCGAGCTGTGGACGCGCCAGCACCCCGAGACGGGCGCGCTCGTCCACGACTTCACCGACCCGGAGCTCGGCACCCGGTTCCTCGGCGACCTCTACCAGGAGCTCTCCGAGGCGGCCAAGAAGCGCTACGCGCTGCTGCAGACCCCGGACTTCGTGGAGTCCTTCATCCTCGACCGCACCCTCACGCCGGCGCTGGCCGAGTTCGGCCTGGCCGAGACGCGGCTCATCGACCCGACCTGCGGCTCGGGCCACTTCCTCATCTCCGCCTTCGAGCGCCTCTTCGACCGCTGGCAGGACACCGAGCCCGGCACGCCCGCTCCCGTCCTCGCGCAGCGCGCGCTCGACGCCGTCCACGGCGTCGACCTGAACCCCTTCGCGACCGCCATCGCCCGCTTCCGCCTCGTGATCGCCGCGCTGCGCCGCTGCCGGATCGGCCGGTTGGCCGAAGCCCCCGCGTTCAGCCTGAACCTGGCGACCGGCGACTCGCTGCTGCACGGCCGCGCCGAGCGCGGGGAGTTCCCGGAGCTGAGCACCTACCGCGAGGGCATCCGCCACTTCTACGAGACCGAGGACGCCCCTGAGCTCGGCCGCATCCTCGGCCAGGGCTACCACGCGGTCGTCGGCAACCCGCCCTACATCAACGTGCAGGACGCCGCGCTGCGCGACGCCTACCGCGCCCGCTACGACTCCTGCCACGGCAAGTACGCGCTGAGCGTCCCGTTCATGGAGCGCTTCTTCGACCTCGCGCGGCCGGAGATCGATGGGCGCGGCGTGGCGGCGGGCTACGTCGGCAAGATCACCGCGAACTCGTTCATGAAGCGCGAGTTCGGGGCGCCGCTCGTCGAGCGCTTCCTGCCGAGCGTCGACGTGACGACGATCATCGACACCAGCGGCGCGTACATCCCCGGTCACGGCACCCCGACCGTGGTGCTCTTCGGGCGCGCCCGACGCCCCTCGAGCGACCACTTGCGTGTGCTCGACGCGATCCGCGGCGAGCCCAGCCAGCCCGCCGACCCCGCCCACGGCCTCGTCTGGACGGCGATCGTCGAGCGCGTCGACCAGCCGGGCACCGAGGACCGCTACGTGCGAGCGACCGACGCGAGTCGCACGGAGTTCTCGTCGCATCCGATGACGCTGGGGGTGGGGCGCGACCTGCGGAGCACTATCGAATCGCAGCCAGGCACCGTGACTCGCGCCGCGTCGAGCATCGGCGTCGTCGCCATCTCGGCGGAGGACGACGCGTTCACTCGACCCGTTGACCGCTGGCGAGCTGATGAGGTTCCGCTCTACGGGCTGATCTCTGGAGACCTTGTGCGGGACTGGTCGGCCGTGCCAGAGGAGCAGGCGCTTTTTCCGTACGTCAACGGTGCGCTCGTCGGAGGGCCAGCAATCGAAGCCGCGCTATGGCCGTTCAAGACGTTGCTTTGGTCTCGGCAGACTTTCGGGCGTAGCACCTACAGAGACGAAGGTCGTACTTGGTGGGAGTGGCATCAGACGACGCTCGAGCGACTTCGCACCCCCCTCACCATCACCTGGGGGGAGGTGGCGACGCACAACCACTTCGTGCTCGACCGCGGCGGCAAGGTGTTCAAGCAGACGGCGCCGGTCATCAAGCTGCCCGAGAGCGCGACGGAGGGCGACCACCTGCGGCTGCTCGGCGTGCTGAACAGCTCGACGGCGTGCTTCTGGCTCAAGCAGGTCTGCCAACCTAAAGGTGGCGACCCGGTCGGTAAGGACGGCGCACGGGTGAGTAAGAGCCCATGGGAGGACCGTTATGCGCTCAATGCGAGCAACGTCCAGGACATGCCGCTTCCCGAGCGCCGCCCGTCGGCGCTGCCGCGCCGCATCGACGCGCTGGCCTCGCAGCGCGCCGGGCTCCTGGACGCCTTCGCGGAGGGCGAGCTTCGCGTCCAAGTTCGTCAGCTCGCGGCGCACGACGCCGACCTCTTCGCCGAGATGGTCGCCGCGCAGGAGGAGCTCGACTGGCAGGTCATGGCCGCCTACGGTCTGCTCGCCGACGACCTCGTCGCCACCGACGGCAACCCGCCGCCGCTGGCGCTTGGTGAGCGGGCGTTCGAGATCGTTCTCGCGCGGCAGGTCGAGCGCGGGGAGGTCGAGACGAGCTGGTTCGCCCGCCATGGCGCGACGCCGATCACCGAGCTCCCGGCCCACTGGCCGGCCGGCTATCGCGAGCTCGTCGAGCGGCGCATCTCGCTTATCGAGACGGACGTGAACGTCGGGCTGGTCGAGCGGCCGGAGCACAAGCGGCGCTGGTCGGGTGTCGATGCGTTCACTGATCGCCTGCGTCGTCGCCTCGTCGCGCTCGTCCTCGACCGCCTCGAAGCCGAGGACGTGTGGGCCGGGGAGCCGCGGCTGCGGTCGGTCTCCGAGCTGGCCGACGTCGCCCGGCGCGACCCGCAGCTTGCGGAGGCGTGCGCGCTGATCGCCGGCGATCCCGACGCGGACGTGGGTGTCGTGGTCCGGTCGCTGTTGCTCGACGAGGCCGTCCCGTTCCTGGCGGCCTGGCGGCACACCGACGCGGGCCTGCGCACCCGTGCCGTCTGGGAGCGCACGTGGGAGCTGCAGCGCGAGGAGGACGCGGCGGCGACCGAGGCCGAGCGTGCGGTGCTGCCGAAGATCCCGGTCCCGCCGCGCTACAAGCCCACCGACTTCCGCGCCACGACGAGCTGGCGCCTGCGGGGCAAGCTCGACGTGCCCAAGGAGCGCTTCGTCCTCGTCCCCGGCGCCGAGCGTGGCGCGGGCGCGGCCGAGGTGCTCGCCTGGGCGGGCTGGGACGAGGCGACGCGCGCCCGAGCGCTGGCCGCGCGGGTGCTCGAGCTGCAGAGCGAGGACGCGGCCGGCGCCGATCGCCTCGCGCCGCTGCTGGCCGGCGTGCTGGAGCTGCTGCCTTGGATCCACCAGTGGCACCCGGAGCCCGACCCCGCGTTCGGGCAGCCGCTCGGCGCGTTCTTCGAGGACTGGCTGGATGGGATGCTCGCCCAGCTCGGGCTCACCCGCGACGCGTTGCGAGACTGGCGCGCTCCGGCCCCGACGCGCGGTCGCCGCCGTGCCGCGACCACGAGCACCTGACATGAGCACCCTCCTCGCCGACCTCATCGAGATCCCCGCCCAGGTCAACAAGGGCGACTTCGTCATGTCGCTGCGCGACGGGGTGTCGAACCCCGCCGCGACCCTGGGCAACTACGTCGTGACCGACCAGCTCGTGCGCGCGTACGACAACGCGCTCGGCTTCGTGGCCAGCGCGGTCAACGAGCCGCGCTCGAAGGCCGCCTACCTGGATGGCAGCTTCGGCTCGGGCAAGAGCCACTTCATGGCCGTGCTGCACCTGCTGCTGCAGCGCGACCCGGAGGCGCGCGCTCTGCCCGAGCTCGCGGCGGTCATCGCCAAGCACGAGGCGGCACTCGGCCAGCGGACCTTCGACCTCGTGCCGGTGCACATGATCGGCGCCGAGACGATGGAGCAGCGCGTCTTCGACGGCTACCTCTCACACCTCGAGCGCGTCGACCCCGGCGGATCGCCGCCTGCACTCTTCGCCGACGGCCCGATCTTCGCCCAGGCCGAGCAGTTCCGTGCCGCCCAGGGCGAGGAGCAGTTCTTCCAGACGCTGAACCGGGCGCCCGGCGCGCAGGCCGACGCCGGCTGGGGCGCCCTCGGCGCGGCGTGGAGCGCAGGCTCCTACGCCGCGGCGCTCGCCGAGCCGGTCGGTGGCGCGCAGCGCTCGCGGCTGACCGGCGACCTGATCGCCACGCACCTGCCGGTGATGCGCGAGGTGTACCGCGGGCAGGTCGGCGGTTGGGTCGACTTCGACCTCGGCCTCGCGGAGATCGCGCGCCACGCCGCCGTCCGCGGCAACGACGCGCTCGTCTTCTTCCTCGACGAGCTGATCCTCTGGCTCGGCTCGCGGATGGCCGACCCGACCTGGGTCGCGCGCGAGGGGCAGAAGCTCGTGAAGTTCGTCGAGTTCACCAACGAGCGGGCCGTCCCGATCATCGCGTTCGTCGCCCGGCAGCGCGACCTGCGCGAGTTCGTCGACGAGAGCGCGCTCGGCGCCGACGCAGCGACCTTCGCCGACGCGCTGAAGCTGTGGAACGACCGCTTCCACCGCGTCGAGCTCCACGACCGCAACCTGCCGAAGATCGCCGCGCGCCGGCTGCTGACGCCGCGCGACGAGGCGGCGCGCCAGCAGCTCGACGCCGCCTTCGCCGACGTGCAGCGCAGCCGGCCCGAGGTGCTCGACGTCCTGCTCACCGCGGAGGCCGATCCGGAGAGCTTCCGGCTGACCTACCCCTTCAGCCCGGCGTTCATGGACGCGCTGGTCGCCGCGTCCTCCGCGCTGCAGCGCGAACGCACGGCGCTGCGCGTGATGCTGCAGCTGCTCGTCGACCGGCGGGAGGAGCTCATGGTCGGCGACCTCGTCTCCGTCGGCGATCTGTTCGACATCCTCAAGCAGGGCGACGAGCCGTTCGCCGACGACCTGCGTCGCGCCTTCGACCAGGCCCGCGACCTCTACCGCGACCACCTCCGGCCCCTGCTGGAGGCCGAGCACCAGGCCGCCACGAGCACCACGGCCTTCCGGGCCGACGATCGCCTGGTCAAGACGCTGCTGCTCGCCGCGCTGGTCCCGGGGGCCACGTCGCTGCGCGAGCTCGACGTGGCCCGGCTGACCGCGCTCAACCACGGCTCGATCGTCGCGCCGTTCGCGGGCGGGGAGAAGCAGATCGTGCTGGCCAAGCTGCGCCGCTGGGCGCCGAGCGTGCCGGCGCTGCGGGTCGGCAGCGATCCGCAGAACCCGAGCGTCGCGATCCGGCTGGCCGGGGTCGACGTCGACGCGATCCTCGCGAAGGCCGAGCAGGTCGACAACCCGGGCGTGCGGCGCCAGCTCGTCAAGCGGCTGGTCTTCGAGGAGCTCGGGATCGCGGCGTCGGGCAGCATGCTGCCCGACCAGCACCCGGTGGTCTGGCGCGGCACCCGACGCACCGTCGATGTCGTCTTCGGCAACGTCCGCGACGAGGCCGAGCTCGGCTCCGACGAGCTGCAGGCGATCGACGACCGCTGGAAGGTCGTCCTCGACTACCCGTTCGACGCGCCCGGGCACAGCCCGGACGAGGACGTCGAGCGCCTCGCGCGCTGGCGGGCCGAGCGCCCGCCGTCGCGGACGGTGTGCTGGATTCCCGCGTTCTTCTCCAGTGGGCTGCAGGCGCAGGTCAAGCGGTTGGTGCTCATCGACCACGTGCTCGAGGGCGAGCGGCTCGATCGCTTCGGGGACCACCTGTCGGCCACCGACCGCATGCAGGCGCGCGGGATCCTCGACGACCTGCGCTCGACGCTCGAGCAGCGCGTGCTGACCGCGATCCGGCAGGCCTACGGCGTCGAGCGGATCGCCGAGGACACGATCGACACCTCCCACGAGGTGTCCGAGCGCCTGCAGTCGCTGACCCCCGAGCTCGCGGTGCGGGTCCCGATCGGCGCGCGGCTCGGCGACGCGTTCACCGGCCTCGTGCACCAGATGCTCGACGCGCAGTACCCCAAGCACCCGCTCTTCGACGCGGAGATCCGGCTCACGGACCTGCGCAAGACCTGGCAGGAGGTGCAGCGCGCCGCCGACCGGCCCGACGGGCGCTTGGAGGACCTCGCGTCGGAGACCCGGAAGATCCTGCGCCGCGTGGTAAACCCGCTGCGCCTGGGCACCCAGCACGACGGCCCCTACGTCCTGGACACCACTTGGAAGGACCGCCTCGATCAGCAGGTGAACCTCGCGCGGGCCGAGGGCGCGATGACCCTGACGGTCGGCGTGCTGCGCGGCTACCTCGACGCGTCCGAGCCGATCGGGCTGACCAAGCCGGTCGGCGACCTCGTGCTGCTCACCTACGCGCTGCAGACCGGGCGGACGTTCCGGCTGCACGGCGGGCCGGTCAAGACGCTGGACATCGGCACGCTCGAGGACCAGTTCGAGCTCGTGACCGCCGACCTCCCCGAGCCCGCGCAGTGGAAGCGCGCGGTCACCCGTGCGCCTGCGGTGTTCGGGCTCGGCGCTGTGAACCCGGCGCGCAACCCCAACAGCGTCGAGGCGCTCGCCGCCGACCTCGGGGCGCGGGCCGCGCCGCTGCAGCAGCCCGCCGCGGCGCTGCTGATGGCGCTGCGGCTGCGGGCCGAGCGGCTCGGCGTGGCGGCGGGCGTCGACCGGCTGCGGACCGCCGAGGCTGCTGCCGCGCTCGTCGCGGCGTTGGCCGGAGCGGGCGGGACGCTCGCGCGGATCGGCGCCCTCGCCGACGCCGAGGTGCCCACCACCGACCAGGCGCTCGGGTCGAGCCTGACGAGCGCCGCGGCGCTGCAGGCGGCGCTGACCGACGAGCGCTGGGCGCTGCTCGACGGCGTGCTGCAGCGAGCCGTCGATGGCGACGCGGCGGCCGAGCGCATCGCCGTCGGGCTGCGGACGGTCTTCGAGCGCGACGAGTTCGCCGAGAAGCTCGCGCCGGCGATCGGCGCGGCGTACGAGGCGGCGGTGAAGCTCGTGATGCCCACGGGCGGGACCGGGAGCGGCGGCGCCACGGGAAGTGGCGGCGGCGCCACGGGAACCGGCGGCGGCGCGGTCGCCGGCCGCTTCGTCGGCACGCCCAGCGATGCGCGGACCAAGCTCGATGAGCTCGAGCAGGCGGGCGTCACGGAGGTCAGCGTGGAGTGGACCGCCGGGCCGTGAGCGCGGCGACCGCCGACAGCATCCGGCCCTACGTCGAGCTCCTGGTCGACAAGGCGGGCGCCGCCCGCTCACCCGTGTTCGCGCTGGCCGCGGGCGACGGCTGGGACGGGCCGCCACAGCTCGTCGTCCGGCAGCGCTATGTCGACGTGCGCTGGTGCCCGTCGGAGCTCGCCATGCGCGAAGCGCTGGTCGAGGAGCTCGACGCCGAACGCGCGCTGCTGCTGCTCACCCCAGTGACGGAGCTCGGAGACGACGTCGCCGCCCGCCTGTTCGCGCGGCGGGTGATCCGGCCCGACCCGGCGGCGGCGCTGATCGCGGCCTTCGACGTCCGCGGGCTCGACGCGACGATCCCGAGCTGGCTCGTCCACCGGCTCGTCGCGCTCGCCCCCGCCGGGGGGTACGAGCGGACGGGCGCGCGACTGCTCGACGCGGACCGGGCGTGGACGACGTTCCTGCAGGACGGGCTCGGGATCGCGGCGCCGGGTGGTCTGGTCGAGCTGCTCGACTGGGCCGGCAGCGCGGACCACGACCGCCTGACGAGCCTCCCGGCCGAGGTGCAGGAGGAGGTCTGCGAGCGCGTGGCGCGCACGACGAACGGCGCGTCGGGCGTCCTGCGCGCGTCGCTCTCCCCACACGTCGACGACGCCACGGCTCTCGGGCTGGCGCTCCGCCTGCTCGTCGACGCGCCCGAGGGCGCCGACCGGGCGACCGGCCTGGCTCACCTGCAGCACGCGGTGCCGGGGTGGACCTTCTCCTCTGGCGCCGCTGCGGCCTGGGCGGCCGCGGCGGAACGGGTCGTCACCGAGCAGCTGCGCGCCGACCCCGCCGCCGGGCAGGCCTCGCTGCAGCGCGCCGACCGGTGGGTGGAGAGCCTCCGGGTCGAGTCGCTGGCCGGGGCCAGCGACGTGCTGAGCCTGGGACTGCGGCGCCGCCTCGCCGCGCTCGGCACGGCGATCGCGGCGCGCGCGGGTGTGGGCGCCGCCGCGGAGGAGGTGCGTCGCCACCGACTCGCCGAGAGCTCCGGAGCGGCCGAGGTGGCGGACCTCAGCCGACGGCTCGTCGCGTGGCTCGCTACAGACGATGTCGAGCCGGCCACCTTTCGCGACGCGGCCGCGGCCTACGTGGGCGACGACGCCTACGCCGACCTGGCACGGACGGTGCTGCGCTACGGCGGCGGCGAGCCTACGCTCGATGACGGTTTGCGGGGCCTGGTCGCCGCCGCCGACGTGCGGCGCGCAGGGCAGGAGCAGCGCTTCGCGACCAAGCTGGCAGCCTGGTCGGCACACGCTCCGACGGGCGGCGAGCTGCTGGGCGTGGAAGACGTCCTCGCCACGGTCGTCGCGCCGCTGGCCACCCAGCGGCCGGTCCTCGCCGTCGTGCTGGACGGCACCTCGCATCGTGTGGCGGTCGAGCTGCTGGACAGCGCGATCGCCGACGGCTGGACCGAGCTGCGGCGCGCGGACCACCCTGGGCGCATGCTCGTCGTCACCGCCCTCCCCAGTATCACGACCCACTCCCGAGCCAGCCTGCTGAGCGGCACGCTGACCACGAGCCTGGCCGCCGGGGAGCAGCGCGCGTTCTCCGGTCATGCGGCGCTGCGAGCCGCCGGAGGCGGAGCGCAGCCGCGGCTGTTTCACAAGCGCGAGATCGCCGACCAGCACGGAGCGCTCTCCGCGGAGCTGCGTGCGGCCGTCGGTGGGCCCGGCCAGGTTGTCGGCGCGGTAATCAACGCCGTCGACGAGCACCTCAAGGGCGACGACCAGCTCCGCTCCGCGTGGAGGATCCGCGACATCGTGCCGCTGCGCGCGCTGCTGACGGCCGCGCGTGACGCTGGCCGCCTGGTCGTGCTTCTCTCCGACCACGGGCATGTCCTCGAGCACGGGACGACACTGCGACAGGCGAAGGACGGAGGTGAGCGCTGGGCGCCGGCGACGCGTCCGGCGCAGGACGGCGAGGTGCTTGTCGAGGGGCCGCGGGTGCTGGTCGGCGGCGGCCGGGCGCTGCTCGCGTGGAGCGAGGCGCTGCGCTTCGGCCCGAAGAAGCACGGATACCACGGCGGCGCCAGCGCCCAGGAGGTGCTCGCGCCGGCGTTCGTCCTCGCTCCCACGCTGCCCGAGCCGATCGACGGGTGGGTCGAGGCGCCCTACGACCCGCCCGCCTGGTGGACCGGCATGGAGCCGGTCGCCGTGGCACTGCCAACGACGCCCGTCGAGCCCAAGCCCGGCGAGCAGCTGACCATCGGCGCGCCTGCGGCGACCGCGGCTCCGGACTGGGTCGCGCAGCTGCTCGCCTCGCCGACGTACGCCGAGCAGCGCGGCCGGGCGACGCGCACGCCGCTCGCGGACGACCGCGTCGTGGCGATCTTGGGTGCGCTGGCAGCCCGCGACGGGACGATGCTGCGCCCCACGCTGGCGCAGGCCATCGGCGTGGCGTCGCTGCGGCTCGGGGGCCTGCTGGCCGCGCTGCGCGGCCTGCTCAACTACGACGGCTACGACGTGCTCGAGGTCGACGAGGCGTCGGACACGGTGCGCCTGCGAAAGGACGTGCTCATCGAGCAGTTCGGCCTCGCGCCGTGAGCGAGCTCAGCCCCCGGCGTCGGCGGGAGATCATCGACGCGCTGCGGCGCGGCACGGTTCCGCAGCGCGGGCTGGACGCCTTCGCGGTCGGGCTCGACCGCCTCGCGCCGACGCTCGAGGACGAGCTGAGGAACGTCGCCTCGGGGACCGCCGCGTTCAAGGCCGTCCGCGGCGAGTACGGCAGCGGCAAGACGTTCTTCGTCCGGTGGCTGGCCGAGCGTGCCAAGGCGCAGGGCTTCGCCACCGCCGAGGTGCAGATCTCCGAGACCGAGACGCCGCTGCACCAGCTCGAGAAGGTCTACCGTCGCCTCGTCGAGCGGCTCTCGACCGCCGACCAGGCCGACGGTGCCTTCCGGACTGTCGTCGAGCGGTGGAACTTCGCGCTCGAAGAGGACGTGCTGGCGAGCGGGGTCCGCGAGGACGACGCGCCCGAGCTGGCCCGGCGGGTATCGGAGCTCATGGAGGGCCGGCTGGCCGAGGTCAGCCAGCGCTCGCCGTCGTTCGCCATCGCGCTGCGCCGCCACCGCGAGGCCCTCGCGGACGGCGACACGGCGCTGGCCGACGGGATCCTCGCCTGGCTCGGGGCGCAGCCCAACGTCCCGGCGGACGTCCGGCGTCGCGCGGGGGTCCGCGGGGAGATCGACCACTTCGGCGCCCTCGGCCACCTGCAGGGGCTCCTCGCGGTCCTGCGAGACGCCGGCCATCCGGGGCTGCTGATGGTGCTCGACGAGGTCGAGACGCTGCAGCGCGTGCGCAGCGACGTGCGCGAGAAGGCGCTCAACGCCCTCCGGCAGCTGATCGACGAGGTCGACTCAGGCCGGTTCCCCGGGCTGTACCTGCTGATGACGGGGACGCCGGCGTTCTACGAGGGCCCGCAGGGCATCCAGCGCCTCGCCCCGCTCGCGCAGCGACTTCACGTGGACTTCTCGGGCGATGCACGCTTCGACAGCGCCCGAGCGCCGCAGATCAGGCTCCCGGCCTTCGATCGCGAGCGCCTGGAGCTCGTCGGCCGTCGTGTGCGCGACATCTACACCGCGGGTGCCACCGCGCCCGAGCGGATCGCCACCCTCGTCGACGACGCGTACGTCGCCGAGCTCGCCTCCGCGGTCGGCGGGGAGCTGGGCGGACGGGTGGGGATCGTGCCGCGGGTGTTCCTGCGCAAGCTCGTGGGCGAGGTGCTCGACAAGGTCGAGGACTTCCCCGACTTCCGCCCGCGCGAGCACTACGCGCTGACCATCAGCGACGGCGAGCTGACGCTCGAGGAGCGCGAGGCGAGAGCCGCGGGCCGGACGGCCGACGACGTCGAGCTCGAGCTGTGAGCTGGTGACGGAACCGGCGATCGACCAGCTGCATCCCGGCGTCGTCCACCACCTCGTCAACACCCTTGGCTGGCGCAGTCTGCGGCCGCTCCAGGAGCAAGCCGTCGTGCCGCTGCTCACCGGGGAGCACGCGCTGCTCGGCGCACCCACGGCCGGGGGCAAGACGGAGGCCGCGTTCTTCCCGTTGCTGTCGCGGATGGCGTTCGAGCACTGGAGCGGGCTGACGGTGCTCTACGTGTGTCCTCTGCGCGCACTGCTCAACAACCTCCATCCGCGCATCGCGGCCTACTGCGAGCTGCTGGGTCGCACGGCCGCGGTCTGGCACGGCGACGTGGGCGACGGTGCGCGCAAGGCGATCCTGCGCGACCCACCGGACGTGCTGCTGACCACGCCTGAGTCGATCGAGGCGATGTTCCTCTCGACGCGAGTCGACGCTCGTGCCCTGTTCGGTCAGGTGCGGTCCGTCGTCGTCGACGAGATCCACGCCTTCGCCGGAGACGACCGCGGATGGCATCTGCTGGCGTTGCTGCAGCGTCTCGACGAGGGGCGCGACGAGCCGATCCAGCGCATCGGGCTCAGCGCCACCGTCGGCAACCCGGAGGAGCTGCTCGGGTGGCTGACGACGGGCAGCGGCTCGACTGGCACGGTCGTCACCGTCGCCAACGACGCCGCGCCGCCGGACCTGCAGGTCGACTGGGTCGCCAGCGTCGAGAACGCCGCGAAGGTGATCGCCGCGCTGCACCGAGGGGAGAAGCGACTGGTCTTCGCGGACAGCAGGGCGCGCGTCGAGGAGCTCGCCTCGGCGCTGCGTCGGGACGGCGTGACGACCTTCGTCTCGCACAGCTCGCTGTCGGCCAACGATCGGCGGCAGGCCGAGCGGGCGTTCTCTGAGGCGCGTGACTGCGTGATCGTCGCCACGAGCACCCTCGAGCTCGGGATCGACGTCGGCGACCTCGACCGGGTCATCCAACTCGGGGCTCCGAGGACCGTCGCGTCCGTCCTGCAGCGGATAGGACGGACGGGTCGTCGGAGCGGCAGCACCCGCAACTGCCTCTTCTTGGCGACAACGGACAACGAGCTGCTGCAGGCGCTCGCATTGTGCTCCCTCATCGACGACGGCTGGGTTGAGCCCCTTCGGCCTCCTCCGCGGCCGGCGCACCTCTTGGCGCAGCAGCTCCTCGCGCGGGTGCTGGCCGACGCGCGGCTCGGCCGTTCAACCTGGCCGGGATCGCTCGGATCGGTCGCGTCAGCGGGCGACCTGGGGGTCGACGAGTGCGACGCCACGCTCCGGCACATGGTGGAGCACGAGATCCTCCTCGACCTCGGGGGGATCGTCCAGATGGGCGTCGAGGGCGAGCGGCTCTTCGGCCGCCGGCACTTCATGGACGTCACCTCGATGTTCCTGACCGAGCCGCTGCTGAGCGTGCGTTGGGGGTCACGGCCGCTGGGTCAGGTCGATCCCTCCGCCCTGATGACCCGTGACGGCCGGCGGCCGGTGATCCTGCTCGGCGGACAGTCCTGGGGCGTCGGCGACATCGACTGGAACCGGCGCGTCGTCTGGGTGGAGCCGAGCGACGACCCGGGTCGCTCTCGCTGGGCGGGCTCCGGCGGCGCGCTGTCGATCGAGGTCTGCCACGCCATCCGACGTGTTCTTGCGAGCTCGACCGTGCCGCCTGCGGCCACCCGCCGCGCCGCCATGCAGCTCGAACTGGTCCAGGACGACTTCGCGTTCGTGCGCGACGAGCGCACGAACCTCGAGCGCGATCACCAGCGCCAGCGCTCGCGCTGGTGGACCTTCGCGGGAGGACGAGCGAACGCCGAGCTCGCGCGGCGGTGCGGCGCCGCGGGCATTCCCACGTCCGGAGCAGACGACCTCGGCCTGAGCCTGCTCTCGATGACGGCTCTGGACACGCTTCAAGCCGCCGTCGCCGACGACGACCACGACGGGACGCTGGCCGTCGAAGACGCACGGCTGGATGCGGTCAAGTTCCAGGAGGCCGTGCCGCGCAACGCGCTGGAGCGCATGGTTGCCGCTCGCGACGAGGATCGGGCGGGGCTGATGCGGGTTCTCGCCGAGCCGATCCGCGTCGCTTGACAGATCTGGGGCAGAGGCGTCGCGTCCGAGCCGGCCGCGATACTTCGCAAGTGCCGACGATCAGCCGTTTCTACGGCATCGTGATCACGATGTACTTCGGCGATCATCCGCCGCCCCACATCCATGTCCGCTACGGCGAACATCTCGGGAGAATCGCCTACCGGTCTGGCGAGGTCCTGACCGGGACCCTTCCTGGCCGAGTCGTCCGGCTGGTCGTAGAATGGTGCGAGCTGCACCGTGGCGAGCTGGAGGAGAACTGGGCTCGCGCGCAGGCCAAGCTTCCGTTGAGCCAGATCGCGCCGCTGCCGTGACCATCGCGCCGCCCATGACGTCCGCCGTCGCGCTCGACGACTACGTCGTTCGCGTGATGTTCGCCGACGGCGAAATCCGCGACGTCGACCTGAGTCGGTTCCTCGACGGGCCGGTGTTCGGCCCGCTCCGCGACTGGCAGGTCTTTCGTCGGGTCACCGTCGACCCGGAGAGCCGTACGGTCACGTGGCCCAACGGCGCCGACCTCGACCCGGACGTCATCTACACGCCGTCGCTGCTCAACGACGACACGATTTGCATCACCGTGCCGTCACGAGCAGCGTGACCCCACCTCGTTTCGGCTGCACCCCTTCACGGTCACGGCTCTGGCGTCAGCTCCCTCTCCGCTCCGCTGACCCGCAGGTGACGCCCTCTAGCCCCGGGCATCACGACGCAGCGCCAAACGGCGGGTGCCGAGCCGCTCGTGATCGGGTGACCGTTCGGTGTCAGACACCCGGGCTCCCGCGCGACTTCACCCCAGACGAAGGTAGGCCGGATGCGCCACCCGCCACGAGGAGACACTGAGCAGTGACACCACCGAGGGTGAGCACCCATCCCGAGCACGCCAGCGAGCAGGCATACCTGGAGAAGATTCAGCAGGCGGAGAGCTCCGCACGTCAACGCCTGGAGCGGAGCGCTGAGCTCGCGCCGGACAAGGCCAGTGCACGGGCCATGAAGCAGAAGGCGCTGGCTCGGCTGAAGGACCCAGTCGATCTCGACGCGTTGTGCTTCGGGCGCATCGATCTCGACGCGGGGCACCGTCTCTACCTCGGTCGCGGGCAGTCGGCGATGAGGAGCCAGCCGTAGGGGTTGGCCAGCAACTTGAGGACTGCCTTGAACTGGTGCGGAAGCCGCTCAGTCCGCGACGCCGCGAATGAGTACAGGTTGTCCGCGAGAGGCGTCTCGAGCTTGGCGAGCAACATGAAGGCTCGGAAGGCGGCGGCGTCGGCGAAGACGCCGTCGCGTAGCAGAGCCGCCGGGTCAAGGTTGCTGCCGGCGCCCTGCGTCCCGAGCTCGAGGTGGCGCGCGCTATAGAACTGCGAGCCGGACGAGAAGTGCACCCTGTACTGCGGCTCGAGGCCGCTGGTCATCACCTCGGTCACGACGCCCGAGCCAGCGTCCGGGCGGGTGCGGACGATGACCTCGTCCCCCTTGACTCATGGGCAGTGGTTATCGACGTTTTCTGACGCTGCCAACGAAGCGCAGCCCGCGCTAATCGCTGTCGAGTACGGCAAAATCACTTCGATCCCCCGTCCACGAGGGGGACGGTGCCGGTACCTCGTGCTCGCCGTCGATCGCCTCGTCCTCTTCTCGGTCCATGACGCGACGCCAATCGGGCACCGTACGGGTCACCCACAACGGACCGACTGGAAGCCGGAGCTCGTCGGCCTGCGGGGCGTGCTCGGCGACCTCCGTGTCGATCACGAGCTCCGCAGCCAAACCATTCTCGGCGTCGGACACGAATCGCAGAAGGTCTTCAGTCGCAACGATCGAGGTGTGCGTGTGGTCTCGTTCGCGAGCCTCGAGGATCATCACGTCATCCGGTGAGATGACGCGCGTGATGGCGAGCGACCGTTCCCCTGCGCTCTCTTGCTGTTGCGCCGGCATGCCCCCGACCCAGGTCGGTCGTCGGGCGTCGAGCAGCTCGGTCATCGCGGTGGCCAGCTGCGTTCGGCGCGCCTGCGCGAAATCGTGGAAGTGCTCGGCGGTCCGAAGCTGCTCGTCGAGCGGGACGAGATGTGCGGCGAGCTGACTCTTTACTTCCGGGAAATAGTCCTTCGGAGAGCGGTCGCTGATCTTCTTGTTCGCCTTCGCGCTGATGAAGGCGAGGTTCGCGAGGTCGTTGATCTCGGCCTTCGAGTAGTGCTCCTTCAGTGTCGCCCGCGGGTGGATGTGGTGGTACTCGAGCGCGAAGTGGCCGACGCCCTGCTGGCCGACCACGACGTCGTGCCACCAGTCCTTCGCCTCAAGTTTGCGCGCGGCGAGGAAGCTCAGCAGGAAGAACGCACTGCTCGCCCCTTTGCCGATGAGCTGCTCGGACGTCACGCGAAGGGGAGCGCCGGCGAGCCCGGCAGTGGCGTACAGCGCCTTGACCGGCTCGCTCTTGCGCACCGCCATCGCGTCGGCCGCGATCATCGAGTCGGCTGCCGCGCTGAAGCGCCCCGTGATCAGGACGCCGAACAGCCAGTACGCGACGGCGTCCGCCTCTTCAAACGCCGCCTGACCCGGCTCGCGGTAGCGCGACAACAACGCCACGAGGGGGACGAGGGCGTTCATCGATGTGATGAGCGTGCTCGTGGCGATGCCGAGGTTCTCGCGAAGCAACTTCACGACGAAGTCGATGCCGAACAGGACGTCGAGCCACGCGTTATCCATGACCGAGGCGTTGTCATGGGCCGTCCTGGGCAGCTGCGTGAGGAGGCCGCTCTCGGTGACGACCGCCGCCAACGAGCGGACGAGAAACGTCGCGTCGATGCCCGGCCAGCCCTGCGACTTCCACAATGCCGCCGCCTCATCAACCTTGGTCACCACGCCGGGCCACTCGGTCGAGAGCATCGCGAGCGTGAGATCGACGGTCTTCAACGGGCGACCACGCGAGTTCACGCGGACGAAGACCTCTGCGACCTCGCTGTAGGGCAGGTTCTCAACGATCTCGACGTAGAACAGGCGATCATTTATCTGTCGCACGCGATGGAGGAGGTCGTAGACGACGTCCTGGTTGAACCCGCCAGCAGCCGCCGCGCCGGCGCTGAGCGCGAGCAACGACGCACCTCCGAAGATGTCTTTCACCCTGATCCATCGGGGATCCTTCTTCGTGGCGGCGCTCTGGACTTGAAAGCGCGGCTTCTCGCCCGGAAGGAAGACGACCTCGGCCTCCGGATGACCCTTGATGACGCGATGCAGCGAGGTCAGCCGCTGTTGACCGTCGAGGAGGTACAGCGGCGAGTGCGCCGCCGGTTTGCCCGACGCTGCGATCGAGAGACTGCGGACTACAACGTCTTCGGAGGGCTTCCAGAGCAACATCGAGCCGGTCGGGTATCCCCGATATAGAGAATCGAGCAGGTATGCAATCTGCGCCGGCTTCCAGACGTAGCCGCGCTGGATCTCCGGCAGCAGTATCTCGCCGGAGTCGACTTCGGCGATGAGGCTGCCGATGCTCTTCGAGGTGGTGTTCGCCATAGCGACGACGGTACTGCGCCTGGCCCAGCGCGCCCAGCCGCGCGAGGCAGTACGTCGGGCGACTTGCCCCGGCGCGATCCGATCCACGATGACCTCGTAGGCGTCTGGGCGGCGCGCCGCGGCACCTACCGTGTCCTTTACGGATCCTCGACGAACCTCCCGAGGTCGTCGTGCTCCGCAACGAGGACCGCAAGGACGCCTACTGCCCTCTCTTACGAGACGAGCGCGTCGAGCTCGGCCGGCTGGAGGACCGGCGCAGGCGCCGACGCGCGAGCGACGGCGCCCTGGCCAGCATCACCCGCTCAGACCGACGCTGAACAGATCGTCTCGCGCGAAGCTCCGCTCCGCATTCGCCCTTGCATACACAAACACCACCTCGCGCACCGCCAGCCCCGTCCCGCGCTCCGTCGCCCGCGCGTACGCCGCCGCCTGCCCGGAGTGGCCGACGGTCGCGGCATCGAGCTCCTCGGCCGTCGCCACCTTGTCGGTCTTGAAGTCGACGATCACGAGCTCGTCGCCCTCGCGGAAGACGAGGTCCATGCGGCCCACGAGATGCGTCCCGTTGTCCAGCACCGCGGAGAACGGGACCTCGCGCTCGTAGCGAACCGACCCGAGCGCGCGCTGCACCGACGGCGCCGCCAGGCAGCGGCGGGACAGCTCGAGTACCTCGGCGGTGGCCGGGGCGATGCCGGACTCGGCGCAGACCGCGGACGTGATGGCTTCGATGTCGTCGCCGGCCGGGAGGGTGATGAGCTCCATGACGCGGTGAACAGCCGTGCCGATGTCGACGGGCGGGGCGAGCTCGAGGGAGATCGCGACCTCGCCGGCGTCGGAGACGGCGGCCAGCGGGAAGACGCGGTCGATCGGCCTGACGCTGCTGGCGGTGATGACGTGCAGGCCCTCGCCGGCGCGTTCGAGCGTTGCGGTGCGGGCGGCGGACCACGCGTCGAGCTCGGCGACCGCCGCGTCGACCTCGGCCGTTGACGGTGTCACCGCCGCGATCGGCGACGCCTCGCCGATCTCCGGCAGGGTGGCGGGGTCGAGGACGTGCACGCCGTCCAGCTCCTGGCCGCAGGTCTCGTCGTCGAGCTCGGGTAGGTGCTTCGCGATCTCGGCGAGCAGCCCGCGACGCTTGTCCGGCGGGGGGACGAGGGGGATGACGAGGTGGTCGCGGGCGCGGGTCAGCGCGACGTAGAGCAGGCGCAGCTTCTCGGCGACGAGCTGGGCCTTCTCGCGCTCGGCCCACTCGTCGAAGTCCGAGGTGGCGAAGTGCTGGGTGTTCTTGGTTCCGACGCGAAAGGCGACGCGGCTGGTCAGCGGGTCGCTGAACGGTCCGCTCGGCCTGGTGACGTCGGTGTTCGTGTTGGCCAGCAGGACGATCGGGAACTCCAGGCCCTTGGCGGCGTGGATGGTCATGAGGCGCACGAGGTCGTCGCTCTCCTCCGAGACGCTGGCCTCGGCCTCCCCCACCTCCTGATCCTCCTGCCGGCCGAGCCAGCGGGTGAACGCGCGCAGGCCGCCTCCGCCGGAGACGGTGAACGCGCGGGCCTGGTCGGCGACCTTCAGGACGTTGGCCGCGACCTGTGCGTCGCCGCCGCGAGCGAGGGCGAGCTCGACGAAGCCGGCCGCCTCGATCGCGCGCCGGACGAGCTCGGCGAGCGACAGCCCGCGCCGCTGGCGGTGCAGGTCGCCGATGGTGGTCAGCGCCTCGACGACCGACGCGGGTTCGGTGACCGTGGCGAAGCGGTAGTCGATGCGCCCGCCGGCCGCGACGCTGTAGGCGAGCAGGTCGTCGTCGGAGCAGCCGAAGGCGCGCGAGCGCAGCGTGGCGACGATGCTCAGCGTGTCGGTGGGGTCGTCGATCGCCCGGAGGAGAGAGATGAGCTCGGCGACCTCGGGGGCACCGAAGAACGCGCCGCGCGTCTCGGCGCGATGCGGGATGTCGCGTGCGGTGAGCGCGTCGACGTAGAGCTCGATGCCGGTGCGGGCGGGCAGGAGGATCACGCAGTCGCGCCAGGTCGTGGCGCGCTCCTGGCCGGTGATCGGGTCGCAGACCGTCCATGGCTGCGTGCGCACGGCCTGTTCGAGGACGGCCGCCAGACGCTCGGCCTCCTGCTCGCGGACCGCGTCGGCCGTCGCGGCTTCTCCGTCGCCGTGGACGACGACCACGGAGGCCCGTTCGCCGATCGCGGGGCGCATCGCCAGGAGCGGCACGTGGGCCGGCTGGACGCCGTACTCGCCGGCTCCGAAGGCGGACGCGAAGACGTCGTTGACCCAGTCGAGCACCCCGGCGGTGGAGCGGAAGTTCTGCTGAATGAGCGCCTGCCCGTCCTTCATCGCCCCGAACTTCACCTGGTCGTAGATCGCGATGTCCGCGCGGCGAAAGCGGTAGATCGACTGCTTGGGGTCTCCGACGACGACCAGGCGCCCGGGCTCGGGGATCCCGTCCCCGTCGACGTCGGTCAGGAACATCGCGAGCTCGGCCTGGACCGGGTCGGTGTCCTGGAACTCGTCGATGAGCACACAGGAGTAGCGGCGGTGGAAGTAGGCGCGGACCTCAGGGTTGCGCAGGAGGTCGCGAGCCCAAACGAGCAGGTCGTCGAAGTCCGCAACGCCGTCGGCGCGGCGGCGCTTGGCGTAGCGGTCGACGAACTCCTCGACCAGCGGGACGACATCGGCGATGACCTCGTCGCGCAGGCAGTCGGCGAAGCCCTTGACCGCGTCGCCGAGCGCCTCGGCGGCGGTCCGCACCGCGGCCAGCGACGTGTCTGAGCTCCACCGGCCCTTGGCGCCCGCGCCCCTCTTCACCCAGGGTGGGTTGAAGAGCGCGCGCCGTTCGAGCTCCATCGGGTCATCGCGGTCCTTGAGCGTCGCCTCGACCCAACCGATCAGCCGCTCGGCCTGCTGGAAGGCCGGGTCCTTCTCGGGGTCGGTGCACTGCCCGAGCTCGGCGCGCAGCGCGTCGGCGGCGCTCTCGAGCTCGGAGAGGAACGCGTCGACGTCGGGCTTGGGGTCGTCGGGCAGCGCGACCGGAAGCGCTGCGCGTTGGGCGTGCAGCACCTCGGCCAGGGCGCGCAGGTGCGTCGTGTCGAAGCCGCGACGTACGGCACGGCGCAGCGGCGCGGCCTCGTGGGCGAGCTGCTCATCGAGCCACGCGTCGTAGACCTCCGCGAACAGGACGCTGGCCGCCACGTCGTCGAGGACGCGCAGGCCCGGGTCGACCGGCGACTCGACCGGCCGCTCGCGCAGCAGGCTCGTCGCGAACGCGTGGATCGTTTCGATGCGGGCGCGGTAGAGACCCTCCAGGGCCTTGGCCAGGCGCTCGCGCTCCTGCTCCTGCGTCGCCTGCGTCAGCGCGCTGTCGAGCTCCTCACGGACGCGTGCGGCAAGCTCGGTCGCAGCCTTCTCGGTGAAGGTGATGACAACCAGGTCGTCGACGGTCGCGTCGCCGGTGCGCAGGATCTCGACGAGCCGCGCGACCAGGACGGTCGTCTTGCCGGTGCCCGCGCCGGCCTCGACGAGCAGGCTCTCGTCGAGAGAGGTGCGTATCCGTTCACGCGCCTGGGCGTCGATGAGCTCGGTCATGCGATGTCCTGCTTGCGGGCGTCGACGCGGACGGCGTGCGGGTCGGCGGCCTTGCGCTTGCGGAAGCGCTCGCGCCGCTTGTCGCACACGCTGTCGAACTCGCAGAAGCCGCAGTTCCTGTCCGAAGGCTCGGCGTGGAAGTCGCCGCCGCGCATCCCGGTGTCGAGCTCGGTGAGCACGCGGTCGAGATCCTCCCGCCGGGCGGCAAGGCCGTCGCCGGTGAAGCGGACGCGCTTGAACTCGCCCTTGCGCGTGGCGTAGAAGTACTGCGCCTCGCCGACGTCGGGAGCGAGACCGAGCGCTTCGGCGGCAGCCAGGAGGTAGATCGGGAGCTGCAGTGCCATGCCGCCGTCGAGCGCGTTCTCCTTTCCCCAGGCCTTGCCGGTCTTGTAGTCGATGACGCGGAACGCGGGCGGCACGGCGCGGTAGTCGATGCGGTCGGCGCGCCCGGCCACCTCGATCGCGCCGCCCCCGGGCAGCTCGATGCGGAGTGGTTCGTCGGAGGCGAGCGGACCGTCGGCGCCGCCGTAGGGGTTGGGGCCGAAGCGCACCTCGTAGTCGGCCTGGTCGAAGTCGTGGGCGCGCTCGTCAGCCAGCTCGTGCTCGAACCAGCGCTCGATGTCCTCGCGGATCGCTGCGCGGTCACCGGCCCAGAGGACCGGATGGCCGGCCAGGCCGTCGGCCCGGGCGCGGTCGAGCTCCTCCTCGGCGATCAACGCCAGGATCGGACCGTCGGACGGCTTGGGCGGGCGGACGGGCAACGCACGCATGAAGCGCTCGACAATCGCGTGAAAGACGCTGCCGCGGTCCATCGCCGAGATCCGCAGCAGCTCCTCGGGCTCCTCGTCGCGCTTGATGCGCAGCACCCGCCCGAGAAACCACTTCTGCGGGCACTTCGCGTAGGCCTCCAAGCTCGTCGGCGAGAACGGTCGCGCGAAGGCGCGGTGGCCGTCGAGGTGCAGCGCTCCGGCGAAGGAGAGGACGCCGTCGTACGGCCCGTAGGTGGCGGCCCAGTGCGCGTCCTCGGCGTGCTTGACGCGGTCGTAGCGCGGCATGCGACGCCGCAACAGCTCGACGCCGAGCGGCGTGCCGTCCTCGAGCAGGCTGCGCAGGTAGCCGAGCTCGGTGAGCGCCTCCCGTGCGTCAGTCGCAGTCAGACGGCCGGCCGGGACGCGACGGCCGAGCTCGGAGGCGACGCGCTCGAACTCCCCAACTCGAACCGGCCGACCGGCGCGCCGTGAGGCGGCGTCGAGCAAGAAGGTGGAGGCGAGGACGGGGCGGGTCTCACCGTCCTGCGTGCGCGGGACGCTGAGCTGCAGTTCACGGTCGGCAGCGGCGGTGATGAGCGCGAACTGCAGCGGCTCGGGATCGGCGCCGTGGGCACGGAGCGGCAGCGACCAGCCGTGCTTCGCGTTGAGCGCCTCGCGCTCGTCGTCGAGCAACAGCGCGTCCTGGCGCGGCGGCGGGGGCCAGCGGCGCTCGGCGATGCCGACGACCGCGACCGCGGTGAAGCCGAGGTGGCGGACGGTATTCGCGTCGACCAGCGCGACGCCGCGTACGCCGAAGGCCCCTCCTCCGCCGAGGACGTCGGCTGCGCGCAGCCCTTCCAGCGCGGCGACGACTGCCTCGCGGAAGCGCTCGAAGGGCAGCGCGTCGGAGAGCGAGTCCAGCGCGGCAAGGCCGTCGAGCGCATCGACGATGTCCTTGGCATCCGCGACGTAGGTCGTCAGCAGCGCGCGCAGCCACGCGAGGTGGTCCTGCCAGCTCGCGCGCTCGTGCCGGCTTTTCAGCTGCCCGTCGAGGTCGGCGACGAACGCCTGCAGCGCGTCGATGCGGTCGAGGCGTTCCTGCAGCCAGGACGGCGGATCCTCCGCATATCGCGCGGCGAGTTCGGCGCGGTAGCCAGAGAGCCGCTGCTGCCATTGGTCGGCGCCACGGACGACGCTCGCGCGGCGCGAGTCGGTGTCCCAGCCGGCGGCCGAGACCTTGCCGTAGCGCTCCCACGTCTCGCTCGGCAGGCGGGCGTCGGCGAGGAAGGTCATCACCGTCGCGCGCTCGAGATCGCCGTCGACGAGGTCGAGCAGCGCGGCGATCCGCCGACCGAGCGGGCGCTCGGTGAGCGGCGTTCCCTCGTGGAGGTACACCGGGATGCCGGCCTCGCGGAACGCGGCTTCGAGCAGCGGACGGTAGGGCTCGCTGTGGCGGTAGACGACGGCCATCTCGTGAAAGGGGACGCTGCTGTCGGCCCAGCGCAGGCAGGCGCGGACGGTCTCGGCGACCTCTCGGGTGGGGTCAGGCGCGGACACGAGATGCGGCTGCGGCTGGTCGGCCGGCTCGTCGAGCGCAGTCCGGGTCGCACCGTGCGCGTCGGCCCAGGCGGTGAGCTCGTGAGTGACTGGGTCGTCGCCAGGCGGGAGCATCAACGTGATGCGCACGCGCTTCGCGAGAAGTCCGAGGGCCTGGAGCAGGAGCGGCGTCGGCTGCCACACCCCGTAGAGCAGAAGCTGGTCGGCACCGAGCGCGTCCGCGTCCGCGGCGGTGAGGCCGTCCTCGCTTGAGTAGAAGCCCGCGCGGCGCTGCTCGTGGTCGGCGTAGAGCTCTGCAAGCGCTGCAAGCTTCGTGGTCGGGTCGGGCTCGGACGCCACCGCCTCGGCGAACGTTGCGGCGCTGACGCCGGCGGTCCTCAGATCGCGAAGGGTGCGCAGGAGCACCGACGGGAACCCCGGCATCGCCCCAACCGGCTGGAAGTAGCCCTCGGCGTCCAGCGCCACCTGGTGGGCGAGGATGCGGTCGGCCAAGAACGGGAGCGGGCGTCGTCCCGCAGCGATCAGGTTCGACTGTCCGAGGCGCAGACCAAGCTCGCCGACCGTGATGAACCGGACGTTCAGGTGGCCGCCGGTGATCTCCGCGATGCGACGCCGCAGATGGGGACGCAGGAGCGTGCCGCCGACGAGGACCGGCAGTGGCGCCAGGGGATCACGGGCGCGCGCCGCCACCACCTCATCGGCGAGACGCTGCTCCAGCGCACGGCGGGAACCAGTCAAGACTTCGATGCTGGTCATGACGAGTTGCTCATCGGGAGGGGGGAGTCCTACCTGAAGCGAGGCCGTCAGCGGACCGATCGTCCTGCAGTTCGTGCATGACCGACCAGATTCGCCCATACCGGTGCGCGCGGTCGTGGCCTTGGGCGGGCGGCGACCTCGCTCTTGAAGCTCGGGGAGTCGATCGCCGCAGCCCGGGTGGCGAGCTCCGCCGCGAGCGTTGCCAACGGGACGCTCGTGCGGAAGCGGTAGTCGCGCTGCGGCGTCTCGGTCGGAGCCGGCGCGTGGGTGCGCGCGCAGAACGCCTCGAGATCCTCGCGCACGCGAGCGCGGACGAGCGCATGCCCGGGGCACTGCCGGTCGGCGACGATGGAGAGAAAGCCCGAGGGCGTGAAGAGCCACATGACCGGTGGGTCGCGCGTCGCAGTGCGGATCTGACAGACCGGCTCAGTAGATCTCGAGCCAGACGACCGCGTAGCCCACGGACGTCGGCAGGCCGGCGACCGAGGACTCGTCTCGCAACGTCCCCGGCGCCCGGCAGGGGCGCAAGAGGTCGCGGTGACGGAGCTCCGCGGTGAAGAAGCCGATGTCGACGTCGATCACCCGTCTGCCGCGCAGGCGCGCCCGCGGTCCTCTCAGCCAATCGTGGCGGGAAGTACCGAGCACTGGGGCCTCAGCTGGAACGCGGACCCGCGCCGCAGACGGGGATCAGTTCGCTGCTGTTCGCTGGCGCTGTTGCCCTTGTGTTGCCCTCGGCCGTCAAAACCTTCTTCGCGGCGGGCGCCTGAATCACAGAAACCTTCACGTTACCGGGGATTTCTCTCCAAGCCGACGAGCGGATTCGAACCGCTGACCCCTTCATTACGAGTGAAGTGCTCTACCAGCTGAGCTACGTCGGCGCGAATGCGCGAGTTTACGTGCTCTTCTGCGGGCTCCCGGGGCGCGAGGCGCTGCGGACGCGGCCGCCCCTCACCGTCGGGTCTTAGCTACTTCTCTCGCGCCGTGGTGACTACTTCTCCCGTGCCTTGCGCGTCTTTCGCTCATTGGCCTTGTCGATCTCGTGCGCGAGGTCGGCCTTCTTCATCTTCGAGGTGCCGCTCACGCCGATCTTCTTGGCGCGCTCGGCGAGCTCGTCGCGGGTGTGGCCCTCGACGTCGACCCCGCCGTGGGTGTCCTTGGGCTTGTCGCGCGCCTTCTTCCCGCCCTGGGCGGCCTGGGCGTCGGATGGGCCCTTCTCGTCCTTCTCCTCCCAGTGGTCGCCGACCTTCTCGAAGGAGTGCTTGAGCGAGGAGTAGGCAGTGCGGTTCGCGCGCTCGCCGGACCCGTAGGACTCCTCGGCGGACTCCAGGGTCTTGCCGAAGGTGTCCTGTGCCTTCTTCGAGGAGCGCTGGATGGTGCTGGGCAGGTCTTCCTTCTTCGGAGGCATATCGGAGACGATTCCTCGCGAGGCGGGGCGGCAAACTCCTCGTGCGATGCCCCGACCGACCTTCGACCTCCAGTCGCACTCCACGCACTCCGACGGTGCGCTGCCGCCGGGCGAGGTGGTCGCGCGCGCCGCGGCGGACGGAGTGGAGCTCCTCGCGCTGACCGACCACGACTCCGTCGCGGGGGTCGCCGCGGCCGAGGCCGCCGCCCGCGCCCACGGCCTGTGCCTCCTCCCCGCCGCCGAGCTCTCCGCCGTCTCCGGCGACCGGGAGGACCTGCACGTGCTGGGCTACGGGATCGACCACACCGACCCCGTGCTGCGCGAGCGCCTCGAGGACGCCCGCGCCGACCGCGGGCGACGCATCGCCGCCATGGCCGATCGCCTGCGCGAGCTCGGCTGGGAGATCGACTCCAGCCGGCTCGAGGTCGAGGGCGCCCTCGGGCGCCCCCACCTCGCCCGGGCGGTCCTCGAGCACCCCGCCAACGCCGCCCGCGTCGCCGAGGAGGACGTGGCCACGGCCGAGAGCTTCTTCCCCGCCTACCTCGTCCCGGGCGGCCAGGCCTACGTCGCGCGCTCCCGCCCCACGATCGCGGAGGCCATCGGTTGGATCCATGACGCGGGCGGTGCCGCGGTCTGGGCCCACCCCTTCTGGGACGTCGACGACGCGCGCGTGGTCACGGACCTCCTCGCTCCCTTCGACGGCGTCGAGGCCTTCTACATCACCCACACGCGCGAGCAGACCCTGCTGCTGGCCGGGGAGGCACACCGACGCGGCATCCTCGCCACGGGCTCCTCGGACTTCCACGGGCCCGACCACGCGCGCTTCTCACGCTTCCGCGCCTTCGAGCTCTTCGGGGCCGAGCCCCGGCTGCCGTGAGTAGCCTCGGCCCTCGTGACGAAGAACACCCGACTCATCCTCCCCGCCGTCCTGCTCGGCGTACTCCTCCTCGTGGTCGCCGCGCTCTACTTCGCCGACCCGGCCCACTCGCTGCCCTCCTTCTTCCCCGGGCACGTGGGGGCGCACGACGCCGAGGCCGCCCATCACCACGTCAAGCACGGCGTCGCCGCGCTCGTCGTCGCGCTCGGCTGCTTCGTGTTCGCGTGGTTCCAGACCGGGCCGTCGTCCTCGGCCCGCGTGGCCGCGTCCTAGGAGACGGCGAAGACAATCGTGAAGATCAGCCCGGCGGCGATGCAGTAGATCCCGAACGGGGTCAGCCGGTTGGTCTCGAAGAACCGCAGCAGGAAGCGCACCGCGAAGACGGTCGTCAGCGCCGCCCCGAGCGCGCCCACGAGCGCGGGCCCGCGCACTCCGTCGCCCTCGGGCCCGAGCAGCTCGGGGATCTTGAGCAGCGCCGCCGCGCCGATGATCGGCGTGGCCAGCAGGAAGCCGTAGCGCGCCGCATCCTCGTTGGAGAGCCCGACGAGCAGCCCGCCGCCCATGGTGATCCCCGAGCGCGAGATGCCGGGCACGAGCGCCGCCACCT
>JAABUS010001845.1_pt1 | contig 43299 bp, 28 predicted proteins | sample 5560161 | NCBI WGS metagenome assembly JAABUS01 (sample SAMN10711885, study PRJNA513376) | rock metagenome | isolation source: Antarctica rocks | place: Antarctica: Victoria Land, Trio Nunatak nord | collected 2016-01-04
GCCGGACTCCTCGAAAAAATGGAGGGCACAGGCTTCGGCGGACGCCAACTAGCGGAAGCGCACCGCATCTGGCTAGACATGCTCGGCGACAACACGACGATCATGGTTGCCGCGTCCGGCGCGATTATTCCGGCAGGAATGCGGCGCTTGCTCGCTTACGTCATCAAAAATCGCTTTGTTGATGTCCTCGTCGTTTCCGGCGCGATGCTCTTTCACGATCTGCACGAAACTCTTGGCCGACATCACTACCAATCGCATCCGAACATGACGGATGCCGAACTCGAATCGGCGCAGATCAGCCGCATGTGGGACTTGCTTGCGAGCGAAGAAGAATATAACGAAGCGCACGAATGGGTCGGCGGCTTTACCAATCAACTGGATCAAACGCGGCCTTACTCGACGCGTGAATTTCTGCATTTGGTTGGCCGCGAATTATCCGAGATCGCCACAGACGACGGATTGCTTACTTCCGCTTACAAATCACGTGTGCCTGTTTTTTGTCCGGCCATTGCCGATAGCGCGATCAGCGTCGGGATCGCCGCCGCGCGTTTCGAGAAGAAAAATAATTTTCAATTCGACATTGTGCAGGACGTTCTGGACATGACGCAGATTGCTGGGCGCGCGCGCGTCTCCGGCGTAATCAATCTCGGCGGCGGCACAACCAAGAGCTTTATTCAACAAACCGAAGTCTCCACCAATATCGTCAAGGCGCCCGTGCGCGGCCATAAGTACGCGATTCAGATTTCTACAGATGCGCCGCATCCCGGCGGACGCTCCGGCTCGACAGCCGCCAACGCAGGCGACGAATCATTAACTTTCGGCAAACTCGCACGCGGCGCGCAAACTGCTTACGTTAACTGCGACGCGACCATCGCGCTCCCCATTCTCGTCACAGCCCTCTCGCAAACCGCCGCCAAATACATGAAGGGACGCAAACGCCCGAACTTCACTTTCAATGCACGCGAACTGCTCATCGAAGTGTCATAGCGTTGGCGAGCAAGCTAATATAAAACCGCCCGCGAGTTGCTGAACTTGCGGGCGGTTTCGTTTGAGCAGATTCTCATCTATTGTGCGGAGATAAGGAACACATCCCACGCCCACCTGCCAACTTTTGCGTGCTTGGCATCATCCACTTTCGCTCTGTAACGGAATTGATTGCCATTTCCGTCAACCCGTTTCGACAACTTGTAATCAAGCGAGACGGCTTCCACGTCTAGCTCCGGCAAAGCGTGCAACTCATTTGCTTCCGAAATGCCGTTGTGATTCGCGTCCTGCCACAGCCGTAGGCGCACGTAGATCGCATCTCGACTGTCAATCACTCCATCATTATTGCCGCCCTGCGCTGCCTTGTCATACTCGGCTAAAGCAAGGAAACCGTTTGGACGCTCTGACGCAGGTTGCGCCGTGAAGTTGCCAAACAGTTCTCGTCCGCTATCAATCAAATTGTTGCCGTTTCTATCCAGCGCGAGCCACGCATCATCAGCATCGGCAGGTGTCCACGACAGCTTATCCGGTGTGCCGTTGCCGCTGAGATCAAACATTACGCCATCGGCAGCGCTCGATAAGGAGAAGCCATTGCCTGCGATATCAATCAGGATGGGTGAGCCAGCGCAGGTATCGCAGCCCGAGCAGGTGCAGGTGTCGAAATCATAATCGCCACCGTACATGAAGCATTTGTTGGCAAACGTAGTATTACATATGCCTCCACCGCCTCCCGAAGGACAACACTGACCATAACCATTAGGTGCAAAGCCGGGCGGACATGTGCCGCCATAGCCCATCGTCGTGCAGCCACCGCCGCCGCCACCAGACGCTAACCCACATTGAGTAGAAGCAAATTCAGCATACCTAAACAAACCAGTGCAGCGGACGCCCGTATCTCTGTTGACGCAACCATCATCTTGCGCTGTCCACAAATAAGTGGGACGTGGCGGGAAGATATTAGAAGGAGTGGGTGCGGAGAACTTGTAATCAAACCTGACTGCACATCTGGTATTGTTACAGAATCTGTCTTCTGACCGTAAAACCTCGCGGCAATCAGTTCCGGGATAGATTCCGGGGTCTTGTCGTAGGAGTGCTGTTCGGGTAAATGGCAGAAAGTTGAAGCTTGCTTTCTGAAACGCGAAGGCGAATGGATTCAAGCTTTCGTTTAGTAAGCTAATTGGTGTTCGTTCGGGAAGCCAACTATTAAGGTCGTTGGGGTCTCGCCGAAACAACTGCCCAGCCCTCCATTTTATTTCGCCCTCAAAGACAAGTTCGCCGATCCTCATTTCAATTTCCTTAATGCTTTTAGGCTTGCCAACCGCATCGAGGAACTGGCGCGTGCCTTCGTAGTCGGTGAGCACCAGAGTTGCTTCATCGCCGGGTTTCAAAGGCGGTTGATCTGGATGCGGCGTGCCGGTTTCGCCCGGCGATGGCGGGTAATGTCCATATAGCAAGTGATCGCTTGCCGGGCGCGCAGCCCCTTCTGCTGCTGGAAATACAAGCATTAAATCAATAAACGTAATGGTCTTGTCTGAAGTGTTTTTAACACTCACAGTTAAGTTACGGAACCAGTCGTCATCAGCAACTATCTTTTGGTCGAAGAGAACGCGCGCGCCCTTGATTTTTATGTGCGAAACCTTGAGAGGCTCATTTTGCCAAGCCTTATATTTGAGGGTTCGCTCTTTTGAGTTCTGCGCAGAGATAAGCGGCGCAACCAGCAAGCATACCAAAATTGCTAAAACGAAACGGCGGAGTGATAACATCATATTCTCCTTTAGGTGAGCGGTTAGGAATAGTTGAGGCTGATTGCTGGAGCATCCACGACGCTGGCAGAGGAGCCGGTGAATGCGGAGGACGTTATACCTTATATTTTATCGCGTCAAGCTTTTTGCAGGGAACGCTGCAACGCGGCGCACAAACCGCTTACGTTAACTGCGACGCGATGATTGCGCTGCCGATCCTCATCACAGCCCTTTCGCAAACCGCCGCTAAATACATGAAAGGCCACAAACGTCCGAACTTTACCTTCAACGCACGCGAACTGCTCATCGAAGTATCATAAAAAAATCTGGCTCCTGTCATCTGACTGCTGAATACTATTTCGCTATAGCTCACCCCAACCATTCGAGCACTTCGTCGCCCGTGCGTTGCGTTCCGCCGACGACGCGTATGAAATAGTCTTCGAGCGACACGGGCGCAGCGTTTATTGGTGTGCCCGCTTGCGCATCGTCTTCAACGGCAATTCCGCGACGTAGTTCTGCCAGCGAGCCATGCGCGACGATGCGCCCCTGTGCGATGATCGCAATGTCCGTGCAGAGGCGTTCGACGATTTCAAGGACGTGCGAAGTGAGAAACACTGTGAGGCCGCGCGCCGTGAGCCGCGACAGTAAATCTTTGAGCGTGCGTGAAGCGATGGCATCAACGCCTTCAAACGGTTCGTCTAGGAAAAGAATTTCCGGGCGATGAATCAGTGCACACGCGAGCGACAATTTTTTCTTCATGCCGTGCGAGTATTCGACGATCAGCTTTTTCGGTTCATCACTGAGTTCCATCAAAGATAGTAATTCCCGTGTGCGTTCTGTAATTTCCGTGCGTTCCATGCCGTACATGCGCCCTGTAAACTGCAGCATTTCCGCGCCCGTCAAACGCTCAAACAAATTCAAATCTTCCGGCACGACGCCAATGCGCTTCTTAACGTCGAGCGTCTGCGGATCATGCCCGAGCACGCGAATCCGGCCGCTCGTCGGCTTAAGTAATCCGGTTAGCATCTTAATCGTTGTGGATTTGCCTGCTCCGTTAGGGCCTAGAAAACCGAAGAATTGCCCGCCCTTGATACGCAAATTGATGTGATCGACGGCTGTGAAATCGCCGAAGCGCCGCACAAGATTTTCGATTTCGACGGCGAAGAGTGATGAAGTTTCGGGCGCGTTGATTTCAGTCACACCGTAGTTTGTCGTCATAGCAACGTTGTACGCGCCACTACGCCGCGCAGTCAAGCGTGAAGCCGAATCAAGGCTCGCCGCGAAACAATGCGTAGGCATCCTGTGCGCGCACGCTTCTCGGAAAACGACGGTGCGTGCTCATCAAAAAAGCATTGGTGCTAGCGCGGAGTGCGTTGCCGTGCGTCGCAAGCAGACGCGGCGCGAAGCGGCTGAAAGCGTATGCGCCAAAGTAATAACCGTCCTCGAAACTGATGAGCACATCCGCCGTGTGAAGTACACGCATATCCTGCACCGCGCCGAAGACGTTGGCGAGCGCATCAGGATAATTATGTTCCGCTGTCTGCACGCTCCACGCATCGGCGCAGGCGTATCCTTCGCTATCGATCAAACCTTCGATGCGAAGTTGCTGTTCAAATGGCGCGAGATGCAACGGATCGCCCGCGACTTGTTCGTAGCGATAGCGCACGCAAAGATGTTCGTTTCCGCTCTCACTCTCATGTTCATGCGGCACGCGATGAATGCGCGCCATGCCGCGCGCGCTTTTCAGCAGTACAGTCTTCGCGCTCTCGCAGTGAATGGCGAAATCAACTCCTTCGAGATCGACGACGGCATCTGCGACGCCACGCGTCACGTCTTCATCCGCGCAGTAAAGCGCCGCATAGCCGCACAGACCAAAGGCTGGAATCGCGACGCCGTTTTTCACGCGCGCCTTACCCGGCAACTTGTGACGCACGCTTTTCTCAAACAATGTATTTGTCATCTGAAATCCTGCGCGGCGCAGATGCGTTTGCAAAGGCGTGCGTTGATTTTCCTGCAAGTTCATGCCGTGATCGGAAAAAAGCATGATCTCCGTTTCATCGCCGCACCACTTGGACAACTCGCGCAGGATTTCGTCGAGGGAACGCAACATGTGAAGCAGTTTCTCCGCGCCCCGTAGATGCAACAATCCGTCTGTCGCTTTAAGGAAAGCGAAGTAATCTCGGTCACGCGGCGCTTGGCGAAAGCGTTCCTTGAAGCGATTAAAATCCGCCATGCAAACTTTTTCCGGCGCGACGTAAACGAGAAACTCAAACGGCAAAGGCTCTTGATAATCAAGCTCGTCCATGTAAGACGAAGGTATTTTGTCGGGTGTGCGGCGTCCGATGTATTTGCTGATGCCGCCGCGCATCTCTCCCGCCGCTTGGTCAAAGTAAAGGCTTTCGTAACCGGGCGGCGGCGTCGCTCTGAACATCGTCGAAAGCGCGATGTTCGTCATCGTCGGGAATGGCGAGAGAAGTCGGGAAGGCTCTCTGAATTGATCGAATAAACCGCGTGCTTTCGCCATTTCGATCACATCAAACGGCACGCCGTCCAGACCGAGCAGCAAGCGGCGTGGGCGCGTTCGGCTCTGCGCATTTACATTACTGCTTTTGCTGCTTTCCATTTTTATACGCTTCCCGCAAACCGCGTTTCGCTTCTTCCTGCGAATCGTAAACGTTCGGGCGCGCGAGCACCGTGCGATATTCCGCGAGCGCTGACGTTCTCTGTCCAGCCAGATCAAGCGACTGTGCGGCGCGCAAATGTGCCATTGTCGCAACGCCTGCGTCGGCATCCCTCACGTTTGCCGACGCCTGAAATTCTTTTGCCGCACGCGTAAATTGTCCCGCCGCAAGCAACGCCTCGCCATACGCGGAATGAATTTGATCTTGCGCGCGTGTGGCGGGCGCAGAAGAAGCGTTGCGCCCTACCTTAGTCTTCGCCGCAAGCAGCGCATCGAAGATTGCGAAAGCTTCGCGCTCATGCTCACTCGCTGCTGCCGTATTCGCAGTGCGTTCAAGCGATGCCTGCGAAACAAGCGCGTCGGCGATTTCCAATTTGAACAAATAATTGCGCGGGTATTTTGTTGCAAGTTCACGCGCAAAGCCGAGTGCTTCCGTATATCGTCCCTCAATCTTGAGCACTGCGATCAGAATCGTTTTCGCGTCGTCCTGCGCAAAGCTTCCTTCGCGCGCGACACGCTCCAAGGTTTCTAGCCCGCGCCTTTTCGAGCCGCGCGCGCCGCCGATGCTCGCCAGCAACTTCATCGGCAAAGGCAAACCGCCGACGACGTAATCGTAAAGGCCTATTGAAACTTCCGCGTCGTGAAAATTCGGATCAAGTTTTAAGACTTCGCGGTGACGATCAACGCCGCTTGAACCATCGCGCAATGCAGCGATGAAACGACGCTCGACTGCTCCGGCAAACGCAGCCTTTAAGCTCTCCGTTGCGCCGAGAAAATAGAGCGCTTCCGTGTCGCGCGTATCTTTTTTGAGACGCGCTTTCGCAAGCTGTTCTGCCGCGCGCGTCCATGTGCGAAACTGCTCGATTGTTTGCGGGTCTGCTTTGTCTTCGGTCTTCGCGTAAAAAGCTTCCGTGTTGTAAAGCGAAGATTGCAGGCGGCGCGATTCGTTTAAGGTTTGTATCCACAAACTCGCGGCGAGAAACTGCGGCCCCGCCGGATGCTCCGGGAACACGCGCGCGATTTCTTTGAACTCCCGCCGCGCTGCCTCGTAATCCAAATTGTAAAGTGCATCGAAACCGCGCCCGCGCAATTCTTCAAAACGCGCTCGATTGACAGTCTCGCTGCCTGCTACTGTTCGCGCAGGGATCACCACTTGTTGGCCGCGCGCAACGGGCGAAGCGGAAAACGACGCCAGCATTAATAGCGCGGCGAGAATCAAGTTTAACAATATCCTCATTCCTTTTTTGTCTCCCGCGTTTGATGAAAACTTTTTCCTTCGACGACATTTCAGCGCGGGTTGCTCGCAGCCGTGGCGTTGATAGCAAACGCGCTTATCAAAGCATCTTTTTGCACGAAGACTTCAAAGCGCCTGCCCGCCGCAAGCACTGCGTTCTCACCTTTTCTGCCGACTCCGTGTAGCAAAATCATCGGAGCGAGAAAAGGCGCGAAGAAGACAAGCGGGGCAAGCGCGACTCCCGACGCGACGGTTCTCGCGGCGACTTCTCCGGCGCGGCTCTCGCCCTTCGCCGCTCCACTAGCGAATTGCAGCGAAATCAATTTTCCATCTGCGGCGACCACATCCTGCACGCTCCACGCGAGTTTGCCGCCGCGTCCGAAACTTCCGCTCCGCTTCGCTTTGACGATGCGCCCCGTCACAAGCGCGCCGTTCTCTACCAACGTGATGCCGTTTACCTTCACAGGGCTGACGACGCGAAAGCTGAGCAGGCTGCCGTTTTCCACATCTGCGGAACTAATGCTGTTCGCCGTCTCGATCTCAACCGGCGTTCCGGCAGGCAGCTTCACTTCAATCCTTTTCAACGTGGGCACAACATCCGTCAATCCATTGTTAACAGACAAGCTGCTCGAAGCCTTGACCATCGCAAGGATCACAGCGTCGGGCACGCCAGCCGTTTTAAGTTCCTGCAAGGCGGCGGGCGAAGAATCGAATTTGCAAACGGAAGTCTTGATCTTCGCAATGACAATCTCCTGCGCGAGTCCTGCCTTCAACATTTCCAGCACGTCTTTGTTGTCGAGCGCAGCGTTTGCCGTTTGTGCCTGCGCTACATTATTCGCCGTCGCCTGCATATTGACGGTAGCCAACAAAATTATTTGCTGGCCTGATAGCAGCAACATTACAAATGCAACGACAGTTTTTCTCATGCGATATTCCACACTTATTTCTTCATCCCCGAAATGCACGCATCGCACGAACGGTGTTGAAGAGCGCGCCATCAGATTTACTCCGTATAACTTTCAAGATATTTCACGCCCGCTCCGGTGTTGAAGAGCACAACCTGATCGTTCGCGCCGATGAAATTTTCCGCGAGCAACTTTCGCAACGCGGGCAAACACGCCGCGCCTTCGGGCGCGACGAACAAACCTTCAGCAGCACCGATCTCGCCTGTCGCGTGGATCAATTCTTCATCCGTGACACTGACGGCTGTGCCGCCGGACGCGCGTATCGCGTCGAGAATCAGAAAGTCGCCGATGGCCTTTGGGACGCGCAAACCCGACGCGGTCGTCGCGGCGTTCGGGAATTCATCGGCGAAACGTTTCCCTTCTTCAAATGCACGCACGATGGGCGCGCAGCCTGTTGATTGCACAGTAATCATGCGCGGACGTTTCGCGCCGATCCATCCCATTTTCTGCATTTCATCGAACGCTTTCCACATGCCGATCAATCCCGTGCCGCCGCCCGTCGGATAAATGATTGCGTCCGGCAACATCCAATCCAGTTGTTCTGCGAGTTCGTAACCGAGCGTCTTTTTGCCTTCGACGCGATACGGCTCTTTCAGAGTTGAAACATCAAACCAGCCTTCTGCTTCCTTGCGCCGCCCGACTTCCGCGCCGCATTCCGTAATCAAGCCATCCATCAGCGTGACGTGCGCGCCCGTCTTCTCGCATTCGATGATGTTGGCGCGAGGCGTATCACGCGGCATAAAAATGTGTGCTTCGAGTCCGGCGCGTGCGGCGTAAGCAGAGAGTGCGCCCGCAGCGTTTCCAGCAGACGGAACGGCGAGTTTACGCACACCCAATTCCTTCGCCATCGAAACCGCCGCCGTCATGCCGCGCGCCTTGAAGCTCTGCGTAGGGTTTTGCGATTCGTCCTTGATGAACAATGAGTTCATTCCAAGTTGCGCGCAGAGCCTTTCCGCGCGCAGCAGCGGCGTCCATCCTTCGCCGAGCGAGACGATGTTTTCATCACGCTCAACCGGCAACACTTCGCGGTAACGCCATAAATCTGCGGCGCGTGTACGCAGAGATTCCTTTGTCAAAGTGCGCGCGACTTTTTCCAGATCGTAGCGCACGAGAAGCGGCTTGCCGCATTCAACGCAGAGGTTGTGCAAGCGTTGTGCCGCGTATTGCGAGCCGCACGCAGCGCATTCAAGATGTGTAACGTTCATGTTCGATAAAGTCCCTTCAAAGAGTTCATAAGTTTCGTAAAGCGCGTTGATAGTTAAATCAGACCATAAAAATTTGCGTCCAAACTTTCGACAAGCTTTTGTTTTCGGGACGTCTTTAGTTTTTCGCGTGGTTCTGTCGCGCCTGCGCCGTTAGACTTCCGCCGCAAGTTTTCCCGCCAGTTGGAGCAATCATCTTGCACCTAAAAGGAGCGTCGGAAAATACGCAGTGAACGTGCATAAGCGCGGCGTGGCAGCCCGAACAACGTTTCTGCCTTTTACTTTTTCGCTGTTTCCTTTTACCTTCTGATTCATGCCTGTCAGACTTCTAGCACTCGATCTGGACGGAACGCTGCTCAATTCACGCGGCGAACTCTCGCCGCGCAATCGTGATGCGATTCAGGCGGCGCGTGCGTGCGGCGTGCGCGTTGCGCTCGTGACGGGACGCCGTTTTCGCGATGCGCGCCCGCTCGCGCTCGAACTAGGCCTTGATGTGCCCATCATCTCGCACAACGGCGCGCTCACCAAACATGCGCGCACGCTTGAAACAGTCGCGGCGAAACTTCTGCCACTTGACGCCGCGCGTAGCGTGTTAACCGTCGCACGCCGCGAAGAAGCGGATGTAATGATGAGCGATGATCCAGATGGGCTTGGGCTGTTGGTTTACGATCACATCAGCGAAGGCAATCAAGCACTTGCGAAATACATCGTTTGGTCGCGTCGCATCGTCGGCGAGGACGCGGAAGAAACCGTGCGGCGTGTTGCATCGCTTGAGGAATATCTCGATCACGCGCCGATTCAAATGGGTTTTTCAGGAACCTGCGCGAGCATTCAATCTTTAATTGAAAAGCTGCGCCGTGAAGTTGCTGATCGTGTTTATATTTTGAGCACACAATACCCGCAGCAAGATTTCGCCTTGCTCGACGTGCTGCACCCGGAAGCATCAAAGGGCGCAGGGCTGGCCGCCGTCGCCGCCGAGTACAACTTACAGCGCGACGAAGTGATGGCCGTCGGCGACAATTACAACGACCTTGAGATGTTGCGATACGCTGGCACAAGCGTTGTGATGGGCAACGCTGAAGAAAGTTTGCGCAAGCTTGTCGAAAACGCGCATGTGACCGCGAGCAACGATGAAGACGGCGTCGCGCTCGCCATCGAAGAATTTATTTTGCACGCGCCTCGCCGCGAAAAAGCGCCTACGTTAACGAACGCATAAGCAACGCGCGGCGCACAATTAACTTTTAGCTTTTCATTCAGTCATTCCAAAGGAGAGACATCAAACATGGCAAACCGCACGGCAGTTATCCAGACCAATATGGGCACGATTCGCTTCGAGCTTCTGGAAGAAGACGCGCCGAACACAACAGACAATTTCATCCAGCTTGCGACGCGCGGCTATTACGACGGCGTTATTTTTCATCGCGTCATCAAAGGCTTTATGATTCAGGGCGGCGATCCGACGGGCACAGGCACAGGCGGCGAAGCGGCGGCGGGCGGGAAGTTCAACGATGAGATAAACAAATCATCCGATGTTTACAAACGCGGCTACAAAGCGGGCACAGTTGCGATGGCGAACGCCGGGCCGAACACCAACGGCTCGCAGTTTTTCATCATGCACGTTGATTACCCTCTGCCGCCGAGCTACACGATCTTCGGGCGTGTCACCGAAGGGCAGGACGTAGTTGATGCCATCGCTTCAACTCCGAAAGACCGCAACGACAAGCCGAACTCGCCCGTCACGATGGAGAAAGTCACTATCGAAAATCAGTAACTACGGCTCCACGCCGCTTGAAAACTAAGATTCACGATTACCCGAATCAAAGAAAGCGCGAACAGCGTGATTGATGGGGCCGTGCCCGTGACCGAGCTGCGGCGCGTGACGAATTGCGTCGGCGACAAAACGTTTGGCTGCGTCCACTGCATTCCCTAACTCAATTTTATGCGCCAGACACGCACAGATCGCGGCGGCGAGTGTGCAACCCGTGCCGTGTGTGTGCTGCGTCTTGATTCGGTCGCCGCGAAAGATTATCACACGTCCATCGTCGTCAAGCACATCCACTGCTTCACCCGCGAGATGGCCGCCTTTAACGAGCACTGCGCGTGCTCCCCTCTCACGTATCAGACGCGCCGCTTCGCGCATGTCCTGCTCGTTCGTGATGAGTAATCCCGTCATGCGTTCGGCTTCGGGAATGTTCGGTGTGACGACGCGCGCGAGCGGGATAAGCGCGTTAACGAGAGCATCGAGCGCGGCATCGTCAATCAGATCGTAACCTGAAGTCGAACGAACCACCGGATCGACAACGGGAGCGGGCAAATTTGTTTCACGAAACAGGCGCGCGACTTCTGCGATCACTTCAACAGTCGGCAGCATTCCTGTTTTCGCAGACGCGACATCGAAATCTTCAATGATGGGCAAGACTTGCGCGCGCACCGTCGCGGCAGTTTCGTGCGCCGCGCCGCGCACGCCCAACGTGTTCTGAAACGTCAGCGACGTAATGGCGGCGGTGGCAAAACAATCGAAGGCCGTGAAGGTCTTAATGTCTGCGATCACGCCCGCGCCGCCCGACGGATCAAGCCCCGCGACGGTCAACGCAACGGGCAAGGATTTCGGTTCGTCATCAGCCATAATTTCAAGTTAACGATCAGTTTTTAGTCAAACGAATATTTCAGTATAAACTTTTATGTGCGAAGAGCGCGCGAGATAGCAGTAAGATTTTCGCTATCGTCGAAGAGGCGTATCGCGGCGATGCCGCTTGCGCCAGCGCGTATGGCTTGCGGCGCAGTGTGAAACGTGACGCCGCCGAGCGCGATGAGCGGAAAAGGAGCAAGCGCGTGCGCGGCTTCGCTTAGTTTTTCAAGGCCGATAGGTGTGCCGTAATCGCACTTCGACGGAGTGTCAAAGACAGGGCCGAAGGTGGCAAAGTCTGCAAGGCCATCACGTGCCGCGCGTGTTTCGGCGAGCGAGTGTGTCGAGACGCCGATCAGAAAGTCTTGTCCGAAAGTGTTTCGCACAATGGATGCGTCGAGCGAGCGCGTGGTGAGATGCACGCCGTCTGCTCCGGCGGCGCACGCAATGTCTGCGCGGTCGTTGACGAGCAGGCGCGTCGTGCTGCCGTGTGTAATTGCTGCGGCACGTGCGGCTAATTCATAGAGCACGCGCGGGCGCAACTTTTTTTCGCGTAGTTGAAGGAGTTCGATACGGGCGCGTGTGGCGGCGCGGACGAGCGCGAGCAGGCGGGCGAAATCTTCAGAGTGCGGTGTGGTCGCGCATGTCGTCGCGCCGCTGGTAATCAGATAAAGGATCGGTGATTGGAGCTTGAGCGGCATCATCGTTAAGGGAAGCGTCGCCGCGACGGGATGATGCGTGCGCTGTCGGCGTGTCGCCTTGCAGCGCGCGCGTCGTTTGCCGAAAGTGCATGATCTCCCAAAAGGCTGTCGCCAGATTAAGCAGTCCCAATCCTGTTACAGCGCCGCGCACCCAGCCGGATGAAACGGCGTGTTGCAAACCGCGCAAGCCTGTTTTCTGCGCCGCGTAAACAAGAAAATAATTATCTCCCCAATCGCCCAGCCCGAACGGATGCGCCCAAGGCAAAAGCACCAGCATCAGGCCAACTTCAAGGCACAGCGCGATGTAAAAGATGACTGTTAGTTTGGACGACATAAAGACGGCAATCGGATGTCAGATAGTGGATGTTAGTACAGAACGGCAAAAGCCACAAACTGACGTCAAACGTTTTGTATCCGGCGGCTACTTGGTTGCGCGTTGCGCCTGCAATTCACGCAGCTTATCTGCGACGCCGCGATAGGAAACGTTATTGCCGTAGACTTCCGTAAACGTATCAATCGCTTTGTCGAGTTCACCCATCCCTTCAAAGGCCAGACCGAGTTCAAACCTGAGCGCCTGATATTCGTCTTCGGTGTGGCCGGGCGAATCCAGCCCCTTCTTGAACCACATCACGGCGAGGCTCTGCATTCCTTTTTGCATAAAGCAGTGGCCGAGCAGATTGCAGCATTGCAGATAGCGCGGCGTGCCGTCACGCGGAGCAACGATTCCGGCGGCGGTTTGAAATTCTTCAATGGCCTCGTCCAGCAAGTCCATCTCTTTATAGGCGAGGCCGAGATTGTAGTGCGTTTCGTAGTCGCCGTTTGAAACCGCCGGATCATCTGCTTCCATCCCTGTGCGAAATTCGTCGAAGATCGCGGCAAGCCCCGGATCAATAAGATTCTGCGGCGGCGCGTCGGGCTGAACAGGAACGGCGACGCTGGTGGGTGGCGGAGCAGCAGTCTGCGGCGAGCTTTCGAGACTCATAAAAGCGGCGTCCACGTCATCAATTGTCGCTGCGGCGGGCGCTGCTGCGGTTGCTTCCTGCGCTGGATCATAAAGCGAGAAGCCGGAGAAATCGACTGTTTCCGTTGCCGCTTTGGAAGCATCCTGCGGAACAGGAATATCGTGTGCGGTAGAAGCGACACCGGCGGGCGGCGCAGCAGTTTGCAGTTGCGCGCGACGGGCGTCAATTTCCGCGTGCGCGCCGAATTGCCGTTCGAGCATTTCGAGCGTATCGCGCGCGATGTCCGTATAACCCTGAGCGAGATAAAAATCCACGCTCTCGAGTTCCTGCCGCAGCATTTCTTCGCGCCGCGCATCACTCGATGTTGAAACACTTGGCACAGCAGAAGCGGGCGCGGCGGAATCGGTTGAAGCAGGCGGTTCGATGACGGCGGAACCGAAGTCAAACTCCTGAAAACTGTTTGGTGGAGTTGGCGAGTCAACTGAAACTTTTGCTGACGCCTCGCTTGTATCTGCCCAACCTTCGCTGATGTCTGCAAAAGAAGTTGAGGGATCAGTCAAAGCAGCAGTCGCTGGCGTGGCAGCGGGTGAAGCAATTGTATTCCACTCGAAGTCTGAAGATGCTTCAACCGCCGCAGCCGTCTCCGGCGCGCTTATCTCGAACGACTGATCGTTTGTCGGCATGAAGCTTTCAAACGTCGGCACATCGCCAGCCATCTGCGTCGCGGTATACGAAGTGTCGTTCGCGTATGATGTCTCGTCGCTTTCCGGCGCGCCGCCCAAGTCCTGCAAACGCTCACGGTAACGTGCTTCTTCGGGAGCCAGCCGAACGAGTTGAGAAAGGGCATGGCGTTCTTCTTCGGCGTGACCGGCGGCTTCGGCGGCCTCGACCAGTTGCTCAAGCGCGCGGCGTAATTTATCGTCGTCATGCTGCCACGTATGAACCCGCACCATCAAACGCAAGGCGTCCAATTGTTCAGGGTCACGCGCCAGCACTTCGTTTAAGAGGCGCAACAACTCTTCTTCTTCGCGCCCGTTGAGCATCTGTTCGCTGATGACTGAAACGGTGCGTGCGGCCGCATTCACATCGCCCTGATGAAGATAAAGGCGTGCAACATCGGCAAAGCGCAGGTACGCGGATGATTCCTGTGTGCAGAGCGCAATAGCGGCTCGTTCGGCGGCGGGCGCATCTTCGGCTTCGATGTAAGCGGTGGTGAGCAGCGACAGTAATTCGACGTTACCCGGTTGCTCTACGACGGCTGCTTCAAGCACTTCGGCGGCCTCGTCCGCAGTGCCGAGTGCGATATGCGCGCCCACCAGATGACTCAAGGATTCTTTGTCGCGCGGATCAACGCTGAGCGCTTTGGTTAAAGCGTCGAGCGCGCGTTCGGGTTGGTTACGCGCGAACAGTTGCGCGCCCGCTGTAGCGTAAGCTTTGCCCGCGTCTGTGCGCAGATTTTCGCGCATGTAACCTTCGGCGAGGCGCAGACGTATCTCTACATTGTTTTGATCGAGATCGGCAACTTTGCGTAAAACTTCGAGAGCCTTTTGCGAATGGCCTGTGCGCGCCAGAGCGTCCGCGACGACCAAATATTGTGCGCGCGCATCGACGAGGAGTCCCTGAATTTCATAGAGCGAGGCGAGTTTATTGGCGATCTCGATGGAGCCGGGTTGCAGGCGGTCAATCTTTTTGTACATCGCGATGGCTTTCAAAGCGAAGCCCTGTTCGCGGTAATGCTCTGCGATGCGCGTAAACGCTGTGGACGCTTCATCTTTGTTGCCAGCGCGAACGTGCAAATCGCCAAGCATGTTGAGCGCTGTGAAGTCTGCCGGATCATGCTCGACGATAATGCGATACTCTTTAATGGCCGCCGGAATCTTACCCTGCGCAAGATACTTCTCGGCCGCGCGCACAACCTTTGTTTTATCGAAAGCCATCAGGAATAGTTTACGTCTTCAAAAAGGATAGCGGTAATAATTGCAGCGATAATAGGCGCTGTTCACGAAGCGAAACGCACACAAGGTAGTCGGCACACGTTCGGCACTGCTCTGGCAGCCTCGCCGTCGAAGTGCGAGATTATTACGCTAACACGCGCAAACAGCGGGTGTCAATAATGTTATCCGGCGGCTTTAAGATAAAATGCGCGCGCACTAATTCGCCAACCAACTTTGCAAGAACCGGCAAAGCAAACACTTCCTGCGCTTCGTTCAAATCACGTCTGCGAAACCTTTGCGCGTGCGCGCGAACCACCAGTAACCGAAGAGAAAAAGCAGTAGCGCGAAGATTGTAAAATAAGCAAGGCCGCCCCAGTCCGGCGCAAGACCTTCGAGCATAATGCGGCGATAGCTGCGCACGAGCGAAGTAAACGGATTGATGTTGATTAACGAACGATACGCTTTTGGCACATTCGTTTCCGGGTAAATAATCGGCGTCAGAAACATCCACGCCGTGAGCACAAGCCCGATGGCCTGCGCCGTGTCGCGCAGGAATACGCCGAGCGACGCGATCAACCACGCCGCACCAAGCGTCGCAATAAGTTGCGGCACAACAAGCACAGGCAGCCACAGCAGCGTTAAGTGAATTTCGCGGCGAATGATGAGCGCTGCCACCACAAGCGCAAGCGAGCTGAACATCTGCGTGGTCAGCGCAACGAGTGTTTGCGCGGCAGGCAATGTCTCTAATGGAAAGACAACACGCTTGACTAGATTGGCGCGCGCGACGATCACGTTCGACGAAGACTGCACGGCTTCCTGAAACATCGTCCACGGCAGTAAGCCACAGAAAATATAGAGCGCGTAATCCCACGCCGTGCCGTTTACGCCGAACTTCGCGCCGAAAATCCCTGCGAAGATAAACGTGTAGATAGCGATCATTACAACCGGCGTCAGCATCGCCCACAGAATGCCGAGCGCGGAGCCTCTGTAACGCGCCGCGAGTTCTCTGCGCGTGAGCGAAACGACTAGATCAAGGCGGCGCGGCAATTCCAGAAGTGGCCGCCACACCATCCGCCGCGCGTCTTGAGCTGAAATCATGTTCGACATTGCCGCACAACTTTCGTTATTTTAAGAAGCATGAGCATCGTACTACGCGTTGAAGGCGTCTCCAAGCAGTACCGCATCTACGAACGCCCGGCAGATCGTTTGAAAGAAACGCTGACGCGCGGGCGCTGGAAGCGGCACAGAGAATTCTGGGCGCTCAGCGACATCAGTTTTGAATTGGAAAAAGGCACGACGACCGGCATCATCGGCCCCAATGGGTGCGGCAAATCAACTCTGCTGCAAATCATCGCGGGCACGCTCGATCCGACGCACGGCGCGGTTCATCACGAAGGACGCGTCGCCGCGCTGCTCGAACTCGGCGCGGGCTTTAACCCGGAATTTACGGGCATCGAAAATATTTTTATGAACGCGTCGCTGATGGGCTTTTCGCGGGCGGAGACGGAAACGCTGCTACCGGAGATCGAACGCTTCGCGGAGATCGGCGATTTTATTTATCAACCCGTCAAGACTTATTCAAGCGGCATGTATATCCGGCTTGCTTTCGCTACCGCCGTTAGCGCGATGCCGCAAATCCTGATTGTTGACGAAGCGCTCGCCGTCGGTGACGCAGTCTTCCAACATCGCTGTCTGCGCCGCCTCAAAGAGATGCAGGAAAGCGGCATGACGATTCTCTTCGTGTCGCACGATCCGGGCGCAATCCGCGCCTTGTGCTCACGTGCCGTGCTGCTTCATGCGGGGCGCATGGAAGCGCTTGGCAAGCCGACGGATGTTCTCAATCGCTATCAAAAGTTAATCATGGCGCGCGAAGACGCTTACGAATCGAAGCAGATAACGACGAGCGGAACTGACGAACATGAAACCAACGCCGCAGAAGATGAAAACGCAATACCGCTTCGTTACACTTATCGTCACGGCGATGGCAGCGCGGAGATTCTGCGCGTCGAGCTGCTCAACGCCACACATCGCTCCATAGAACTTGTGGAGTCCGGCGAAGCGGTGCTGGTGCGCGTGCGTGTGCGCTTTCACGCAGACGAGGAATCGCCTGTCTGCGGTTTTCTCTTGCGCAATCGCCACGGCATTCATCTGTACGGCACTAACACGGAGTTGCAGAAAGCGGACTTCGGCCCCGCTCGCGCAGGCGAAGTCTTTGAAGTAATATTCGCCTTCGATTGCTGGTTAGCGCCCGATACATACGCGGCAACAATCGCTGTGCATAACCGCAATGGAGTTAGTTTCGATTGGCTTGACGGCGCACTCTTTTTCCGCGTGATGAGCGCAATTGCGATGGAAGGCGTCGCCAATCTCAATGCCAGTGTGATGGCACGGCAGCTCGGGCTTCGCGCTCAGCATGAAAGCATCGAGCAAGTGCCCGCTGCGAGTTTAGAGCAATAAATGTCGTGAGCGTTTTCGCTTAAACAGCGGCTCGCGCGTAGATTTGCGAGATAGAGTTGATTATATTTTAGGAACTGATTACACGGGCGGTGGGTTAAGTATCAAACGGAAGACGTAACTCTGCTAAGGCAGCAGTGGACGCTTTTCAAAATTTGCAGAAATATATGATCGAAAATAATCATCTTGAAATTGACGTTGACGAATTAAAAGACCGGATTCGAGAAGCGGCGCGACAACGACAAGCCCAGAATCATTCCTCGCTTACTGATGCTTCCGCTGCTCTCGCCAAGCTCTTATCGCCAAGCAAATCATTTGCTTCTCTACGCGCCAAACTTCCCAAATTAAAATGGCAGGATGATTTCGCGCCGCATGAGGATAACTTTTATCACGTTAACGATCTGTTGAAATATCACGACGTTGATTTTGTGCGAAACGCTTACCGTGCACTGCTCAGGCGAGAACCGGACGCGTCAGGGTACGAGCAGAATCTGCAAAACTTGCGCGGCGGCGGTTTCAATAAGCTTGATATTCTGGCGAGCTTGCGATATTCGCCGGAAGGCGAAGCGAATAACGTCGGGATCAAAGGCCTCGCGCTGCCGACGGCGATCCGGCGATTTTACCGTGTGCCCGTTCTCGGTTACGTCATGTCGCTTGCCGTCGGGCTTGCGCGTCTTCCCGCGCTGGTTCAACATCAAAGACACTTTGAAGCCTATGCTTTAGCGCTGCATCAACAACTCGTCGCTCACACCGATCAGGCAATCGATCAACTCACGGACAACGTGTCTTTTCTTGCCGAAGTCTCTGAGACGCAGCAACAGGCCACCGATCTACAACGTCAACAACTCGGCTCAGTGTTTCGCGAGCAACAGGAGATCATCAAGGAACAAAAAAACCTTCACGACGAAATTTACGTTCGCCCGCTGGAGATGCAAGCAGAAGTCAAGCGTTCAAGCGAAAGCCAGAGATCAGCGAACGAAGCGTTAACCGCCTATGTCGAAGCGCAGGTTAGAGAGCTTTCGCAGAAGTTTCAACAGATGCGCGCCGAACTAACGCTGCACGAGCGGAGCGCCGCGCAATTATTTAACGAACCGCGTCAAAATCCGTCGGGCACTTTTGATAAACAGCAAACGCAGAACTCAGATGCTCGCATTGACCATCATCTGGACGCGCTCTACGCTGCCTTTGAAAACGAATTTCGCGGCGAACGCGATGATATCAAAGAGCGGCTCAAAGTTTATTTGCCGTTTCTTCGACAAAGTGACATCACGACGAACGTTTTAGACCTCGGTTGCGGGCGCGGCGAATGGCTGGAGTTATTAAGGAACGAAGGAATAGCAGCGCGCGGGTTGGATATTAATCGCGTGACTGTTGAAGAGTGTCGCGCGCGCGGACTAGAAATTATCGAAAGCGACATGCTCGCGCACTTACGCACGCTGCCGGACGCGGAACTGAACGGCGTCACAGCTTTTCATTTGATAGAGCATCTATCATTTGAAATTCTCGTCGCTTTGATTGATGAAATTCTGCGTGTGCTGAAACCCGGCGGATTGGTAATCTTCGAGACGCCCAATCCTGAAAACGTCGTGACGGGAAGTTGCAATTTTTATCTTGACCCGACACATCATCATCCGTTGCCGAGAGCCTTGATAAAGTTTGTGCTTGACGCAAGAGGCTTTGACGAACTGCAAATTGTGCGGCTTCATCCCGTAGACGAAATGAGAGTCGAGGGTGACTCGAAACTGACCATACGCTTTAACGATCATCTGTACGGCCCGATGGATTACGCGATCATCGGACGCAAACCTTAAACGCGGAAATCACCAACGCGATCAGCCAAACTCTCGCGGCAAATTCTCAAACGACAATCGCAAATTTAATGACTCGAATTGCTATTCTGACTCCGACCATGATGCGCGGCGATGCGGTGGGCAACGACGTGTTGGGAATGTACGAAGCGTTGCGCAAGCGCGGCGAAGACGTGCGCATATATGCCGAAAGCTGGACGCTGACAGAGCCGAAAGTGTGGTCGGCATTTGAAATCACACGCTTCCTGAAAGACCCCGCAGATTTATTGATTTATCATTATTCGATGGGCTGGGAGATAGGCCTAGACCTTTTGCGCGCGCCGAAGTTTAAGACCGCAATCAAATATCACAACGTCACTCCGGCGGAGTTTTTCAAGGGCATTAGCCGGAGCCACGAAAGCATGTGCCGCGAGGGGCGTGCGCAATTGAAAACACTCGCGCGTGCCGGATGCGATCTTTATTTGTCTGCTTCCGAATACAACATGCGCGAACTGCTCGCAGAAGGCGCTGACGAATCCAAAAGCTTCGTTGTCCCACCGTTTCATCACATAGATCATCTAGACGCGATCCAACCGGACTTAAGCGTGCTCGACGCACACCGCGACGGAAAAACAAACATTTTGATGGTCGGGCGCATCAGTCCGAATAAAGGCCACGTGGCGCTCATCGAAGCCTTCGCAACTTACTACTACAATTACAACGCTAACAGCCGCCTTGTCATCGTCGGCAAGGAAGAAGAAAGTTTCAATGAATATTCGTCGCTTCTTCGCAGGATAGTAGCGGGGCTTGAACTTGAGGACGCGGTGATTTTTACGGGCGGCGTTTCGGAGGCGGCGCTCAAAGCGTATTACATGGCGGCGCACGTGTTTATGATAACGAGCGAGCATGAAGGATTCTGCGTTCCGCTGGTTGAAGCGATGGCGATGAAAGTTCCGATTGTGGCGCGTGCATCAACGGCAATTCCAGATACGGTCGGCAGAGCGGGACTCGTGTGGAAGGAAAGCAATCCGTATCTGCTGGCCGAGTCCATAGATTTCCTTGTCCGTGATGAATCACTCGGCGCGGCGTTCGGCGCGATGGGCTGGCAACGCTATGCGCAAAACTTTACAAACGAAGAAATCGAGGCGACATTCTTACAGGCGTTGAGTAATTTGGGATGAAGAAAATCGGCATCGTTGTTCAGCGCTGTCACGAGAGCATAGTGGGCGGCTCGGAAGCGCTCGCTTGGCAATACGCCACACTGCTGCGCGATATATACGAAGTTGATGTGCTGACGACGACCGCGCTGGATATTTCCGATTGGGCGAATGTGTTGCCGGAAGGAATAGAACAACGTGACGGCGTTAACCTGCGGCGCTTTCCCGTCACCACCGGACGCAGCCCGTACTGGGGGGCGCTCTACGAGAGATTGCAGAAAGATTACCGCACGTATATCAATCGCAGGCGGCGTGGCCTCCGTGACCTTCGATATATGCAATGGAGCGTGTCCTTACAAGAAGAGTTTGTGCGACATCAGGGGCCGCACTCGGAACCTTTGATGCAATTTTTAGAGCGTGGCTGGCCGGACTATCATGCAATCATTTTCGTCACGTATTTATATCCGACAACTTATTTCGGATTGCAGTGTGTGCCAGCGCATCGCTGCTTATTTGCGCCGACGTTGCACGATGAAGTTCCAGCTTATTTGCCGATCTACAAACACGCCGCACACCGCGCGCACTCTTTGATATGGCTGACAGAAGCGGAGCGGCGCGTCGGGCAACGATTGTGGGGTGAACTGCCGGGACGCGTCGTCGCGATGAGCATAGACACTAAACTTCGCAAGCCTGCTGAACAAACCACTCCGTATATTCTCTATAGCGGGCGGATTGATCCGAACAAAGGCTGCACAGAGATGCTTGATTACTTTATTAGATTTAAGAAAGAACATCAGTCCGATCTGCGACTGATATTGACAGGTAAAGATGATATGCCTGTGCCGCAACATTCGGACATCGAATTTCGCGGCTTTGTTTCCGATGAAGAAAAGTTCAGCTTGATGGCGGGCGCAATCTGTTTCGTGATGCCTTCGGGCAATGAGAGTTTTAGTATCGTGACGCTGGAAGCGATGGCGCAGGGAACGCCCGTGCTGGCAAGCGGAGTCAGCGAGGTACTGATAGATCACGTCACAGTCAGCGGCGCAGGAGAAATTTATCTCGATTATCAAAGCTTTGCCAAAGCGCTCGAAAAAATATTAACGGACAGCGAGAAGCTTTCACCAAAAAACGCTTCTGGCAGAAAATACGTTACTTCAAAATATCAGCCCGAACTCATCCGCGCTTCGCTCATTGAAGCAATTGAAGAATGCCCGCTCACTTCCGCGCCGGAGGTCGCAATAAGTATCGTGCCAACGAATTCGCCCAAACTGAATAACAACTTGCTGCCGCTGCCGAACGGTTGGTCGGAAGCCGAACTGCGCGACTTTGTCGCTTCAATTCAGGTCGAAGGCTCTGTGCCGCATGAGGTGAGAGGTTACGCGCTGGCAGACTTTAAGCGCTTCGTTTATACGCTCGGGCTTGTGCCGCAAAAACCTAACTTGAACGTGCTCGAACTCGGAGCCAATCCTTATTTTACGAGCGTGCTCATCAAGAAATTCCGTGACGCAGAACTATACCTCGCCAACTATTTTGGTGGTGATGCCGAGAAGGGAGACGAGCAAGAAGGCTTTCAGAATGTTTTTATTCATCAAACAGGCGACGTGATGCCGCTCACCTACAAGCACTTTAATATGGAGCAAGATGCTTTCCCGTATGCAGACGAGTCTTTCGATGTCGTGCTGTTCTGCGAAATCATCGAACACCTGCTCTGTGATCCGGTTCATGCGTTGACGGAAATTAAAAGGGCGCTGAAGATCGGTGGAAGCTTGATTGTAACAACGCCGAACGTCGCGCGTCTTGATAATGTCTGCAAGCTTGTCGCAGGTGAAAACATTTATGATCCGTATTCCGGTTTCGGCCCTTACGGTAGGCATAACCGTGAGTACACGCGCCTTGAACTCGTTCGTTTGCTCGAAGCGAACGGGTTTCAGATTGAGACTTGCTTTACCGCCGACGTGCATGAAGTTGGAGCTAATTCATACAACGATTTTGAAAAGGTCGCTAAGCTTGTCGAGCATCGCCAGCCCGATCTGGGACAATATATTTTTTGTCGTTGCTTGATAAACCAGAACTCGAAGCAGTCCGCGCCCGCGCGCCCAGAATGGCTGTACCGCAGTTTGCACAAACCTTTCCCACGCATCACGCTCGCTTCACCTACGCAAGAAGATTGACGATGCGGCCGCGAGGCAAGCTTCAGTCCGAGTAAGCTTCGCCTTTGATCCCGCCGGATTCCAGCTTATTGAGAATCATTGAAATGGAAACCGCTTTCTGTATTCTGGCGAATCGAGAAATCCATCGGCCAAGCTTCGCGCGTCAGCGTTAGCGTCAAGCTGCTTCAGCCAAGCCTTGAGTCCGCCCGCGTCCGGGTCACGCCTGAGATAGCCGAAGTAATGAAGAACGATTAATCCCTCATTGAAAAATTTATTTGAGACTTGCTGGCTCTCCGCCACTGCTTTCAACACCTCTGCGCGGCTCTTTCGCCCGCTCTCCAGATCACTTATCAACGCTTCTTCATACGGCAACGCTACTTTGGCCGAGTGCATTAACTTTCTAACGTAATCAGCGTGCGAAAGTTCTTCGTAGGCAGCCTTAAATTCATTGCGCCCGATGAAATTTTCAATCAGCACAATTTTATTTTGATCTTCCTGCGCGGGCGGCACCACGCCGCGAAGATGTTGCATGTCCATCATAAACTCCCCGTAGTTGGGCATACGCCCGTGCGCAACCTGATAGAGGCGTAGCACGAAGTAGCCGCGCTCCCAGAATTCCGGCGAGCGAAACAGTTTTGTTGAAACTGCGATGCGGTCGCATGAAAGCTCAAAGGGCGCACATGCTGCTAAAACTTTCGTCCACTCCTTCATCTCAACATCTTCCGGTTCGCGGTTGAAAAAATCCGAATACTGCTGACGCACAAAAGATTTTGTATCGCCGATGATGTTAGCTAAGGTGAGGCTATGAACATTCAGATTTGGATCGAGTTCGAGGCGACACACCTTGCCTCTAACATTATGCAGTTGAATCCACTGCTTGACGTTTCCTTCGTAATCGAGCGCCTTGACGTCAAACAAAGACCAAGCGGGCGGAAATTTGCCGCTGTAGCCGTTGAGGGTCGGCACATGCCGTATGACGGACACGAGGCTGGCGTCAATCTGATATTCATGTGAATTGTGAAATGCGCGCGTCCCCGCCGCGACATAAAATGCGGAGCAATCATTTGGCAATTTCGCCGCGATCTGTTCCAGATAATATCTTTCACCCCTCATCGAGAATGACCTGTAATCGCCCGCCTGCTCAAATGCGCCGAATGCAATTAACGCAATTATCAAGACAGTTAAAGCAGTTCGGCGCTGCTTATTTTTGTGCGCCGCAATTTTCTGCATCACGTAGTGCAACACACAGGCGAAAGCAATCGCCATCGGTAATGCCAAAAAAATCATGTAGCGCGCGACGGCACGAAGACTCTGGCCTCCAGGAAAGTATTGATAGACGTAATACCAGGGCGAAGCATCGCTCCAATACTTCAGGCCGACGAGCAGAAAAGCATTCGTTGCGAGAATCGCGCAGACTAAGAGAAAATTGTATGTTTGTTCCGGCTCTGAAACGTCTAAATCTGCATCGTGTGACGCCGTTTGCCGCCCTGCATATTTTTTGATGAGCGTAATGCTGAAAGCGGTAACGGCGAGCCACGCCAGAGACGCAGCGAGACCGATGCCCAATTGAAGTTCGCCCCAAGTGTCCGGCAGATGTCGTTCCCTGATAAAAGCAGACAAGCCGCCCCAGATGTAATTCCCGTCGCCCATTGCGAGAAACGCCCAGCCGGTCGGAGTCATGCTGTTAATCTCTTCGTATGGCCTCCACCCTGTAGTTTCAACAACCGGCAAATAGATGAGAAGGAACGGAATAAAACCCAGTAGAAAGACAACGCCGCTGGCAATTATCGCAGGCCGGAATTTTATCAACAGAGAAAAAAGAAGAGCGCGCGTGCGGCTAAACGCGAGCACCGAGAGAAAAAAGAAGAGCGCCCATAAAGCCAGATACCAGCCTAGATAAAAGGTCGTCATCAATTGAAGGTTGAAGCACAGAGCGGCAAGCGAGAGCAGTAGGCCAGCTTTCTTTTGATTAATCGTTGCGGCTTGCTGCATGAAGACGATGATGAAAATTGCGATGAGCGGCAGAAAGAATAAGCACTGTAGTTGCAGGTGTCCCAACTGGGCTAGCTTCGGACTGTTGAAGGCGAAAAAGTAAGCGCCAGCGCACGCCGCAATTAATCGCAGTCGCAGCGTTTTGTACAGGAGAAAAAAACAAACTAGGTAGTTAAGAAAGTTAAAGACGATAATCGTAACTTCAAGGGCGGGAAAAATGCCTAGGCCGTTGACGCGCAACATCGAATAAGGAAAGGCATGTGCGAGCAGAATGTCCGAGTATCCGAGTGTTCCCTTCACCGGATAAAAGATCGCCGGTGAAAGCAGTGTGGCCTCGCCGCGCAGCGCTTGATACCAGTGCTCTACGCAATAGGCGACGAATCGCGCATCGCCTCTGTCGCCCGGAAAAAGATCGAAATTGGAAAACTGCGTCAGATGAAAAAGCCACGTGCCGAGCAGACCAACGGCTAACGCAACGAGCCAAGGCGAAAGGAGACGGTGCTTTTCCCGCATAGATGATAAACAGAATTTGATACTAAGACGCTCGATGCATTGCTGCTACTTCTGATACACCTTACGCAGACAAAAGATTTTGTTTCAAGGAAGGCGGCAAAATCCTTTGCCGTGACGGTAATGCCTCGCTCGAAGAATTGTTCAAGGCGCAAGCCATCTAGTTATCGAACTGTTCATTCATAACGAAAGTTTAATTGCAATCTCGCTCACCGGGCCGCCCTCCGGCCAGTGAATGAGAAAATATGGCTGCCCGTCCACTTTGCCACGTGGTTCCAGTGTTCCACCCAAACGTTTGATCTCCTCTATGTAGTTTAGCATCTCCGCACTGTCCTGAATGAGATACTGAGGTTCGCCGCGCTCGAACGCGAATTTGTAAAGCATGGCGCGCGTTTCAGGATTTGAAAACTGAATTTTGTAAGCCGGTTTCTTTGTGTAGTACCAGATCGTTCCGGTCAGCAAATCGGCATAGACCCAAGCGCGCGCATCCAATAATTCGGCGGGCAAAGCGAAACTTCTGGGCAGTGACTCGGCCTGTGCGGGAGGTTCGCTTTGAGTCAACGCGCGAGCAGCAACGGTGATGCCGGGCAGCAGCGCGAGCATTAAAACGAGCGCGCGTAAGTTGAGCGGCTGAGCGGAATCCACCGACTCCGCAATTTCAATCGGAGTCTCAAGCAACAGCGAGCCGAAGGCAAAGAGTAATATCGTGGTCAGAATCGGCAACACTAAGTAGTACGGCGTGGTGAGTTGATGCGTAAGAAAATAGGCGAGCGGCACTCCGCATAAAACCAGTGCTGCCCACGCCAGACGCTGCCACCCGAAGCCCAAACGATGTGCGCCCCGCACGCGTCTCAGCCACACTGCTGCCGCAAACCCGGCGACGATCAAGGCGAGTGCCCAATTGTCTTTGCTGCCATCGCCCGCCCACAAATAAAACGGAACGTTATGCTTTAACGTGTCGAGCTTCGGCGGTGCATTTTTTCCTAGATACGCGACGATCCGGCTATTGTACGCTGACAGGTACCACGCGCCGACAAACCATTGTTGATAAGCGATAGTCGGCAAGACTCCGCACACAGCAATTCCAAGCCCGAACGCACCCGCGATGTCACCGAAGAGTTTACGCCATGAAGCAGGCCAGAGCAGTACGAGTAGTCCCGGCCCCAGAAAAATCACGTCCAGGCGAATCAACATCGCAAACCCGAAGCAACCTCCGGCGATGAAAGCCGCAGCCCAACTGCCGCCACGCATTTTATCTCTCGCTTTCAATTCAAGTGCGATGAAGATAAAGGCGAAGGTCAATAGCAATGCAGCGAGCACGGCATTAACGGAAAAGCTCAAGCCACTCATTCGCCCGATCACGTCAAGGCCAAGATGAATTCCCAGCGTGCTAAATCCTGCCGCCAGCCACGCACGCCTCACAGCAGCAAACACTAATGCGAATGCCCCGATTGCACAGAACAAAGCGATCACGGCAAAGTCCAGACGGTGCGCCGCGTGGCCTTCTGGAAAAAGCGCGAGCAGCATCCCCGTCCCCGGAGGATATTGCACACCGACGTATCCGGCGCGCGGAAAGTAATGATGTGCGTGCGGCGCGGCCATCTCGTCCCATGAAGCGAGCGGAACGTTTTGTGATTGCAAGTGCGCGATCAAAAGCTGCGTTTGCGGAGAATCAAAACGAAAGTTTGGCAGATGGCTTGCGGCGGTGGCCTCTCGAATCTGTTTCGCCATCGTCAGGTATCCGAAACCGTCGCAAGCATACGGGAATTCTTCTACCATGAGAGACTGGCGATAAACTCTGTGCGCGGAGAAAAGAAGCGCGACGAAGAGGGTGCAGACCCACACATAACCTAAAAGCTGGCTTAATCGAAACTTACTCGAATGTTGCATGAAGAGAGTGCCGCTTCCTGGCGTGCGAGTGTCCTTAGTCTCTGTGCTTTAGTATTCACCAGAGTAGCAGAAAGATTAATTGAGATGAAGCATAAGTGAAAAGGGCAAGCTTGATTTCAAATTACAAATTCGAGCTGCCTTCGCTTTACTTTATAAGCTCAACTCATATTCGGTAAACTCGTCAGACAACGCACAGTTATTTTAATATACTGTTCCAGAGTATTTCACGCAGTAGAATTTTTAGTTAGAAAAACATCATAGCATTTGTGCGTGAATAGTATTTACGATAAAGATAAACGTCTGATTATGGCGATTGAAGCAACGATTTTAAGCAGTCGGGACACAGCAAGTTCGTCAAGCGCGAGCGCGGAAGCGGAAGTCGAACTGTCAATCGTTTTGCCGTGCCTTAATGAAGCAGAGACTGTTGGAACGTGCATTGAGAAAGCGCACCGCTCATTAATCGAGAATAAGATTGTCGGCGAGATCATCGTTGCCGATAACGGCAGCACGGACGGTTCGCAAGCCATCGCTGCGCACAGCGGCGCGCGTGTGATTTCAGTTGACTCAAAAGGATATGGCAGCGCACTGCTCGGCGGCATCACTTATGCGCGCGGCAAATACATCATCATGGGCGATGCCGATGACAGCTATGACTTCACCAATCTCGCGCCCTTCATCGAGAAATTGCGCGCGGGCTATGAGCTTGTGATCGGCAATCGCTTCAAGGGCGGCATCAAGGCTGGAGCGATGCCGCCGCTTCATAAGTACCTAGGCAATCCCGTTCTGACCGGCATCGGGCGATTACTGTTTCGCAGCCCGTGCGGTGATTTTCACTGCGGACTTCGCGGTTTTCGTAAAGACGCCATTATGCAATTGAATTTGCGCACGACGGGCATGGAGTTCGCCAGCGAAATGGTCGTCAAAGCAACATTGCATGATCTAAAGATCGCTGAAGTTCCGACGATGCTTTCGCCAGATGGACGAACCCGTCCGCCTCATCTGCGCAGTTGGCGAGATGGCTGGCGGCATCTGCGTTTCCTGTTGCTGTATAGCCCGCGCTGGCTGTTTCTGTATCCCGGCGCGCTGCTGATGCTGCTCGGCCTTGCCGCCGGAGGTTGGCTGCTGCCGGGGCCGCGATCCATCGGTAATGTCACCTTCGACGTGCACACGCTACTATATGCGGCAAGCGCGGTAGTGATCGGCTTTCAAGCAATCAACTTCGCCGTATTCACTAAAATATTCGCGATCAGCGAGGGATTGCTCCCGGACGATCCGCGCTTGAACAAAACGTTTCGCTACGTCACACTTGAAGTCGGGCTGATCGTCGGCGGCACGCTTTTACTGGCTGGGCTGGCAAGTTCCATTTATACATTGAGCTTCTGGGAAGCGCGTTCTTTTGGCCCGCTTGATCCTTCGCGGACTTTGCGCCTGATTATTCCGGCGGGCACGGCGCTCACGCTTGGCTGCCAGATTATTCTGTCGAGCTTTTTTCTGAGCATACTGGGTCTCCGGCGTAGATGATACACAACACGGAATTTGACCGGTACGCTGATGATTATGATGCTGCACTCGCGCAGGGACTTTCCGTCTCCGGCGAGGATAAAAATTACTTCGCCCGTGGACGCATCGCTTGGCTGGCAAGTTGTCTGCGGCAAAGGCAAACTACGCCTGAAACCGTCATGGACTTTGGTTGCGGCACAGGCTCCGCTGTTCCATTTCTGTTTGAAATGCTTAACGCGAAATCAGTGATTGGAGTTGATGTCTCGACAAAGTCCCTGAAGCGAGCGCGCGAACTCCACGAGGATGCACGCGCGCGATTTTTACCGCTTGACGATTACCAGCCAAATGAAGAAATAGATGTAGTTTTTTGCAACGGGACGTTTCATCACATTCTTCCCGGCGAGCGCAGGGCGGCGGTTAATTATATCTACCGTTCATTGCGGCCGGGCGGGTTATTTGCGCTCTGGGAAAATAACCCTTGGAATCCGGGCACGCGCTACGTGATGAGTCGCTGCCCTTTCGATCAAAGTGCAATTATGCTGACACCCAGCGAAACACGGAACTTGGTACGCGACGAAGGGTTCGAGGTGTTGGGCACACATTTTCTCTTTATTTTCCCCAGAGTTCTGCGTTATTTTAGAGCCATCGAGCCATTCGCCGCACGGCTGCCATTTGGCACGCAGTATCAAGTGCTGTGCCGAAAATTTTAAGAGCTAAAGATTGGCAACGAATCAGCGGGATAGTATTGAACGTCAATAGAAATGGGGCTGGAAAGCATTTTATTGACGCCCTACGTCAATCTTGGTATACTGTTTTTGTCTTCGGGCGCTACTTTTAACGTTCGTATGACCAGCCATTGCACCTCACTTTACTAAACCTATATAATTGAAGGCCAAGCTCACGAGCCAAATTCAGGAGAATCGAAATGAAGTTTGCCGCTGCCATTTTTACCGTCGCACTAATTGCGATTAGCGTCTCGGCTCAAACACAGCCACCGGCTGCGCCGACGCTGACCATCGTGTCGGACGCTCCCAATCTGCCTGCTGATCTCTACTACGGTAACGTTAAGATTAAGCCGTTGCGCCTGCGTCCCGGCACGAATCAAGCAATTACGATTGACGATGCCGACTTTTTCGTCCAACAGCAATACATAGACTTTCTAGGCCGTATGCCGGATTCAAGTGGATTCACTACATGGCTGAACACGGTTAATCAATGTCCAAATGGTGGGTATGGAGAAAGAGATAATCCTTCGTGCGATAGAGTGCATATCAGCGCAGGGTTTTATCAATCAACTGAGTTTCAAGGACGCGGCTACTTTGTTTATCGTTTCTATCAAGTAGGCTTGGGCAGACGCCCGACTTATAGGGAGTTTACTCCTGATTTGCAGCGCATTGGCGGTAGCCAGTCGCCGGATCAAGAAGTTGCAAGTAAGGCCATCTATACGAATGACTTTGCGCAACGTGCGGAGTTCAAGGCGCTCTACGATGGATTGAGCAATCAGGCCTTTGTCGACAAACTTGTGCAAACAGCCGGAGTAACTTTAGCGAACAAAGCGCAACTTGTCAGTGCGCTTGATGGCGGACAGCAGACTCGCGCACAGGTACTCAGGTCTGTGGCAGAGAGTCAGGAAGTGTTCAACAAATACTACAATCAGGCGTTCGTAGCGATGCAGTATTTCGGATATTTGAAGCGTGATCCAGACCAGACAGGATTCGCCACATGGGTGCAGACCTTAGAAACGTCAGGCGATTATCGCCACATGATCTTTGGCTTTCTCTACTCCGCGGAGTACCGCAATAGATTCTAGCAAGCGGCGGTTTTCTTCAAAAAGAAGGGCGGCTTTCAATGAAAGCCGCCCTTCTTTTTGTTAGCACAAAGATTTGCCTTGCCTTCGCAGACAAAGCTCTTATTCCTGAAGCCATCTCGACTCAACATCCATTGATTGACGGATGACAAGATGCTGCACTGGCTTCTACATACTGCTTTAGCTTCTACGGCGTGCCTCGTCGTAAACATCCAGCGTTAAGCGTGCCGTCTTCTCCCACGAAAACGTGGACGCGCGCTGCATTCCTTCGATGGCAAGCCTCTGCCGCGCCTTCTCGCTTCCCAGTAATTCCACAATGCTTTCGGCAAGAGCGTGAACGCTCGTCGGGGTAACGACGCGCGCTGCCGTTCCAACCGTTTCAATAATGCTCTGTATGCGGCTTGTGATAACAGGAGCGCCGCAAGCCATTGCTTCCAAAGGCGGCAGCCCAAAGCCTTCGTATAAGGAAGGATAAATACAGACGCGGCAGGATGAATAAAGCGCACGCAAGTCTTCGTCTGAGATGTAGCCTGTGAAGCGCAGGCGGTCGCCGACACCGCAATCTTTGATACAGGAAAATAGTTCGTCCGTCAGCCAGCCCTGCTTTCCGGCAATCACAAGTTGCGGGTTGAGCGAAGTCGTGCGCAGAATTTCGGCAAAGGCACGCACGAGCGTTGACAGATTTTTACGCGGCTCGATGGTGCCGACGAAAAGCAGGAATTCATCCTCGACGCCGAGCCGTCTTCTCGTTTCGATGGTTGATTCGGCAGGCATAAGACGAAAAACGCGGCGCGGCGCTTCCGGTATCGCTACTATCTTGTCGGGAGCTACGGACAGATGTTCGCACACCTCACGCTTGACGCTCTCGGAAGGAGTGATAATCATTGTCGCCCTGCGTGCCATCAGAGGAAAACGCCAGCGTGCGCGGCGTACCAACTGTTTTTCGTGCGTATCGGCGTGCAGTAGCAATGACAGATCGTGAATCGTCGAGACTGTTCGGCAACCACCCCATAGCGGCACATCGTAATTCGTGCCGTGAAAAAGGCTGATCGAAGATTTTTTAAGATAGAGCGGCAGACCTACCGCCCACCAGTGGCGACGCATACGGCCTGTGATGCGCGTCGCGCGCAGATTAGCGGGCAGTGTTTTGTTCGTCGGGTCAAAGGCGGAATCGCTGAAGGCCGCGTGCGACAGTAACTCGAATTCACGGGCGGGAGCAGCAGCAGCCAGACAGCACGCAAGTTCAAACGTGTAATGCCCGATGCCGGTCTTGGGCGTCGCTAACGGGATGCCGTCAAGTCCTATGTGAAGCATCGAGAGATGACTTTTATTTCAGCGATTAAGCGGCTCGCTCTTTCGTCTAAGCATTCAAGTTACCGGAGCAGGATACGCGGCGCAGTATCAGCCGGACGGCTCGTAAATGTCTGCCCGCCGATTGTGACCGTCACGATGACCGGCACATCGCCAGCGTTCGCCAGCGTTCCGGGCAGTCTCACGTTGATCTGATCCATTCCCGGCGCATCAAGATTAAAGCACGGCAGCGTGGTTGCGCTCGCTGTCGGATTGGCGCTACAGATAAGGCTATCGCCGCTGATGTCTGTGCTGCCGATGGTTACTCTGACTTGGCTTCGCATCACGTTACGAACGCCCGTTAAGAAGATGGCAATGAGCGTATCTCCCGCCGTCGAAACAGTAAACGGCTCGCCTATCATCGTATTCGGCAAAAATGCTCTCGCACGACCGCCGTCGCCATTTGTGCTGGTAAAGATGTCTGGCTGCGCCGGAACGATCTGAAGTGTGCCGCGAATCAGATTGCCGTTGTTATTAATGACAACTGGGTATGTGGCAGTGCCTGTAGTTGCAGCAAGTCCCGCTGGCACGACGAAGTTGAGTTGGTTCGGCCTGATGGAATAAAGACCGGCAGCCGCGCCGTTAACTGCAATGGACACGCCATTCAGTTCGATTGGTAGCGATGGGCTGCGTTGCGATTCGGAAGCCCCGCTCGCGTCTTTGCTCGAAGCCGCAAGAGTGTTGGTGGAGCGGGCGATAGCGAGCATCCCCGGAGCCAAACCTACGACTGCTGGAGCCGCCGCGCCGGTTGTCACGGGACGCTCGCTCGCTCCCGTAAAGAAGCTAATGCCCTGCGTGTTGCTCGTCTCAGCAGGCGGCGTAAGCAGATAAAAAGCCTCCGAGGAACCGTCAGCATTGCCGCCGCCGAGTTCCGTATTGGCGATGTTGAAAGCAATGCGGCGGCGCGTGTCGCTGACAAACGGTTGCAACAACGTAAAAGCATTCATAATCGGAGCCGGAGTATTCGTGATGCGCGTGAAAGTGGTCGGCGCGGCAAGCGGCACGGAGAAAAGCTGCGTCAGGCTGTTCGGATTGAGACTGTCTGCATCGGTGGGATTTGTCGGCGCAGAACCATCTGCGCGAAAACTCAGACGCGAAGCAAAGACGAGCGTGCGCGGTGTGAGCGAAGCTGTGCCATCCGAATTCACATAGTCTGTGAAAACCGGAAAGCGAAACACTTCGGTTCCGGCTAGGGCAGCGCGCGGGCCGTATTGTTGAAAAGAGTTACCGGCAATATCGTAAACGAAAACGGCGGTGGAGACTTGGATTGCGCCATTAGCTTTTGGGTCGCTGGCGGTTGATTCAAAAGCGATAAAGCGCCCGTCCCGGCTCAAACGGCGTCCCGGACTAAGTATGTTGACGGTCAGACCCGGTGTTGCAGCCCTTGTGGAAGTTGCTTGCGTCGGAGCAGTGACGATTCCGTTGCTCGCGTTAAGCCGCGCATAATAAATTTCTGCGTTGCCGTTTCCTCTGCCATCGTCGTTATTGTTGCCGGTGATATTGGCGTTGGAGATAAAGGCCAGAACCGATCCGTCGGCGGACAGCGAAGGATTGTCGTTGAAAACAAAATCGCCCTGCGTGACGGTCACTTGCGTCGCAGCGTTGGCGTTTCGGTTGAAGACGAAAATTTCAGGATTGCCGTCCGTGTTAGTTGCGCCGTTGCTGGTGGCACGCCCCGTCGGATTATTACGTGTCGAAGCGAAAGCGATGATTGAGGCGTCGTCGTTAATCGCAACGTCGCGGTTATCATCAGCAACAGAAGGTGTCGCGGTAGCACTGCCCGCCTGCGGTCTGCGGCTCGCGGGCGTATCGGTCACGCGAATGAACGTGCCTGCCGATAAATCAACGGGCGCATCATCGCCGCTCGCGAGGCTCACGTCGGACACGGGCGGCAATTGATATATCCAGATTTCCTGATTGCCGTCCAGAGCCAAGGCAGCACTATTAGCATCGCCATCAAAGTTCGCCGGAGTAGTTGCATTTGAACTGAACACAATCGAATAAATCAATTGATTATTGCTTGTGACGACGGGCTGCGCGCTGATAACAGGCTTGACGTTGTTTACCTCGACTCTGATGTTGGTCGGGTCGGGTTGATTGCTGGAGTTCAAAAACGGCCTCGTCGCATCATTGCGTGCGCTTCGCGTGTGCGTAATTTGATAGATGCGCCGTTGCGCGTAATCGAAGAGAAAGATTTCGCGGTTGCCGTCGGCATTGTCAGGGTTCTGCGTCGCAATATCGCCGTTGGATTCGATAACCGCGAAACGCCCGTTGCCGCTGATGTCGTTGACGTAAGAATTAACGCCTGCGGGAGCGACAGAGTTGAGCCGTGAGGATGTGATCTGCGCGACGAACGGATCAACCGTCGAACTTTGGCTCTGGGCATGAGCGACGAAGCGCGCGCTCAACGCAAGCGCAACGATAACGACGAAGCACAATAAACGAAAACCTTGCTTCACAAATAAAAGCCTCCGGCAAAGGTAAGAGTATACGGAGAGATCAAAGAAATTCTGGAGAACGGCGGCAACGCAAATATTAAAGCGCTTGCCAACTCTCAAAAGCATTTATTCTAAACGTAAGTTTCGCGCGAAGGCAAGGCCGCACGACAACTTACCCGCGCGATTACCCGAAAATCTAAAGAGCGCCGATCATCGAACAGATCAGGATATATTCGATGATCGGCGCTCCGACTTCAACGCGCTTACCGCCTGTCCCATACTCAATTTTACGGAGTGCCGAACCTACTTCTGTATTCGGCGGAGTAGAGAAAACCGAAGATCATGTGGCGGTAATCTCCCGATGTGTCCAGCGTCTGTACCCAGTTAGCAAATCCTGTCTGGTCTGGATCACGCTTCAAATATCCAAAGTATTGCATCGCGACGAACGCTTGGTTGTAATACTTATTAAACACTTCACTTGATTCAGCTATCGCTCGTAAGACTTGCGCGCGAGTCTGCGTGCCAGCTTGTAAATTACTTATCAACTGAGCTTCGTTGCCAACTGTCACACCCGCCACGCGCTCCAACTCTCGGACATACGCCGACGGATCAGCATACTGCGCCTGATTGTACTTGGCAGTGAACTCCGCTCGCTGCACAAAGTCATTGGTGTAGGCTGTTTTGGATGCCGCTTCCTGCTCCGGTGATTGCGAGCCGCCAACTCTTACCATGTCGGGCACAAACTCCGCATAAGTAGGCCGCCTGCCCAAGCCTATCTGATAAAAACGATAGACAAAATAGCCGCGTCCTTGAAACTCCGTTGATTGATAAAATGCCGCCGAGACATGCACTCTATCGCACGATGGATTATTAAACTCTCCATATCCTCCATTGGGACATGGTTGCAGTGTATTGAGCCAATTCTGATAACCGGTCGTGTCCGGTTCGCGGCTGAAGAAATCTAAATACTGTTGCCGGATAAAGAACGGAATACCATCAATCGGGTTGGATTGTCTGGTAGTGGCGTTTAAAGCGGCGGCGAGGTTGAGCTTGCCGAAGCCGAAGCGTGAATTCCAGCCCGATGGATCAAAGCCATCATGACTCGCGTTACCAGTCAGATAATCTTTGATTTGATTGCTGGTCAACCCCGGATTTGCCTGTAGCATCAAGGCGACTGAACCTGTTGCGACGGGCGTTGCCATGCTGGTTCCAGCAAGTCCGGTGTAGTGCGTTGCGTCCGTCGGAGCATTGCTGCCGGAACCGATAGTGCCGAAATTCGTATCCGCAACATCCGCCGATCTTGAAGAATAGAGATAATAGCCGGGAGCACTGATTTCCGGTTTTTGGCGTCCGTCGGCGGTCGGGCCGGGGCTAGTGAAGGGCGCGTAGCTGCCGATTGTCTGGCTCACCGAACGTGTCACATATGCGCCGACCGTAATCGCGCCACGTGATGTGCCGGGCGAGCCGACGAGATGCGAATTATTATCTATGTAGTTCGAGAAAGTTGAATTGCCGCCATCCGTCCAAGCGTCGAAGGAGCCATTGGAATTGCTGTCAGCATCCTGAAGCGTGATCGTCCAATTGCCGCTTGGCGCATTCGGTTTGAAGACCAGAAAGATGTCTGGCTGATTGTTCTGGGGATCATTAAAATTGTCTATTTCAAGATACTGATCGGATGCTCCGGGGCCGGTTGGATTCGCCACATAAGAAACGGGGCCGAGCGCCGTACCATCTGGACGCGTGACAGTGACGATATACTTATCCAGATTGCGATTGTAGAGATCAATAAACTGCGCCGCGCTATCACTGATGACATTGAAGTTGAACGTCAAGCTGCCGCCCGCCGGAACAGTCGCGCGGGCATGAACATTATCGCTGCCTTCATTGCCAGCAGCGATGCAGACAACGCGTCCGGGGCCGCCGTTGACGAGATTGTCGATAGCTTGCTCGTCGTAGCCGGTACCGTCGTGCGGGCCTAGTTGCCCGCCAAGACTCATGTTGATAACAAAGGGTTCGCGGAGTGCGGCGGCCTGTTGTTGAATAAAAGCGAGCGAGTTGATTTCATCGTTGCTGCTGAAGCCGCCCGTTGCAGTCGTCGAACGCATCGCTTTGACGATGACAAGATCGGCTTCGGGAGCCATGCCCGCGTAAGTACCGGGTGAAGTTCCGCCGAGACCGTTACCGGCAGCGGTGCCCGCGACGTGCGTCCCGTGACCGACCAAATCTTTTTCTAAAACGGCGTTCGGATCGCCTGCGAGCGCCGCGTTGATCTCAGCTTGCGTATAGGCGTGACCACGTTGCACGCTCGTTCCGGGCAGCAAATAATCATCGCGCCGGTCAGAAATATCCCACAAAGCTTTAATGCGTGTTGTGCCGTCTGGATTGCGAAAATCGCCGTGACGAAAATCGATACCTGTATCAATGATGCCGACGACGACCCCGCGTCCCGTTTGCCCGACGACGCGCTGGCCTGAAGAGTTATCAATGCCGACTTCACGACGCGCGCGATCATTAAGCGGGTGGCGGTAAACTGCCGCCGCCATTTTGCGCACGGAGGCGAGCGAAGATAATTCCTGTAAACGGTCGGCGTCGGCTTCGACGGTCACGATATTGCCGATGCGCGCGCCCGTCGCAAATCCTGCCGCGCGCAGTTCCGATTCATCCGCGCCGTCCGCCAAGCGCACGGCAACTCCGACTTTAAGATCGCCGTTCGACTGCGGTTCAATGCCGACGATTTGTGAAAGCTGCTCAAGTTCGGCGGCGGGCTGTTCCAACGCCTGCCCGCGTGTCGTTTGCGGCTTTGATTTATTTCGCGCCGCACTAGAATTCGCCGCGTGAGCGCGGTAAACGCGTTGCAGCAACTTATCGGCTTTGGCGCTAAAGGAAGTCGCCGAATCGCCAGTTTGAGCGGTGGCGCGCAAAGGCAAAGCGGTGGGCAATATAACGAACGCCATAAGGCCGAGCGCAAGTATAAGACGCAAGCGAAAAACTGATTTTGATTGTGCTTTGTGGAGATGCGTTCGCGTTGGGTGCTGGAGAGCGTGCGACATTGTGGGATAGCTCCTGATTAAAAGACTTAGGATAACAGTTGCCGACGGATAATGTCGCACTCGTTTGGCAAAAGCTTGCGAGGCGCGCCGTTAATGTTTGATTGCTGCTTGAAAAAGAACCCTGTTGCGGGGGTTTGTCCGCGAAAAGCCGTGTACCGGCGTTAAATCCGATGCTCACTCTGATGCGAAATTTCGCCAAACGTTTGCACCGTTCTCACAAAACTTGTCAGGAAGTTAAGGAGCGGTCTAAGGCTTCTTTTCGTTGCGTTCAGGCCTAATCAGTTTTACAAAACGATGTGGCTATTTGAGATAGATTAAACGTGAGCCGCGACTTAGAATTATAGCCTTGTTGAACCTTGCGCGCAACAAAAATTTCGCTCCGCTGTTGGCGAGGAGACTAGCGGAAACGTTGACCGAATTGTTCCGTGCCGAACGTGCCGATGCCGTTTAAGCGAAAGCTGAAGACGACGCGATTTTCGTTGCGCAAACCGGCGTTGAAACGATTGTCCTGAATCGTCACCGCGCAGCAATCGAAGGCGTATCCGGCGGTAATATTGGCGGAGCGCACGAGCGGCGAATTGATGCCCGCCGGACGGTTTTGAAAGTCGAAGAAAAAGGAGACGCCACCAAAGAGGCCACGCTCGCGATTGCCGATGAAGACAGACGGACTGTATTGCGAGCCGGGCAGCGTTCCCGGCTCAAGTCCGCGCGCGTCCGCGAAGCGTTGCAGCGAAGGCACGAGGCGCACGGCGCGTTCGTAATAATAGCTCTGGAAAAGCTGTATGAACGGGCGCTTGTGGCTCGTATAGCCGAAGGTGAATGAAGCGTCGCGCACGCCGCTCTGTGTTGTGTCCACGTCGAGGCGCGCATCCGCGAAGAGATCGCGGCTCGGACGATAGCGCGCTTCGATGTTGACGGGCGAGAAATTGCGCGGCACGCCGCCAAACGGAAAGCCGGACAATTCGTTGAGCGGATAAAACTGATTGCGCTGGCCGGGCACAAGCGCGCCGCCGAAGGTCGGATCGAAAAAGTATTTGCCGCGAATCGTAATGCTCAAAGCTTCGTAGGGCTGGCTCGCCAGCGACGCACCTCTTCCACCCTTCGCAGTCGTAGCCGCGCGTGTTGCCGCATCGGAGACGTTCTCTGTTGAGCGGCGCGTAAAGAAACGGTTTGTAATGCCGTACTCAATCTCGTTTGTGTCAGCGATGGCGTCTTCAGCGTCAAAGCGTATGATGCGCTCGAAATTGGAGATGCCGCTGATCTTACGATAAATAAGATACGGCTCAATAACGTGGCGAAAGCGAAACGAACCGTCGGCGCGGCGAAAGTTGCGCGCGAGCGCGGGCGGCCGTGCGTCCAATTCGAATTCCCCGTAGCCGCGTGTGACATCGCGTCCGAGCACAAGGCGCGTCGCAGGATCAATCGAGTTTGAATAAAACGTGCCGCGCAAACCGCCCGTCGCCGTCAGAGACCAACCCGCGTACTCGAACGGAATCGAAAACTTCGGATGCACATCGAGGCGCTGCACAATTGACGGGCTGACCAAAGGCTCTCCGCGCGCTTCTTGCCGGAAAAGCGCTGGGTCGTCCGCCGTTTCCTTGCGGCTCACGCCTTCCAATCCGCCCTCGAAAGAAAAATAAACGGGCAGTCGATTAAAACGCGCGAGTGCCGATGGGCGTTTGTCGAGCGTGACGCTCGGCAACTCGCGCGTGCGTATGCGCGTGTTTGTGCTGGAAGTGAGTTGCGATGAAAGCGTCGTGACCTGCGAACGCGCGAGAAAGTTAAAACTATAATCGCCAAAGTTTTTGTTAACGAAAACCTGCGAGGTTTCGAGCGGTGAAATAACCTGCTGAATCAAATCGGAGAACACTTGCCGGAACGCGAGGTTTGAAGTGATGTTAACGTCCGCGACCGCCGTAAATCCGTTCGGAAAATAATTGACGCCTTCCGCCGTAAAACTCGATCCGCCTTGATCCGGGTTTTGCGCACTTGCACGCGCGCCGAAGATGCGATCCTTAACCGTAAAGAAACCTACGTTGAGAAACGAGCGCGAGCTAAAGCGCGTTCGCAAATCTGCGCCGAAGCCGAGGCCACGCGCCGTGTAAAGATCATTGCGAAACGTAATGTCTGCGGAACGTCCAAGCGTCTGGTAGTAAGCGTTCGAGATGCGGAAACCTTTTTTGCCTGAACCGCTGAAGGTCGGCGACAAAAAGCCGCTCGCGCGATCCTGTTTCTTGATTGAGACGGAAGCATACGGCAGGTAAACGACCGGCAAGCCTTTCACGCGAAAGCTCGGACGCGCAACGCGCACGCGATCATTCAATGTGATCTTCGCACGCTTCGAGCGAAAGCTCCACTTCGGCACGTTGTCTTCGCACGCGGTGATTTCCGCATTCGACGCGATGATTGTATCGACGCTCACTTTGTCAACACGGTCAGCCGTGAAATAGATCACCGTGCCGTCCTGCGTTTGATTCGTAAAGCCTGTGCTGTTGAGGAAGTAGCCCGTCTTCGTCGCGTAGTTAACGTCTGCGCGCGAACCTGTGATGCGCTGTCCCGGTTCCTGATCGAACACGACGTTGCCTTCGGCGAGAATACGATTATTGGCTTCGGTGACGGTGACTTTGTCTGCCTGCAAACGAAACGCGCCGAAGCGCACATCAACGTTGCCTTCATAGACGGCGACGCGCGCCTCCTTCGGCCCCGAAATCGTTTGACGATCAGCGCCAATATTCACTAAATCCGGCGGCGGTAATTGTCCGGTGGCGCTGCCTGTCGTTCCGGCTTTGACGGGCAGGCGCGGGCGCACGGGTTGATCCTGCGTCAAAGGATTAACGCTCGGCGTGTCCGTCAGCGGATTCGTCACTTCGCGGTCAACCGGGTTCGTGCTTTGCGCACAAGCGCGCGGCGGCGCAAACAGTGTGACGATCACACATAAAATTACCGACGCGAAGTATATCGGCGCGAAATGAAAACGTTTTTTGTTCACGGGAAATGTGAGAGGCAAAGCAACGAAATGCAAGACCATCACAGGCTCTTCATAAGACTCGCAGCGCGCGGATTGTAGTTTAACCAAATTTCAAAAACGCGCTTCACAAATGATTCACTAAAACGGCATCGATGCTAACATGCGCTTACAATAGGCGACAAGCAGCCGTGCTGTAGATACTGCACTCATCCTTTTATCTTCAACGCACGACCTACTGTTATGATGCTTTATTGATGCTCGAATCAAAGCGCGAAAGCTACAAACTGATGATCGTCGCCGGAGAAGCTTCCGGCGACACGCTTGCCGCCGAACTCGTACATGCTTTACGCGAACAGGATGCGAACACGCATTTTGAATTCTTCGGCGCGACCGGGCAAAAAATGCGCGCGGCTGGCGTCGAAGATATTGTTAGCGCGGATCATCTCGCAATCACAGGACTCGTCGGAGTCGGACGCGCTCTGCCCGTTTTCTGGCGTGCGTTTCAAACACTCAAACGCGCCGCATTCGCACGCCGCCCGGACGCAGTGATTCTTGTAGATTGGCCGGATTTTAATTTGCGTCTCGCACGCGCACTGCATCGTCGCGGCCTTAAAGTTATCTACTACGTCAGCCCGCAACTCTGGGCATGGCGCGCTCATCGCATACGCAACATACGCCGCGACGTAGATTTGCTGCTCACGATACTGCCTTTTGAGTCCGCATGGTACAACGCACGCGGTTTGACGCATTTAGAATTTGTCGGCCACCCGCTCGTCGGCACAGTTCGTCCGCAAACATCTCGCGCAAATTTTTGCGAACGCTACAACTTAATACCGGAGCAACCGATCATCGCGCTTCTTCCGGGTAGCCGTCGCAAAGAACTAACGCGCAATCTTCCACCCATGCTCGACGCAGCGCAAATCATTTTACGCACACACGCGGCCGCGCAATTCGTCCTCGCGCTCGCGCCAAATAGATCGCGCGAAGAAGCCGCCACACTCATCGCCGCTAAGTTTTCAACATCGAACAGCAACTCGCCGCAACTCTCCGAACGCTTGCGCATCATCGAACAAGGGACTTACGATGCGCTCGCGGCGGCAGACGCGGCAGCCGTCACGAGCGGCACAGCCACGCTCGAAGCTGCGCTCCTCAATACGCCACTCGTCGTCGTCTACAAAGAATCCGCTCTGAACTGGCACACGCTCGGACGCCTCATCAACACAGAACACTTCGGCCTCGTCAATCTCATTGCAGGAAAGCGCATCGCCACCGAACTGATGCAAAACGATTTCACAGGCGAAGCGTTAGCCCGCGAACTAATCAAACTGCTCGATGTCTCGCGCAACCAAGAGATGCGCGCACAATTGCGCGAAGCAACGGCCCAACTCAGCACGGGCGGAGCATCAACGCGCGCCGCCGACGCCGTGTTGCAGGCAATACGAAAAATGTAAGGCAGAAATATAAAGGCTACAGACGACTCACACGCGTCGCTTTAATCTATTCATGCCTGCGCCTATTCACGTTCGTCTGCAATTACTTTATTCTGTGTTCTACGATCAAAAATTTTACGGCTTTCCATCAAGCCGCGCCGCGAGTTCCTTTACCTGCTGCCGCAAAGCTTCTAATTCTTCGTGCATCTGCGGCAAGCGTCCGAAATGCGCGTTGAGGCGTTTGTATTCAGCGAGCGGGCGGACAGGTATGCCCCACACAATTGAGCCTGCGCGCACGATCTTGCCCGGCAAAATCCCTGCTTTCGAGCCGACGATTGCGCCACGCTGCACGCGCACGTGATCGCCCATCCCGACCTGTCCGCCGATTACTGCGTCGTCTTCAATCACGCTGCTCCCGGAAATCCCCGTCTGTGCCGCGATGACGACGCACTCGCCGATTAAAACGTTATGCGCAATCTGCACAAGGTTGTCGATCTTTGTGCCGCGCCCGATCCGCGTTTCACCGAGCGCGCCGCGATCAACGCAACTATTCGCACCGATCTCTACATCATCTTCAATTACAACCGTGCCTTGTTGCGGAAACTTGTGATAACCATCTGCCCCGCGCACGTAACCGAACCCGTCCGCGCCGACGACGACGCCCGCATGAAGAATCACACGATCTCCGAGCACAGCGCCTTCGTACAAAACTACGTTAGGGTGAATGACGCAATCGCGCCCGACGCGCACGCCCGCGCCAATCACAGTTCCGTCTTGAAGGTTTGTTCCCGCGCCAATCTTCGCTTCTTCGCCGACGCGCACATACGCACCGACGAACGCGTTTGTGTCCACCTCTGCGTTCGCCGCGATGATGGCCGTTGGATGAACGAAAGGCTCTGGCCTCGCACGCGGCTGAAGAAGTTCCGCGATCAACGCGAAGGCGAGTTTTGGATGCGTCGCTTCGATGACGCACGGCGCTTCGACGCGCATTCCTTCTGGCACAATCAAACACGACGCCCGACTCGCACGCGCTGATTCCACAAACTTCGCATCTTCGACAAATGCAATCTCACTCGCCGCCGCCGCTTCAAGACTCGCCACTCTCTTAATCAACACGCTGTTATCGCCAACCACGCGCCCGCCGACATGCGCGGCGAGTTCGGAAGCGGTGCGGCCTACTATTTTTTCATTCATAGTTCATTCATGAATAGTTGTTTCACTTTTCCGCGTGCTCGTTGGACGCGCGCTCGTAAAACCACGTTTCGAGCGGCGCACAAATTCGACGAGATGATTGATGTTCGCATCGTCCAAGCTTGCCAATTCGCGTAGCGCGTCTTCGCGCGGCAGGTTAGAGCGGAAAAGAAGTTGGTAAGCGTGGCGCAGGGCGCGGCGTTCGTCAACGCTGAATCCAGCGCGGCGCAAACCGACTGTGTTTAGACCGCGAACACAAGGCGGATTGCCGTCCGTAATGAAGAAAGGCAACACGTCCTGCACTATTTTGGATTTGCCGCCGACCATCGCGTAGCGCCCGAAGCGCACGAACTGATGTGCGCCGACGTTGGATGAAAGAAAGACGTGATCTTCGACTTCACAGTGTCCGGCGAGCGCCACGCCGTTGGCGAAAATATTATCGTCGCCGATCAAACAATTGTGCGCGACGTGCGTGCCGATCATTATAAAGTTGCGATTGCCGACGCGTGTTGTTTCGCCTTCGCCGCTCGCGCGATGCAGCGTCGCAAACTCGCGTATTAAATTATCATCGCCGATCACAAGACGGCTCGCTTCG
>JAABUS010001846.1_pt1 | contig 43290 bp, 30 predicted proteins | sample 5560161 | NCBI WGS metagenome assembly JAABUS01 (sample SAMN10711885, study PRJNA513376) | rock metagenome | isolation source: Antarctica rocks | place: Antarctica: Victoria Land, Trio Nunatak nord | collected 2016-01-04
TAGGTTGATAAAAGAAGCATTGCATTTAAAGGTATCAACAAGTTGAAATCCAATTTAATTAATTAAAAAAGATTGGATATTATTTGGACTTTAGCCATTTTCGTCATAATATCTTAAACATCAATTAATTACAAAAATCCAAGATTATAATATATCGATTATCATTTGATTAATATAAAAATGGCTAAAGTCCAGCTTAGAGCCTGTTTAAAATTTGTTCAACTATTTTCTATGCTTCTTTTATCACCTAAAAAATGGCAAGCGTTTAATTTTGGTTTATTTAAATTGATGCAATCATCAATTTTATAGGGTAAAAGAAGCATGTGCATTAATCCTGAGCATAGCGGATGATCTTGTATAAATTCAAACAGGCTCTTATTCGGATGAAAGATCAGTCTAAAATCAAGAGCTGTTTAAATTTTGTCCAGTTTGTTTTTCATGCTTCTTTTATGCTATAAAAACCTTTAAACGTCCTATGCTTTTGACCATGCTGTTGTTTGTTGTCCTGTCCGTGGCAGGACTAAATTGGTATTGGCAGATACAAAAAACAATATAAAACAAGGTGCTAAAATTGCCACGGCCTTCAGGCCGTGGGTTGTATAAACCCAAGTGTTGGCTTTAGCCAAAATATCTAAAATGAAATTTAAACAGGCTCTTAAATAACTTCTAAAATTAATATTTAAACAAGCAATTGCCCGTTATCATTACGAGCCCTTTTTTGGAAAACAAAACATTGCATCAGCGTATCTATTTTTGAAACTTCTTGCAGGCTATTGCCGTAATTACTATCATTACCCGAAAATATTTTTATTCAAATTAAAAAGTTTAACAAAACCACCACGATTAAACTTCATAACTGAAACTTGCTCTATCCTTATATCCGTATAAAATTTATCCTCTTAAAAACAGTATCCCCATTATATTATGAGTTTTGAACTGAACAGGCCTAACTACGGTTTTTCTGCAAGTAAGGAAGAAACCGACACTTTGGATTATGTGAACCCGCTGCCGCGCGCTGTCATCCGCCCAAATTCTTTTACGCTTTTGGATGGCGAATGGAAGTTTGCCCTCGACCGGGAAGACCGCGGTTTGCAGGAAAGCTGGCATTTGAACCATGATTATAGCGAAACCGCACACTGGCCAGGCAGCGTGGAGCAGCAAATGGCAAAAGGCCATCCCACCGAAATATTATGGGAAAATAAAATTGTGGTTTGGTATGAGCGCGATTTCCCCATGCCGGTGCAAAGCAACGGGCCCGGAATGCCGCCGTCTATTATCCAGCTTACTTTTGGTGCCTGCGGATATGAAACCCAGGTTTGGCTGAACGGCCTGCCGCTGCAAACAATCGAAGGCGAACTGGTGCATGTGGGCGAATACACGTCTTTTTCTTATGAGCTGGACGAGGCGGCACTGCAAGCCAACAACCGGCTGACGGTGCGCATTGCCGATACCAAAGATGCCGATACCACACGCGGCAAACAGGAATCATCGGTGTACAAACGCGGCGGCATCTGGTATCAAACTTATACCGGCGCGGTACGAAGCATCTGGCTGGAATCGGTAGAAAGGAACCGCCTGCGCTCCAGGGTTGGCGTGGTAAGCATGGTGGAAGAGAAAATGGTCCGGCTAAACCTGACAACCCGCATCCATGATCCCGGTGCATACACCGTCAAATTGCAGGTTTTCAACAAGCATCCCGATCACAACGAGCCAATTGCGACGGACGAATATCCGCTGCTGCTGGAAGCCGGACAAAAGCAACAGCGCGTGGTTTTGGAAATCCCAAGTGCGAAATTATGGTCTCCCGAATCTCCAACTTTGTATCGCTTGGTTGCGCAACTAATTGACTCTAAAGGATACATTGCTGAGATTGAAACCAACTTTGGCTTGCGCAAGATTGAAGCGCGCGGCTGCTGCATCTACCTCAATTCAAAACCGGTTTATTTAGACGGGATTTTGTACCAGCCCGGCGGAGCAACTTATGAAGAGATCAAGCAACATATGCACGCCATGAAAGCTTTGGGCTGCAATTTGGTGCGCATCCACATTGCCGGCGTTGATCCCCGGATTTATAACTTGGCCGATAAATTAGGGCTTCTTTTATGGGTAGAAGTTCCGAGCCCGCACAGCTCCAACAGCAAAAGCCGGGAAAACCACCGGGCAGAATTACTGCGGATGCTGGCTCTGATCGGTACGCACCCTTCCATCGTGATCTGGAGTTTGTACAATGAAGACTGGGGCGCGCAAGACATTGCTACCAATCCGGAAACGCGACAATACATTATGGAAATGTACCATTTTATGCAGATTGCAGAACCACAATTCCTAGTAGTGGACAACGATGGCTGGCAGCATATTTCCTACGAAGGCCGTTTGAAAACTGATTTGCTGACTGCCCATTTATACACTACCAACTTGCAGCGCTGGCGGGAATTGCTTGATGAATTAGTTGGCGGAAAGCTGATCGGCGTGGCTGCAAACCCCTTGGTTGTTGGCGATCCTTTCTTTTTCCGCAAGCAAGTCCCGTTGCTGGTAAGCGAATGGGGCGGTTTTGGCTTCTCCGGTTATGGCGGCCCGCAAAATAATATTGAGCGGGCACAGGAAATCCGCTTGTACAAAGAAGAGCTGCGCAAACGCCCTATTGCCGGAGATGTTTATACGCAGGCTACGGATATTGAAGATGAAGTGAACGGGCTGATCACTTCTGCCGGAGAACTGAAAGTTCCGGAAGGATTACTAAATTCGGGCAGCAAATAAAAGTAAAGTAGTTCAAAAACCTGGTGAAAAAAAGGCATACTTTAATTGCGGGTATGCCTTTTTATATAGTATCAGATTTTAGGTGCATAAAAGAAGCATCCGTTTTTACACCGGTAAAAGAAGTACTTAAAAATGGCTGTTATTCTAATCAGGTTGAGAACCATTTTTTTCTAAACTTTCATTTTCTTTGATAAAGTATTATCTTATTTATTGACGATATTATCTTTTCAGCTTTTCCATAAAAGCCCGAAAGGCTGGCAGTAATTCTTCAAAAAGCGGGTGGCTCCTGTTTTTGATCATCACTTCACTAAACATTTTGAGACCGATAATAAACTCTTGACTATCGGTGGGTTGTGCAAAGATATTTTTCTCTTTAATTCTTTCCATAAGCACAAACAGGTCATCATGGTTCTGGAAAAAAAGCTCAAGGGGCTCGGGAAGGTTTTCGCTTCCCGATGCCTTTTTAAGCATAGTTAGTTTTAACCGGTATTCATTGGTTCGCTTGTTCATGTTATGCTATGAGCCTGTTTAAATTTATTCAACGATATTTTGGCTAAAGCGACACCACATCCTACGGCCTGAAGGCCGTGGCAATTTGGCAACCCTGTTTTACAACATTTTTATACCTGCTGCTAACAAGCCGGTCATGCCTTGGCCTAATGCAATGCAATAATTGAACATTAGTTGCCACGGCCTTCAGGCCGTGGACAAAGGGAAACAACAACAGCCCCCAAAAGCATAAGATGTTAGGTTTTTATGGCATAAAAGAAGCATGAAAAACAAACTGGACAAAATTTAAACAGGCTTTATGTTTTCATCTCGTTATGCCATTGCACCATTGGCGCCAATGTTCTGTCCTGAAATCCATTTCGCATCATCACTAGCAAGAAAGGCGACCACTTTGGCAATATCTGTTGGGGTACCTAACCTGTTAAATGGATTGGCCGCCGCTAATTTGGCAATCAGTTCTTCAGACTTTCCGTTTAAGAAAAGATCAGTAGCTGTTGGCCCCGGCTGTACTGAATTTACGTTAATGCCGCGGTCACCCACTTCTTTTGCAAATATCCTGGTAAACTGGTCTATGGCCGCTTTTGTTCCCGCATACAATCCATAAGTGGGGAAATTTGTGCGGGTTACCGTGGTAGAAAAATTAATTACGCTTCCGCCATTTGCTAACCGCGATGCCGCTTCACGTAATGTATAAAATGTACCTTTGACGTTAATGTTAAACTGCTGCTCATAATCAGCATCAGTGGCATCTTTAAATGAATTTAAGATCATAATACCGGCATTGTTAACGTAGGATATCAAGCTTGCCGAAAGCTGCGATAGACTGGTCAAACAAATGCGTTACCTCATCTTTATTGCTTACATCAGCCTAGATAGCTATGGCTTTGCCATTGTCTCCATTTATGAGAGCTACCGTATCTTCTGCAGCATTTTTACTGCCGGAATAATTAACAATTACTGCAGCCCCTTTTTGGGCAAGTTCTATGGCTATGGCTGCGCCAATTCCTCTTGAAGCGCCGGTTACCAGTGCTACTTTATTTTCAAGTGTTTTCATTTTATATTTTTCAGTTTCGATTGTCAGGCTTAATAAATGAACCCGCCGTTAACCTGCAAATGGTGCCCGTGAATAAAACTTGCTTCATTTGATGCCAGGAATGCGGCTACGTTGCCAACATCTGCTACGGAACCCAACCTGCCCAACGGACTGCCTGCCTTCATTTTCTGTTTTACGTCTTCAGGTAAATTTGTGATCACACCGGCATTGTCAATAATGCCCGGCATCACCGAATTTACGGTGACTTGCCGCGTACCTAATTCTTTCGCTAAAACATCAACAAAAAGTTTTGATGCGGCCTTACTGGCAGCGTAAATAGACGCACCCGGATCAGGATGGATACTCATCGTAGAAGAAACCAGGATAATCCTGCCGCCGTCTGCCACATGCCGGGCAGCTTGCTGAAGCACGAAAAACGTACCCTTTACATTCACGTTGAATATTTTATCAAAGTCCTTTTCTGTAGAATCAACGACCGGTGTTTCTATCAGTTCGATTCCGGCATTGGCTACCACGATGTCCAGTTTGCCGAAACGGTTGATAGCATCGCTAAACAGCTTTTCTATGGCAGTTGGATTGGACACGTCGGCTTTTAAAACCAGGAATTCTACCCCGTACTGCTCCATCAGCTTTGTTGTTTCTTCAGCAGACTTGTCATCTGAAGAATAATTCAGTACCAGTTTCACCCCAAGCGAAGCATATTTTTCCGCTATGCCCCTTCCTATCCCTTTTGTTGAACCGGTGATCAACGCAACTTTATCTCTTAATTCCTTATACATCACTAAATCATTTTACGTTAGAGCCTGTTTAAATTTGTTCAAGAAAGAACGCTAATACTTCTTTTACCCTATAAAAATTGGTGTTTGCATCAATTCAAATAAACCAAATGCCTGCCATTTTTGAGGTGATAAAAGAAGCATAGAAAATAAATTGGACAAATTTTAAACAGCTCTTAGTTAATAAAAAAATAAGGCTGCGGGTTGCAACCTTATTTGTATCTACTTTAAAAATCTTCTGTACCTGGTATCGTTATATTATAGAACTTACCGCTTTCCATATTGCCGGCGATACCGTTATAGATTCCTTCGGCAGATTGCGCCGGTGTTAAAGGAGCCTGATCACCGCCCAATTTGGTTTGCACCCAGCCCGGATGGACTGGCGTTACCTTAATATTACGCTCTGCAAGCCGTTTTGCCAGCATTGCCGCATACATATTGATAGCTGCTTTAGACATACGGTACGCCGGACCATTAACATCTGCGTTTCTTGGCAACCCCATATTACTGGAAATAAAAACGATTTGTCCGCCATACTTGATCATTTCAAGCAGCGGTTCATTAAAAAACACAACACCAGTGATATTGGTAGCAATGGTTTGATTGAAGGCATTGATTTCAGGCGTTACATCAAATACGTCAGGAGCTGCGCCGGCATTATTGATCAGCAAATCAATTCCCTTTGTAAGTTCAGCTATCCTGCTAATCGCACTGGCAACGCTGTCTTTGTCGGTTGCGTCCAACGCTACTACCTCTAAATCATCATTTTGAAAATCGTTGAGAACACCCGATCTCGTTGTGCCAATCACGTTAAAATTTTCTGCTAACAGTTTTTTCACCAACGCCTGGCCAATGCCGCTGCTTATGCCTGTTACCACAGCAGTTTTATTTAAATTATTCATTGCTTTTTTTATTTGATATTCACTAATCGTTGCCTAACCCATTGGTTGACCATGCACCACTTTGCATCAGCAGCCCGAACCAGTCTTCCAAATGCCAGGTGTGCGTAAGCTTTCCGTCTTTCAGGTAATGAAATTCATGCAGGGCTATAGATACTTTTTTATTGGTTGCCGGAATACCAAGCAGCTCATTATTGTGGGTAAATACCAATTCTGCCCTTACGCCTGCACGTTCATGCGTGCCGAATATTTCGTGAATAATAACTTCCACGTCAGGAAATGTCCCGGCAAAATAGGTGATCAAATCTTGCAAGCCTTTCGGGCCTTCTGCCTGGCCTGGTGCTAATGGAATGTCCTTCCAGTCGGGTGTGCATACCTGGTCAAGCAGTTCGGGCTGTTTTTTCTTCCAGGCACTGTAAAAAGTTTCTATCGTCTGGCGTTCTTCTGCCGTTAAAGCTTTCACCATTTCAGGCGTTTCGTTTTGTGTTGCCATATTTTTAATTATTTATGAAACAAATGTCGGTAAGACGGCCGGTGCGGCTATGGTGAGTATTTAAGTTTTATTGGTGAAGATTTAAGTATTTTGTTGAAAGAGGGGCATGAAATACAGGCGACAATTTGAAAGCTTTCTTACAAGAAATGGAAAAAATGAATTCGATTACATTTAGAGCGTGTTTAAAATTTGTTCAATTTATTTTCTATGCTTCTTTTATCGCCTAAAAAATAGTAAGCATTTGGTTTTGGTTTATTTAGATTGATGCAGACACCAATTTTTATAGGGTAAAAGAAGCATTGGCATTTTTTCTGATATAAGTTTAAACAGGCTCTTAAAACTGATGAAAATTTTGTTCAAGCTTGTATAGGTTTAATTTTTGTAACACAAATTGAGGTAAGTATGGAAGAGTTGATTCAGCAACTGCTATGTTTTGGTAAGCTTGACCAGCTGCAAATTGAGCTGATCAAAAGCAGATCTGAAGTGTTGCGGGTTAAAAGAGGCGCTTACTTTTCAAAACCCGGCAGAGTTAGCAGCAGGCTGGGCTATTTGACCGAAGGTATTTTGCGGGTCTGCTATGAGGATGCAAAGGGAGAAGATATCACCAGGTATTTCATCACCGAAAATCATTTTGCGGCAGATATAAAAAGCTTCCGTTTGCAAACTCCCTCTACTGCCTGTTTTGAGGCACTGACAGATTGTTCCCTGCTTACTTTTTCAGTGGCTGATTTTGCCTTGCTGAGCGATGCTATACCTTGCTGGAACGATATTTTTTCGAAGCTCACTGCGGTTTATTTAGCAGAAAAAGTACGGGTCACCAGGGAAATGCTTGCACTAGATGCCCAATCACGCTATTTATTATTTCTGGAATACTTCCCCGGACTCGCCAACCGGGTGCCCCTATCATCATTGGCTTCTTTTCTGGGTATTACCCGGTCCTCCTTAAGCCGGATCAGAAAGAATATTTGTTAATTTTTTTGCCAAATGGCAAAATCCCCACGCCTAAGTTTTTTCAATTTTGCTTAAATAATTACCGGAAGAATGGTCTTGCGGTTAAATCAATTTATGATGAAAGCGGCTGTTTTAAAAGAGTTTGGATCCTCATTGGTCATTGAAAACCTCCCCGATCCTGTTTTGGGTACAGGAGAAGTAATTGTTGATGTGGTAGCAGCACCCATATTGTCTTACATGAACGAAGTTTTAAGCGGAAAAAGACAATACCTCCTTAAAACGCCGGTTGCACCAGGTTGCGGGGCCATTGGCCGGGTACGGGCTACGGGGCCTGATGCTACCTATCTCAAAACAGGCGATTGGGTATTTTGTGACCCAACTATCCGCTCACGTGACAATGTGATGTTTCCCGACATTACCTTGCTGGGATTGAGCGCACGTGGAGAAGGCGGCTTAAAACTACAACAATACTTCCATCACGGATCGTTTGCCGAACAAATGCTGGTTCCGACAGAAAATGCTTTCCGTCTGGATTCCTTTAAGGAAGCTGATGCAGCGCTCTGGTGTACAGTCGGCACTTTACTGGTTCCCTACGGAGGATTGCTTGCCGCAAACCTGCAGCCAGGAGAGACCCTTTTGGTAAGCGGAGCCACAGGAAATTTCGGGAGTTCAGCGATTATGATCGCCCTTGCCCTAGGTGCGGGCTGCGTGATTGCTCCGGGCAGAAATGAAAAAGCACTCGAAGATCTGGAGCGACGATTTGGAAACCGCGTGCGGACGGTTAAACTTACCGGTAACGAGGAAGATGACCGTAAGCGAATGCAACAGGCAGCACCGAGCCCGATAGACTGCGTGCTGGATATATTACCGCCCGAAGTGGCTACAACTGTGGTACGCACAGCTATCATGACCGTCCGGCCATACGGCAGGGTGGTGCTTATGGGCGGCGTTGGCATGCTGGGCGGAGCGGGACTGGAACTCGCTTATCCGTGGATCATGAGGAATTGTATTACCATCATCGGACAATGGATGTATCCTCCCATCACTGTACCAAAACTGATCAGCCTTGTCCGTTCCGGATTGTTGGATCTGGAAAATTTTGACATCACTACCTTTAAACTCGATGAGGCTAATGAAGCCGTTGAACATGCCGCCGCTAACGGCGGACCGTTTAAACTTACCGTATTGATGCCTTAATGGGTATTTAATTGCGATAACCTCCGCTGTTAAAAGAACCATGGTTCTTAATAGTTGAAAGAGGGACTAAATCAAAGAGGCAGGATTATCTTTATCATCCTGCCTCTTTGATTATGTTTTATCAAAAATTAATTAAGCGCCTGTTTTAAATTCAACTCAAAAAAACATACTTCTTTTATCCTATAAAAATCAGTGTTGATGTGCTGTTATATTCAAACGGCTTTAATGGGCTTAAAGCTTTTTTTGGCATAAAAGATTTTGTGTTAACTTCAAAATAAGTTAGAGCCTGTTTAAATTAACATCAAAAAAAATGCAATGCTTCTTTTATCCTATAAAAACTAAATACTTACCATTTTTTAGGTGGTAAAAGAAGCATAGAAATTTGAGGTTTTTAGTTGCTAAAAGTAGCATGAAAAATAAATTGAACAAAATTTAAATAAGCTCTTAGCAAACTATTCAAAAACAAAACCAATCTTTCACCTTTGGAATTCAGGCAGTCGTTCAATTGACAGAACCACTACCACAGGTAGTTTGTTGCACAAACCTGGTTGTTACATTATGGCTAAGACTACTGTATTGTAAAACCGCCACAAGGGCGGTTTTACTTTCCATGCTTTTCATGCGGTTTAATTTGGATTGTGTCCTATGAGCTGGCTTTACAAACTGCTTATCGCCCATTTTTTGAGATGCTGGCCTCGCTCAAATTGCCTTGGTGTTGTTTTCCGTCCATACTCTTGTGCTACCCCTTTTACTACCCACTAGCCTCACCCCGCCCGGGGCTATTTGCTATTCGAGCTGCACCAAATCCCTGTATTTCAGGGTTTAGGCACGGCGAAGGCATTAAGCAGGGCCGAAGTGACTAAATAATGCCCTATCAAGTGAACCAATTCGACTAACCCGGTCATCCCGAACGCCGCGACGGCCTGCTGGTAGAGGTCGTCCGGCACCTGCTGCTGGGTGACCAAGGCGTGAGTAAAGCGGTAAGCAACGGCTTCCGGCACTGCCAGGCCGTCCGGCTCCCGTCCCTCCTTAATCGCGCTCATGGTCGCCGCGCTCAAACCTACGCTTTGGCCCATTGCCGTGTGGGCATACAGCTCATAGGTCGCGTGCCAGGCGGTCGCCACCGTCAGGCTGACGAGTTGCCGGAGTGGTGCAGGAAGAGAAGTATACTGGCTTTCAGCGTCTATCCAGTCGATAAAGCCCCGCCCCATCTTGGGGCTGTAAAGGAAGGCGTTGAAGGGGCCCAGGAACCGGCCGTCTGGCAGCTCTGCCTGAAAATCAGCCTTTTTGGTGCCAATCTTAGTGTCCTCCAAGTGCTTGTGTAATTTCTGTTGCTCCGTCGTCAGGTCTGCGGGGTGCAGCAGCGGAAGTCGGCCGCCGAGCCAGGCATCTTTGTCGGTTTCAGGTAGGTAAGTCATTGGGCGAGTAGTTAGAGTAGGTAAACATAGGGGCACGGGCTTTTGGAAGGAAAAGATCTATTAGGCCTTAGTTAGGTAGCGCAGCGCTGGGGCGATAAATTCGGTGCGTTCCCATGTTGGGTGCTGGCTGCGCACGATGGGTTCAAGCTGCAGGACAGTTTCGCTTGGCTTGGCCGAAGCCGTCAGCTGGCGGATATCCGTAAGATAATCGCGCACCTGGTCGGCAAGTTCAATCCCGCCCAGGTTGCCATGGCCGGGCACCAGGATGCGCGACCCTTGCGCCTTAATGTCAGACAGAGCCATTTCCCAGGTCTGCAAGTTGAAATCGGCGTCGTCACTCATAGGCGGGTAGAACGGCACGATGGGGAACATGCGCTCCTCAATTAGGTCGCCCACGAAAGTTATCTTCTGATCCGGAATGGCAATAGTCTGGTCGCCCGGACTGTGGGCGATGCCCCAAGTGCGAAATTCGACTTGGCGGCCGCCCAGGTCGAGGACGGCATGGTCGCCTTCGTACACTTCATCGGCCAGAGTGATGGTAATGTCGTCGAGCAGCGTGTTGCCGCCCGGAGGAAGCACATAGCGAAAGCCGGCCAGCAGATTGTCTCCATTGCGCTCCAGATAATCTCGCTGGAGTTTATTGTAGTAAATTTTTGCCTGCCCTTTAAATGCTTGCGCCCCAAAGGTATGCTCAGGATGCGCGTGAGTGACAGTTAGCACCAGATTGCGTTTGCCAGCAATGGCACGCGCAGCGTTGAGCACGTTTCTTCCTGATTCTGAAGTGATGCCGCAATCAATAACAAGCACCGTGTGTTCGCCTTCCACGATACCGATATTGGGCACGAGAGGAATGCGTTTGTCTGGAATCAGCCATATGCCATCGGCGATACGGCATGGAAACCGGGCGTCTACGATGGGCAACGGCGGCTGGGCGACGAGCTCGGGACTTGATACATGGGCAGGAGCGGATTCTTTTGACTGGCTCATAGTGGGTAATTTAAGTTGGTTACTCCGACAAAGATAACTACTTTTGGCATCGTGATTTAAGCAGTTACCTAGACGTAAGCAGTATGATTTTAACAGAGGGCGAAACCAAGCATGTGGCTTGTTTAGAACAGATGCTTCCAATTCAGGATGCGCTGGACGTGGTAGGCGGCAAATGGAAAGTGGTAATTCTGACTTCAGTCATGCAGGGCAACCGGCGTTTTAAGGAAATAGAGCGGAGCATTCCCAAAATAAACCCCAAGATCCTTTCAAAAGAACTGAAAGACATGGAGGAACATCAACTGATCAAACGGGTAACACATGACGATTATCCCGTTTCAATTGAATACATCGCCACAGAGTATGCCCGCTCGTTGAAAAAGGTGATGATGGAACTGCACGCTTGGGGCGTTAATCACCGTAAAAAACTATTCGCAAAATGAACCGATAGTAATATTTAGCACCCAGTTGCCTAATAGCGCAAATGTTCCCTACTCCTATCAACCGAGACCTACACGCTGATGCGTTTTATATTACTCAAGTGGATCACCTTTCTTCGTTTCTTCTCCTGTTTGGATATGTTAATTATACGAGATTGCCCTATCACAACTATTCTGTTCAAACTTTAAAAGGTTAAAAAGATGAGACAGTTTCTTTTCTTAAGTGTGCATAACCATGTTATTTGTGGCAAAATCTACTCCTACTTTTCTCACTTAAATATTGCAAGATCAAGTATAAAAAAAAGCAAAAGAAGCAAATCGGACAAAGTTTAATTAAGCCCTAAGTACTTCGAGAACCAATCAGGCAACCAGGTGCAAATGTGATTTTTGCAGGGAACTTTCATTTTCGCTGCTTAATTTTTTACGGTACTCTGTAGGCGTTATGCCCTCATATTCTTTAAAGAATTTGGTAAAATTAGATGTATCATAAGTTAGCCTGCTTGCTACATTACTTATTGATAAAGAAGGATCTGATAGCAGGGTTTTGGCTTCCCTTGCAATTCTAAGTTCATAAAAGTGGCAGGGATGAAATCCGGTGTAGAGTTTAATTACATTACTGATGTGGACAGGATGCAGGCACATGATACTGGCAATATCTTTAATATGAAACATTTCTGCTACACGCCCCGCCATAAAATCATCCATGTGCTTGTTCATCACCTGCATAAATGATTCTGTAATTTCTGCCTGCCTGCTTAGGTACTTTTGTGGAATTTTCATATCGGCTTGTGATCAATTGTAAGTATTCTTCTTCAAATTTATAGTTTTTTAATCCGAAAAATTGGTGATGATTTAAGTATATTCAATGATGACCGTTTGGGTAAATTATAAAAAACGTTCTTTTACAACTACAATCCTTGCGCAATCACAAAACCGCTTGCCCAGGCCCATTGAAAATTGTAACCGCCCAGCCATCCGGTAACATCTACACATTCTCCGCCAAAAAACAAGCCCGGTACTTTTTTGGCTTCCAGTGTTTTAGAGGAAAGTTCTTGTGTGGATACGCCGCCGCGCATCACTTCTGCTTTATCGTAACCTTTATCTCCGGCAGGTTTTGTTTTAAAATGATGGATTGTTTGTTCTGTTTTTTGCAATTCAGCTTTACTTAACGAAGCCAGGTTTTTTTCTATTGGTAAAAGAAGCATCAAAGCTTCGGCAAATTTGCGGGTATATAAATTTGACAATAAAGTAAGCAATTGCTTTTTGCCGTTCAACTGCCTTTCGGCTTCGATCAATTCCAAAATGCTTTGATGCGGAAGCAAATCTATCTCAATCGGATTCCCTGGTTTCCAGTAGGAAGAAATCTGCAAAATGGCAGGCCCACTTAAACCCCAATGTGTGAACAGAATATTTTCCTCAAAACTCATTTCGCTGCAGCTTACCCGGCAAAAAATGGAACTTCCGGAAAGCTGTCCGTACCATTGTTGCTCTTTCCCGGTGATGGTTAGCGGAACCAAAGCAGGTGCGGTTTGCGTGATCTCCAAACCAAATTGCCGTGCTATTTTCAACCCAAAATCTGTTGCGCCCATTTTGGCAATTGGCAAACCACCAGTTGCGATCACGACTTTTTCTGTTTGGATTATTTTCTCTCTCCCGTTTCTAACTAATTGAATTTCAAAGCCAATACTGTTTTTACCGATACTTTTTACTTCCGTGTTGCACCAAATTTCTTGATTAGTATCTATACACAAATCCGTAAAAACCTTGACAATATCTTTTGCCTTGTTGCTTTCCGGGAAAAGCTGGCCTAATGTTTTTTCTTTTCCGCGGATGCCGCCATAAACTTCAAAAAAATTGATTGTGTCCTGCACAGTAAACTGCGAAAAAGCTGACTTACAAAAATGTCCGTTCCCCGAAATAAATTGCTGTGCCGAAGTATTCAGGTTGGTATAGTTGCATCTTCCGCCACCGCTGATTAGGATTTTTGCGCCTGGCTGTGCGTTTTTTTCAAGGATCAATGTCCTTTTTCCAAGTAAGCCAGCTTGTGCCGCACACATTAATCCGCAAGCCCCGCCGCCGATGATGATTGCATCAAAATCAATGTCTTTTGTTAAATTTGTCGCCATGCAAGAAGTTTCGCAAATATCAGAATTTGGAAAGATATTGGTCTTTTTAATTTCCGGTCTCATCATCACCGCTGGGATGCTAGCCCTGAACAAACTGATCGCGCCCAACAAACCCAACCCGGAAAAACTGGCTTCATACGAATGCGGCGAGGAGCCAACCGGTTCTTCCTGGGTGCAATTGAATTCTCGTTTCTATGTAATTGCGCTGGTTTTTTTGCTGTTTGATGTAGAAATGGTATTCATTTTCCCCTGGGCAACTGTTTTTGGCAATCATGAATTGATAGCAGAAGACAGCCGCTGGGGTTGGTTGAGCCTGACGGAAATGTTTGTTTTTATGGGGATTTTGATCCTCGGTTTGGTTTATGTCTGGGTAAAAGGCGACCTGCAATGGATCAAAGATAAAGTAATACAACCAAGTGTCCCGGTAAATATTCCGGTTTCAGTTTATGATAAAATCAACGAAATCAAGTACGCGGTGAAGCCTTTTTCAGCAGAAAAAACAACAGAAAATATACCGGTAAAAGAAGCATCGGCAACGGCAGCAGTACGCAAACCGATGTTTAAACCAAATTTGAAAAACCAGTAAATATGGGCGTGGGAAAAAGTATGGAAAGCGGTAGCGTTATGGTTACCAAAATGGATGATCTGATGAACTGGTCGCGTTTATCGTCTATTTGGCCAATGACTTTTGGAATTGCATGTTGCGCTATCGAAATGATGGGCGCTTATGCCTCTACTTATGATTTAGACCGTTATGGTGTTTTTCCGCGGACTTCCCCAAGGCAATCTGACGTGATTATCATTGCCGGAACGGTAACTTTTAAAATGGCCGAAAGGATAAAACGGCTATACGAACAAATGCCCGAACCCCGTTACGTGATCTCGATGGGTTCCTGCTCCAACTGCGGCGGCCCGTATTGGGAACACGGTTATCACGTGGTAAAAGGTGTTGACCGGATCATCCCGGTCGATATTTATGTGCAAGGCTGCCCGCCACGCCCGGAAGCTTTAATTGGCGGAATCCTGGAACTTCAAAAAAAGATTGAAAAGGAACAACTGATAAAGGAACTGATTGCTAGTTAAGGATTTAGACAAATTTAGCCGGAGTAATTTCCCGCCAAAACCCTACTTCTTCCGCAATACTTTCATCACTCCGGCGGCAGCTAACCCGCCTAAACTGTACCACAATACGGTCAACATTTTGGTTTCCGTAGTACGGTCGCTGGGCGCATTGTTCAAACCCATTTTTTGTGGCATAAAAACAGCACCAACCCCGGCAAACATTCCTAAAACCAGGCCGCGCCTTAGTATATGTTTGCTTTCACCTAAACCAATCAAACTAAAATAAGCAGCATTGCTCAACACATCGCCAGCTAAAGTCCATCGATACAATTCTTTTTTATTATTTGGAAGAGGAAGATGAACGGTTTTCAGGATTTTAACCAAAGCTTCTTCCCCAATTAAATGAATGTGCGGTGCATCTGCATCAATTTGCCGGTAAGCTTCATGCAACAAATTCAACGCAACTGCGCCTGCTGTTCCCCCGATTATTGCGGTTCCTTTTTTCATATCCGATAAAGTTTTTGGGGTAAAAAATGTTTGCTGTTTGGCCAATAATTGCTGTTCGGCTTACTATTTATACTTTTGTTTTTATGACGCAGCAAGCCAACAACCCGCTTCACGGAAAAACCTTGGAATCTATCTTAAACACTTTGGTGACACATTTTGGCTGGCCGGAATTGTACGTCCGTATCCGCATCAATTGTTTTGCAGAGAACCCAAGTATCAAATCCAGTTTAACTTTTTTGCGGAAAGCGCCCTGGGCAAGAAAAAAAGTGGAAGACTTGTATATCCGCTGTTGTGCAGATTGAGCTTGATACTGTTTTTACCGCCTTAAAATCAGTGCTTCTTTTTGTTGTTCATTTTTGCTTTTTCTCCGGAACTGAAATTATAAGTTTTGGCATTGGCAGGCTTTTTTTCGTGGAAAGCAGCACCAGGTCCTGAAGCCAGGTTTTTAACATTTACAACCTTTTTTTCTGCTGTTTCCGGTTTTTGGTCTTTTTCGATGATGAGTTCTTCGGGCAAGGCAGCAACAGGGATTTTTTGGCCGATCATCTGCTCGATTTTCCGGACTGCATTCAGCTCCGGATCGGTTGCAAAAGTAATGGCCAGCGTGTCCTGGTTTTCCTGCGGAGAAGGATTGGTCAGACGGTCAACAAAAGTTTTCGGTTCCAAGGGAAGCTCGAAGTGCAGGATAAAAGGAATATCCGCCAGCCCGGTTTGCCCGCTGTTTTCGTTTGCCGCAATCAGTATTCTTGCTGTTTCGGATGCTGAAAATTGGTTAATATCTTGAAAACCAACGTTATCAAAAGAACCGGGATCGAACAAAGCAACCTCCTGTTTCATCACCTGCTGCAAACTTTTATACAATTTTTGTGCGGTAAAAACAGTATTCACGAACACCACCATTTTGGTAAACAGTTCGGCATCCTGCAAAAACAGATGAAGCAAATTGATTTTTGTGCGAAAATTCGGAACCCGATATAGCAGTTGCTGGTAAGTAACCAAAGGTGTTTCGCTTAGTTCCTCCACCTCTACCACAGCGGGCAATTGCATAAACGGGCTAATCATTTTCAGCAATTTATCATGCAGCACTTCCGTAAAAACCAAGTGCTGGGCTTTGCTGATGCTGTTGGCCAGTTCGGCTACCGGCAGTTGCATCCCTTGCTTGATGATCAGGTCGGCATCATCCAGGATCAGCAGCTCCACTTTGTTTAAATTCAAACCTAATTTTAGGTAAATAGCGCGCGCCCGATCAGGCGTTGCCACTACAATATCTGCTCCGTCTGCCAGGGCGTCCAATTGCGTTTCCATGCCCGGTGCCGGGTACAAACCCACAATTTGTCTTGATTTATTAGTATTGAACAAAGCAAACTGCCCGGTTACGGCCAGCACTTTTTCTTTGCTTGCCGCCAAAATCAGCACGCGCGGCGCATCGCCAAAACCTTGTTTGATACGGCTCAAAACCGCCAGAATATACGTAGTGGTTTTACCGCAACCTTCCGGGCCAACCACAATCAAGTCTTGCCCGCCCGCTATTCTCGGCAACGTTTTAAACTGGATTTCTTTCGGTTGGCTATAACCGGCTTCGGTTATCGAACGGGTTAACTGTTTACTGAGCTTTAGTTTATCTGCCCACATAAAATGATCTGGAATAAAAATAAAATAGAATGAAGGGCGAAGGTACAGATTATCGGATGACTTGCCGTAAGTGGGATTTCATTGCAATTGAAAATCCATGTTGAAAACTTAGAATCAAGCTTTTGTTTGCATCCTACGCTTGGGACTCTCAATCGATGATCCAATCCGATTTCCATATCAAACAAAAAACCATTACACAATTTTAGGTGGTAAAAGAAGCATCACTCATACTTCTTTTACCACCTAAAAATATTGTTGCAAGATAAATTCTTTTAGATGCTTCGAACTAAAAGCTACACTTTCACGCTGCTGCTTTTAACCAATTGGATGATCCCTTTTAGTGGAATGATCACCCAATCCGGCCGGTGTTTGAACTCGTAAACCATTTCTTTCAGCGCTTTTTCCAGCAGGAAAACCTGCATCAAAGTATCCAAACCTTCTTGGTCTTTCGGTACAAAACCGGCATCTTTTACGGTATCCAAATACGCTTTCATAAAAAAACCGCTGGTGTAATGATACCATTGTTCGGCAAAAGGCAATAGCTTGGCAATGTCTTCCCCGCGTATCTGGTTATCGGCATACAAGCTGCGGTAAGCTACATAATTAAAAGAACGAACCATGCTGGCCACGTCACGCAGGGCTGACCGTTTGATACGGCGTTCGCTAAACCGACGCTCGGGGTTGCCTTCAAAATCAAGAATAAAAAAATCTTTTCCGGTGAACAGAACCTGCTCCAGGTTGTAATCGCCGTGCACACGGATTTTATCTGCCTCAATCCTTTTGCTGTAAATGGTTTTAAAAATCAGGAGGATTTCCTGCTTCATTTCCAATACTTCTTTTGCCACTACTTTTTCGGCATCCATCAGTCCGCGCAACTTTTGGTTGAGTAAAGAGAACGAGGTGCGCACCAAAGCCTGCAAGCCGGAATACAGCGAACGCTGGTAATGCAGCGAATATTCCTCCGGCGCAAACTCCGGGAAACCTGTGCCGGAAGCTAATGCCAAGTGCAGTTCGCCGGTACGCTGGCCGAGCGTGTGGATGCGGTTTGCCAAGGTATTATCCAACAGCTCAATGAGATAAGCAGGCATGTCTTCGTAGGTCAAGGAGTTGGTGAGCGTTCCCTTTAATGCTGAAATTATAGGAGGAACATCCGGCATAGCGATCACGCGCTCATTAAAATCCGTTATCCGGTCGAGCATGTACGTCCAGCCATCGCTGTTGCTTTGCACCACTTCCTGCATCATGCCCAAAACGAGGTTTCCATTCGGGAATTTCCATTCTATAGAACCTTCCAAGGCCGGTGTGTTTCTGAAATTGGTATGTAAAGTCAGGAACCGGCTAATTTCCAGATCAGAATTGATGACATAATCCAGCTTGCGAAAAATTTTAATACACAAAGCCTGATCATAGATAATCAGCGTATTTACCTGAGTGGCAGAAAGTACACGCGGCTTGATCTTCGCCTGCCCTGCCAAATGGTCCTTCAATAATTTGTTCCCATGGAAAGCCAATTCACTGTCTTTTATATGGATAACATGATGGTGGGCCGCAAGTTCCAGGATGGCCATTTGCAGGTCGATGCCGTAAATTGCATCGTACAATACGCCTTCTTCTTCATCCACAATCAGCTTGCATAACACGGCCTGCGGACAGCTTTCTTGTATTTTAGAAGAAAATACAGCTTTCCCAAAAGCAACCGGCAACTGAAATTTGTCGGGGAAACCGTTTTGGTAAGCGACTTCGATCAGTAGAAAAAAAGCATCGTTTTCCGCCATCGGCACTTCTGCATGATCGGTAATTTTGATACTTTCAATTTGTTCCTTTCCGTCAAACCAAGGCATTTGCAACAGGTAAGCTGGCAGAATATAGTTTTCCAATTGCTGCAATGCTTCTTTTTGCAAGATATTTTTCCAGGTTTTCACTTCCAGCAAAGGCAGTTCGGTTTGGTCTGCTACACCTATTACTTCTTTTACCAGCTCAAAACACTGGCAGGCATGTGCGCCTAAAGTAAAAAAGTAAGGATGATCTGCTTTGATCTGCGGGAACCGGTTTTTACTGGTGATTTCTATTGGCACAAACCCTTGGTAGTGGTCTATAGCTATTTCGGCAGCTTGCGGATAGCGCGATAAGTTAGCTACAACCAGCATCACCTGTTCCTGATAAGTGCGGGTAAAAACCAGCACTTTAGCATTTTCCGTAGGAATGAATTGCAGGTCGCCACGGCCAAAAGCCTTGTATTTTTTCCGGGTGGCGATCATCCGTTTCGTCCACCACAACAAAGAGGAAGTGTTTTTAGATTGAAGTTCTACGTTTACCGATTCGTAGTTGTACTGCGGATCCAGGATCAGCGGCAGGTAAAGCCGCTGCGGATTGGCCTGCGAAAAGCCGGCATTCCGGTCGGCATTCCATTGCATTGGCGTGCGGACACCATCGCGGTCGCCCAGATAAAAATTATCTCCCATCCCGATTTCATCACCATAATACAAAACCGGCGTGCCCGGCAAAGTAAAAAGCAAGCTGTTCAGCAGTTCAATTTTATTGCGGCTGTTTTCCAGTAGCGGTGCCAGGCGGTGGCGGATACCGAGGTTGATCCGCGCTTTCGGGTTTTTCACATACGATTTATACATGTAATCGCGCTCCTCGTCGGTCACCATTTCCAGCGTCAGTTCATCATGGTTCCGCAGAAAAATTGCCCATTGGCAGGTTTCGGGAATAGCCGGTGTTTGCTCAAAAATATCTGTCAGCGGGTAGCGGTCTTCCATTTGCAAAGCCATAAACATCCTCGGCATTACTGGGAAATGGTAGTTCATCTGGCATTCGTCGCCATCACCAAAATAAGCAGCCGAATCTTCCGGCCACATGTTGGCTTCGGCCAGCAGCAGCGTTCCGGGGAAATGGTCATCTACATATTTCCTTAATTTCTTCAAATAAGCGTGCGTTTCGGGCAGATTTTCGCAATTAGTCCCGTCCCGCTCAAACAAATAAGGCACAGCATCCAACCGGAAACCATCCACGCCCATCTTGCACCAGTAATCAATGATCCGGAAAACTTCTTCCTGCACAGAAGGATTATCATAGTTGAGATCGGGCTGATGGTTGAAAAAGCGATGCCAGTAATATTGCTTGGCAACCGGGTCCCAGGTCCAATTGGAAGCTTCAAAATCCTGGAAAATAATCCGCGCATCTTCAAACTGCTTGGTATCGTCTGTCCACACATAATAATTGCGGTGATCCGATCCTTGTGCTGCAGTCCGGGCGCGTTGAAACCAGGGGTGCTGATCGGAAGTATGGTTGATCACCAGCTCTGTAATTACTTTTAAACCGCGTTCATGTGCTTCTTTTAGCAGTGATTTAAATTCTTCGATGTTGCCGTATGACGGGTTAATGCTGTAATAATCGGCAATATCGTAACCATCGTCTTTTAAAGGCGAAGGATAGAACGGCAGCAGCCAAATGGCCGTAATGCCCAGGTCTTGCAGGTAATCCAGCTTTTGCAGCAAGCCTTCAAAGTCGCCGATGCCGTCTCCGTTGCCATCGCAGAAAGCTTTGATATGCAGCTCATAAATTATGGCATCTTTATACCAGTGTAGTTTATCGTCAAGTATTGTTTTTTCGTCAGGCATTATTGAGATAGCTTTTTTATTGTTCTTTTTAAATTTTATATATTGAAGTTGTTTAAACTTATTTTCCTGTTGTTTTTCTGGTTTGATGCTTCTTTTAGCACATAAAAACTTAGGTCATCCCCCTTGCCCCCTTCAAAGGGGGAACCTGCAACCGAATCTGCCAAAACATACATTAGCCAAAACCTGACCAGTTACGTTGGAAAGATAGCCGCCATACTTCCCCCTTTGAAGGGGGCAAGGGGGATGATGTACTTATTATTTGAAAAAAATCTTCCCCAAATCAAAAGTTTAAACAACTTCATTTTTTAGTGCTGAATCCGGTGGCCGGATTTTCGTTCAAGATTACAGAAATATAATTTTTTATCCGATAAAAACAGCATCTGTTTTTACAGCTATTTTTCTGCCGGACTATTTATCTCAACCCCAAATAATAACCAAAAATAAATACACCGCGTATAAGAATGCTGTAAGGTGCTTCGGACAGAAGCTATAAACTAAGAATTCAGCATGACAGGCACTTATAGCGCAGGAAAGCCGGAAGATAAAAATTTCCTTTTCATACATCATCTTTTTCAGGATCAGGTATTGCAAACGCCTGATGCTATAGCTGTTTCGATGGCGGAAAAGCAGTTGACTTATCAGCAACTGGATCAAGAGGCAAACCATTTGGCGGGTGCAATAACAACACATGCTTTTTCTTCGGATTTGATCGCCATCAGCACCACTCGTTCCATAGAAATGATTGTTGGTGTGCTGGCAATCCTGAAAGCCGGAAAAGCTTATTTGCCGCTTGACCCGAATTATCCGGTAGGCCGTTTAGAACAATTAGTTGCAGATTCCGGAACACAGTTTTGCCTCGCCCTGAAAGATGAGAAACCACTTTTTGAAAAGTTAGGATTGAGTGTGATTAATCCGGCAGAAAAACCTGGTTCAACAACAGCAATAAAACAGGGCGAACTGGCTTACGTGCTTTACACATCCGGTTCTACAGGCGCACCAAAAGGCGTTTGTTTGCGCCACATTGCTTTGGTGAATTTAATCAACTGGCAAAAAAAACATTCCTGTGCTGGTGAAAGTTCCCGGACTTTACAGTTTACGCCTTTAAGTTTTGATGTTTCCTTCCAGGAAATCTTTGCAACCATTTGTACTGGCGGAACATTGGTTTTGATTACTGAGAATGACCGTCTTGACCCAAACCTGTTGTTACAACTGATTGAAAACGAGAAAATAAACCGTCTGTTCCTGCCTTTTGTCGCTTTACAATATTTAACAGATGCGGCAGTTTCCAACAATAAATTTCCACTTTGCTTACAGGAAATAATTACTGCCGGGGAACAATTAAAAATTACGCCGCAAATCCGGGCTTTTTTTATGGCAATGCCGGGCTGCACGCTGTTCAACCAATATGGGCCAACCGAATGCCATGTAATCGTTACGCATTTAAAACTGGATACCGATCCGCAAAACTGGCCTGATTTGCCTTCCATCGGAACAGCAATTGATCAGGTTAAAGTTTTGATTCTGAACGAGAACCTAAAGCCTGTAGCGGAGGGCGAAACCGGCGAGCTGTGTTTGAGCGGTATTTGTCTGGCGCAGGGTTATCTCAATCTGCCTGAACTTACCGCAGAAAAATTTCCCACCATAATTTACCCGGTAAAAGAAGCATTGCGCATTTACCGTACCGGCGATCTGGCCACAATCCTTCCCGACGGCAATATAAATTTTGGGGGAAGGATAGATCATCAAATCAAAATCCGGGGCAACCGAATTGAACCGGGAGAGATAGAAACATTGCTCAATCAATCTGCATCCGTTAAACAATCCGTAGTCGTGGCGCGGGAAGATGTACCCGGGTTAAAGCGTTTGGTTGCTTATCTGATTGCTTCGGGCAATGAGCAAAATTCTTCTGTTTTAAGACAGATCATCGCCCAAAAACTACCTGGTTACATGATGCCTGCTGCCTTTGTCTGGCTGAAAGAACTGCCTTATACCAGCAGCGGAAAGGTGGATAAAAAGCAATTGCCTAAACCGGATTTTAAAAGGCCGGAACTCTCCTCGCTGTATAAAACACCGGAAACGGAAATTGAAAAAAGAATAGCTGCATGCTGGTCGGCACTGCTGCAAATCGAAGAAATTGGTGCAGACGATAGTTTTTTTGAACTGGGGGGAAATTCTTTGCTGGCTTTAAAATTTATTGCTGCTTTGAAAGCGTTAGGGCAATATCAGTTGCCGGTAACCAAATTGTATCAAAACCCAACGATCAGCGGTATCGCCAAATATCTTTTAAATGGAGATACTTCAACCCTAACCCATAAAAGTACCGGTAAAAAAAGTATTGGCCAGGAGATTGCCGTGATTGGCATGGCTTGCCGTTTTCCCGGAGCCAACAATACGGATGAGTTTTGGGATTTGCTGAAGAACGGCAGGGAAACGACTGATTTTTTTACAGATACAGAACTGGACCCTTCCATTCCTTCAAATTTAAAAAACAATCCTAATTATATAAAAGCACGCGGGCTGATTGAAAAAGCGGATGAATTTGATGCTTCCTTTTTCAACATCAACCCAAAAGCTGCCGAACTAATGGACCCGCAGCAGCGCGTTTTCTTAGAACTGGCGCGGGAAGTGCTGGAAACAAGCGGCCATCTGCCAGAAAAATATTCAGGTACGGCCGGTGTTTTTGCAGGATCAGGAAATAATACCTACTACCAAAACAACGTGCTTCTCAACACGGAAATGGTTGAAAATGTGGGCAGTTTCCAGGTGATGGCTTTGAATGAAAAAGATTACATCGCCAGCCGCACTGCTTATCAACTAAATTTGAAAGGGCCGGCAGTAAGCGTTTATGCAGCTTGCTCCACTGGTTTGCTGGCGATTGCCCAAGCGGCAGAAAGCATTTGCTCGGGTCAATGTACTATCGCTTTGGCCGGTGCTGCTGCCATTACGGCCCCTTTAAAAAGCGGAAGCTTGTACCAGGAAGGCGCGATGTTCAGCAAAGACGGTCATTGCCGGCCTTTTGATGCAGATGCCCAGGGAACAGTTTTCAGCGATGGTGCCGGTGTAGTGCTTTTAAAAAGTTTGGAGGATGCCGAGCGCGACGGCAATACTATTTTTGCAGTGCTAAAAGGAACAGGTGTAAATAACGATGGTTCCGGGAAAAGCAGTTTTAGCGCGCCAAGTGCTGAGGGACAAGCCAATGCGATTGCACAAGCTTTAGAAAATGCGCAGGTAAATGCTGCTGCAATTTCTTATGTTGAAACACACGGAACGGCCACTCCGATTGGCGATCCTATTGAAATAGAAGGTTTAAAATTGGCCTTCGGAAAGCAAACCGAACAGCAGTTTTGCGCAATCGGTTCTGTAAAAGGCAACTTTGGGCACACCACTGCTGCTGCCGGAGTTGCCGGTTTTATAAAAACGGTACTGGCCTTGCACCATCAGCAAATCCCACCGTCGATTAATTATGAAAGGGCAAACCCCAATATTGATTTTGAAGACAGTCCGTTTTTCGTAAACACGGCTTTAACAGATTGGAATAATGAAAAAATGCGCCTCGCCGGTGTAAGTTCTTTTGGCGTTGGCGGAACGAATGTGCATGTGATATTGCAAGAGTACCTTCAGCCTAAAATTTTGGAAACCGAAACCAAGCCGGTCTTTTTAATCAACTGGTCAGCGAAAACGGAAAGCAGTTTACAGCAATATACCAACCGGCTGATCGGTTTTGTAGAAGAAAACCCGGAAGCAGAAACGGCAGATATTGCTTACACCTTGCATCAAACGCGGGAAGATTTTAGTTTCAGAAATTTTTTGGTGGTTGATGACCGAAAGAATTTGCAGGAAAAACTAAAAGCGGCATCGGGCAAACCAGTTCAGCAGAATCTCCAAAACAATGGGTTAAAAACAGCATTGCTTTTTCCCGGGCAAGGTTCGCAGGCTGTCAACATGAACTTGGAATTGTATGAGCAGGAAACTGTTTTCAGGGATTCTGTGGATGAATGCGCTGTTTTATTGTTTCCGATTTTGGGTGAAGATATCCGCAGCATTATTTATCCTGCCGCACAGAATCCTGCTTCCGCAGAAAAACTGAAATTAACGCTGTATGCGCAGCCTGCTGTTTTTACCATGCAATATGCAATGGTTCAATTGTGGACGAGCTGGGGTTTGCAGCCGGATGCGGTAGCCGGACATAGTTTGGGCGAGTTTATGGCTGCATATTTTGCAGGGGTTTTCATCTTGGAAGACGCCTTGAAATTAGTGGTTGCACGGTGCAGGATGATGCAGGCTTTGCCGGGCGGAAGTATGCTGGCCATCAAAATAACACAAGAAAAATTAGGGTTGATCTTGCCGGAAGACCTTTCAGTTGCAGCAGTCAACAGCCGGGATATTATGGTGGTCTCAGGCGCAGACGAAGCAGTTGCTTCTTTTGTTCGCTTATTGGACCAGCAGGAAACCCCGAGCCGTTTGCTGGAAAATAAGCATGCTTTTCACTCTGTGATGATGGACCCAATCCTGAAACCATTTGAAGATATTGTAAAAACCATTACACTCCATCCGCCGAAAATACCTTTGATTTCTACCGTTACAGGCACACTGATCAAACCGGAAGAAGCAACAAACCCGGCTTACTGGTCTGCACATATCCGCCATACAGTTTTATTTGCTGATGCGGTAGATACTTTGCTGGAGCAGTATAACTTTTTGATTGGCATTGGCCCCGGCAACACGCTGGCACCTTTGGTACGGCAGCAATGCCTCCAAAAAAACACAACTTTTGCCAATGCGGCATCACCGTTGGGAGAAAAAGGATCGGTTTACGGAGGGATGCTAAAAGTGCTGGGCAAACTTTGGGCTGCAGGTTTTAAACCGGATTGGAAAGCATTTTACAAAGGCCAGATCCGAAAAAAACTCCAGTTGCCGCCCTATGCTTATGATTATAAAAAATGCTGGGTAAACCCGCCAACTGCTTCCATTGCGACTACTTCTTTTATGCCTAAAAAATCAGTAGATACTCCTTTACCAAAAATTCAACCTAAGCAGCTTAAAGTTATGATTATAAATAATTTAACCGAACAAATCAAAACTATTTTATACAATGCTTCCGGGATTGAACTACAGGAAATGCAGCCCGGGACCAGCTTTATAGAAATGGGGATGGACTCGCTTTTACTGACACAAATTTCCATTTCCCTGACTAAAAAGTTCAACGTTCCGGTTACTTTCCGAAATTTAAACGAGCAGTTTGACACGATAGATTTATTGGCAGAATACTTAGAAACTAAGCTGCCAAAAGAGATTGTTGAGGAAAAAGCAGCACCAGCCTTGCCAGTTTTAACGGTTTCCCACCGGGCTGCTGCTGTAACCGATGATACTTCTGTGCTGGGTTTATTAGCACAGCAAATCCAATTGATTTCCCAACAAATTAATTTATTACAGGATGATAAAAAACAGGTGGTAAAAGAAGCATTGTTTGTTGCAGCGAAAAAACCGGCTGACTTGCATTTATCTCCCGAAGAAGCAGCGGAAATTAAAAAACCATTTGGCGCAACAGCACGCATTCAAAAAGAAAAGGAAGAGCTCAGTTCCGTTCAGCAGCAATTTTTGAAAAACCTGATCACACAATACAACCAGAAAACGTCGGCCAGCAAAGCCCAGGCGCAGCAAAACCGTTCGTTCATGGCTGATCCGCGCGTGGTTTCCGGATTCAGCCCTGCAACTAAAGAAATTGTTTATCCGCTTGTCGTAAACCAATCAAAAGGAAGCCATTTACGGGATATAGATGGCAATGAATATATTGATGCTTTAAATGGGTTCGGCAGTAATTTTTTAGGTTATCAGCCTGATTTTATCAAAAAAGCTTTACAGCAACAAATAGAACTTGGTTTTGAAATCGGCCCGCAGCACCAGTTGGCGGGAGAAGTAAGCCAGTTGATCTGCGAATTTACAGGTGCAGACCGTGCTGCTTTGTGCAATACCGGTTCAGAAGCAGTTTTGGGTGCGATGAGGATTGCGCGAACGGTAACAGGCCGTTCGCTGATCGTAGCTTTTTCCGGTTCTTACCATGGGATTATAGATGAGGTAATTATCCGCGGCACTAAAAGTTTAAGATCAGTTCCGGCAGCACCAGGTATTATGCCGGAAGCCGTACAAAATATGCTGATTTTGGATTACGGAACGGATGAAAGCCTGCAAATCATCCGGGAACGGGCGCACGAATTGGCGGCTGTTTTGGTGGAACCTGTCCAAAGCCGCCGACCGGAATTTCAACCGGTAGCGTTTTTAAAAGAGCTTAGGGAGATTACAGAACAAGCAGGGACACCGCTGATTTTTGATGAAGTGATCACCGGTTTCCGGATGCACCCGGGCGGCACACAAACTTTATTTGGCATCAAAGCCGATTTGGGCACGTACGGAAAAGTGGTTGGCGGCGGACTGTCTATCGGCGTGATTGCCGGTAAAAAACATTGGATGGACGCGCTGGACGGTGGTTTCTGGCAATACGGGGACGATTCTGTTCCCGAAGCCGGTGTTACTTACTTTGCCGGGACTTTTGTGCGCCATCCGCTTACGCTGGCTGCTGCAAAAGCTACTTTAACCTATTTGAAAGAGCAAGGCCCTGATCTGCAGAAAAAACTGAATATAGAAACAGACAGGCTGGCAGAAATGATAAACAAAATTTGTAACCAGCAACATTTGCCCATTTATATAGCCAGTTTTGGTTCGTTATGGAAGATCAAATTCAAGCAGGAATATAAACATAACGAACTGCTATTCACGTTGATGCGCTTGAAAGGCATTCATATCTGGGATAATTTCCCTTGCTTTTTGACGCATGCGCACACTTCAACAGAAGTAAACCGAATAGCTGCCGCATTTGAAGAAAGTGCTTTGGAGCTTGCAGCCGCCGGTTTCTTGGGCTTTAATGACCAGAAACCGCAACTCGAAAAAGTATCGATAAAAGAAGTACCGCCTGTTCCCGGAGCCAGGCTTGGAAAAGACAAGGACGGAAACCCGGCGTGGTTTGTAGTGCACCCGGAGCAAAAAGACAAATTTTTACAGGTTAAACAAAGCAATTTAGTTTGAATACGAAGCATACCTATTATTTAGAACCGGTTGATTTCGATCCTTTTGATGGAACGGAAACCGAACAAAGGATACCGCTGTCAAAGCCGCAGGAAGAAATCTGGTTGTCCTGTATGCTGGGCGGCGATGATGCGAACCGTTGTTATAACGAATCTGTTTCGCTGCGGCTGACCGGAAAGCTAGACCAGAACGCCCTGGAACTGGCTTTGCAGGATTTGATCCTTCGGCACGAATCTTTGCGTTGCATTTTCAAAAGCAGCGGAACTGAAATTATTGTTTATCCAAACCGGGTTTTAAACCTAATTATTAAAAATTTATCAGATCAGAAAAAAAACGATCAGCAGGAAGCTATCAAACAGTTTTTGCAGCAGGAAGCTTTGCAGAATTATGACCTGGAAAACGGGCCATTGTTCCATACCACACTTTTCCAGCTTTCAGAACAGGAACATTGTTTTACTTTTTGCGCACACCATATTATTTGTGATGGCTGGTCGCTGGGGGTTTTGTTGCTGGATTTGAGCAAACTTTACTCGGCATATCAGCAAAGACAACAGCCAGCATTGCCGGAAGCACCGCAAATGGGCCAGTATATCACGGAACAACTGCAATTTGACCAAACCAAAGCTTACGAACAAACCAAACAGTTTTGGTTGGAACAGTTTGAAGGTAAAATTCCCGACACAAAGCTTCCGATAGATTTTCCAAGGCCTCCACTCAGGACTTACAAAAGCAGGCGTGATGATTTTAAACTGAATCCGCAACTTACTTCAACCCTAAAAAAAACCGGTGCAAAAGCAGGTTGCAGCTTTGTGGTCACGCTGCTTTCTGCTTTTGAAATTTTACTGCATCAAATTACCGGGCAGCAGGAAACTGTGCTTGGACTTCCGGCTTCCGGGCAATCAGCTTCCGGATATTACGGATTGACCGGACATTGCGTAAATCTGCTGCCGCTGAAAAGCTTCCTTAGGAATGAAACTACTTTTAATGCCTATTTAAAACAAAGAAAATCACAGATCCTAGATGCCCTGGAACACCAGCAGCTCAGTTTGGGCAGTTTGCTCAAAATTTTGCCTATTCCTCGTGATCCTTCCCGCATTCCATTAGTGCCCGTAGTATTTAATATGGATATGAACATGGACGATGGCGTGGATTTTATAGGTTTAAAGCATCACTTGCACTACAACCCAAGAGCTTTTGAAACTTTTGAGATTTTTTTGAACGCCAGCGGTTCTGAGCAGGAACTAACGCTGGAATGGTCATACAATACGCAGCTTTTCAAACCGGAAACCATCCGAAAAATAATGGCTGATTTTGAAGGCCTGTTGCAGGTTATTTCACAGGAGCCGGACCGTTCTATCCAAAGTATTTCCTACTCAGCAAAAAATTTCCGGAGTGATCCTTTACAACATCCTACAACTATAAGTGCCGCTTCTACGCAGGAACAGTTACCAGCCATTATCAACCAATGCTTGAAAAAATGTGCGGTAAAAACAGCAATACGGTTTAAAGATGAGCGGATCACGAACGGCCAGCTATTGTCAAAATCAAACCAAATGTCGGCGTTGCTGATAGAAAAAGGAGTTAGACGGGGCGATCTGATTGGCATTTCGCTGGATCGTTCTATAGAAATGATCATTTCATTGTTGGCAGTTTTGAAGGCAGGTGCAGCTTATATTCCGCTTGATCCTGCCTATCCGCAGGAACGGATCAATTATATGCTGCAGGATTCGGAAGCTAAATTTCTGCTGATCAACCAAAAATACAGCGGGCAATATTTTTCGGCAGTAAAAGAAATATTGCTGGAAGATATGTTGCAGGAAATGGATTCTTATCCCACAGAAAACCCCGATGTTAAGCTAAATGGTACAGACCTGGCTTATGTGTTATACACTTCTGGTTCAACCGGCAAACCAAAAGGTGTTCAGATTGAGCACCATAATTTGGTCAACCTGCTGCAAAGTATCCGAAAATGGCCGGGCATTACTTCGGAGGACCGGATGCTGGCCCTGACCACAATTTCATTTGATATTGCTGGTCTGGAACTTTTTTTACCGCTGATTACTGGTGCAGAAATCGTTTTGGCAGATACAAAAACCGCGAAAGACGGCTATGAACTGCTGAAGCTAATCAAGTCAGCCCATGTCAGTTTGATACAAGCTACGCCGGCCACCTTTCGTCTTTTACTGGATGCCGGATGGAAAGAGCCGCTGCCCATACGTATTTTTTGCTGCGGAGAAGCTTTACAACATGACCTGGCACAAAAACTACTTCCGCTTTGCTCCGGCTTATGGAATATGTATGGGCCTACAGAAACAACTATCTACTCCACAGGGAAACAGATTTTTAAAGATGAGCCGATTACTATTGGCCGTCCAATTGACCGTACCCAAATTTACATGCTGGATCAACAATTGAAACCCGTTCCGGAAGGTGAAATTGCTGAAGTTTTTATTGCCGGAGATGGAGTGGCAAGAGGTTATCTAAACCAGCCGGAACTAACGGCGGCACGCTTTCCGGTTGATCCTTTCAACTTAAGTTCCGGGAAAAAAATGTACCGTACCGGTGATCTGGGCCGTTTGTTGCAGAATGGCGAAATTGAATATTTAGGCCGGGCAGACCATCAGATCAAAATCAGGAGCCACCGGGTAGAACCGGGCGAAATTGAGGCCAGGCTTTGTGAGCAGGAAAAAATCAGCCAGGCCGTGGTTATTGCCCGGGAAGACCAGCCGGGCAATCAGCAATTGGTTGCTTATGTAATCGCCCCAACCATCAAAAAAAATGTGGAACAGCAATGGGTCAGAATCTGGAAAGCAGCCTTAAAAGAAGTATTGCCGCCTTTTATGGTCCCAGCCCAGATCGTGTTTTTGGATCAGTTTCCTTTAACACCTAATAATAAGATAGACCGCAAAGCTTTACCCGCAACGGCACATTTTCCAACGGCTGACATTTCCGGTATTGCTGCGTCCAGGACTTCAACGGAAAAATTAGTGTCTGATATCTGGTGTGAAATCCTGGGCTTGCCTGCCATTGGCATTTACGACAATTTTTTTGAGATCGGCGGACATTCACTGCTGGCTGTCCAGATCATGAGCAGGATAGAAAGAGAAACCGGAAAACGCTTGCCTTTAGCTTCCTTATTTGAGTCTTCTACGATTGAGTCTTTATCCCTTTTATTACAGTTGGATGGAAACGCTATCACCTGGGATTCATTGGTGCCGATCAGGCCAAAAGGAAATAAAACACCTTTATATATGGTTCATGGTGCCGGACTTAATGTATTATTATTTAATACTTTATCTAAGCATTTGGATCCGGATCAGCCGGTTTACGGACTTCAGGCCAAGGGTTTAAACGGAGTGGATACACCTTTAGATAAGTTAGAAGATATTGCTTCGCATTACGTCAGCGAAATTTTAAGGCATAACCCAACCGGTCCTTATGCGCTTGCCGGTTATTCTTTAGGCGGAACCATCGCTTATGAAATGGCAAAGCAATTGCAAGCATTGGACAAAGAAGTAAAAGTGCTGGCACTCTTTGATTCTTATGCCGATCAAACAGAATCTTCTTATCCTAAAAGTGTTCGTTTATTAAGAAAAATTTGGAACTACATCTGCCGCTTTTTTTACACTTTTATACTGCTTGCAAAAAATCCTGTAAGTACATTCAATTATAAATTATTGACCATCAGAAGGAAGCTGACAGGTATCTACTCGAAAATCAGTCCATTTAAACGTGAAGAAGTAGGCTTTACCGGTTATTCACACAAGATCGATCAGCTGAACCAAAAGGCAGCAGCAGAATATTTTATAACACCTTATATCGGTACGATTGATCTTTTTCGGGCAAAAGTCAGGACTTATTACATGCAGGACCCTGAGTATTTGGGATGGAAAAAATATGCCTTAAAAGGAGTACGCATCCATGAAATACCCGGCGACCACAATTATATTTTTGCCCCGCCGAACGACAAAGAATTTGGCAGTGTTCTGCAAAATTGTTTAAACCAATCTGCCTGATCCTGCAACTGCTTGTAAATTGGTTTAGGCTGAAGTATATCAACAATCTGATTCAAATATAAATATCTGAAAAACAAGATGCTTCTTTTATACCTATAAAACTGGTGCTTGTGTCCTTTTTTAAATAAAAGGACTGAAAACCTAATTTTTACCGGATAAAAGAAGCATCGTTAAAACTTGCATATTTTTATATCAGTTTATCCACGGTAATTGGTAATTGCCTGATCCTTTTTCCTGTAGCATGATAAACAGCATTTGCCACAGCAGGTGCAAAGCCGATAATTGAAATTTCCCCGATACCTTTTGTTCCTACCGGGTTAATAACCGGGTCTGGCTTATCAATAAAAACAGCTTCAATCTGTGGTACATCCGCATTAACGGGTACATGGTAGTCGGCCAGGTTGTTGTTTATATAACGACCAAAACGATCGTCAAAAACCATTTCTTCTGTAAGCGCCATACCAATACCACCCGTAACGCCACCAATCATCTGGCTTTTGGCTGTCTTCATATTCACGATCTTACCGGCATCTACCACTGCTACTGCCTTTTTTACCCTTACCACACCGGTAACCGCATGTACATGGACCACAGCAAAATGAGCAGAAAAGGAATACATCGAATATTTTTTACCTTCATCGCCACCTTTTGATTCCTGGGTGATTTCAAGCACCGGCAAATTGTTTTGCTTTAGTACGTCCACATAATTTAAGGTGGATTGATCCTCTGCCGGACGACCTGCAAGCTGATTTACTTTTTGCCGGAGCGCTACACAAACATCATGAACCGCAGACCCAACAGAGGAAACTGTGGCCGAACCGCCTTGTGTAGGGGCAGTGGGAAAGGAAGAATCACCCAAATCAAAAGTGATCTTTTCCGCCGGGATCCCAAGATATTCTGAAGCGATCATGACCATGGCTGTTGCTGTTCCGGGTCCAATATCACTGGTTGCACTCTTAATGTTCACGCTGCCGTCGGCCATCATTTTAGCAACAGCCACAGCTCTGCCACGATAAGCGCCAAATACGCCTCCTGCAATACCGTACCCTACCATCCATTCTCCTTCACGCATAGATCCCGGTTTCGGATTGCGCTGGTCCCAGCCAATTTTATCCGCGCCGATCTGGTAACATTCTTTCAGGTATTTGCTTGAAAAAGGCAGGTTTTTTTCAGGGTCTGTCTCGGCATAATTAATTAGCCGGAGCTGAATTGGGTCAATATTTAAAGCATAAGCCAGTTCATCCAGGCCACATTCCAGTGCTAAAGCACCTGTAGCTTCTCCCGGGCCACGCATAGGCGCAGGCGTGCTTACGTTTAAGGGAATAATTTTATACCGGGTATTGGCATTAGGGCTGGCATATAAAAACCGGGAAACATTGGTTGAACCTTCTGAAAATTCTTCGTAAACAGATGTCTGCGAGTAAGATTCATGGGTGATGCCTACCAGTTTTCCATCTTTAGTTGCGCCCAAACCCATTTTTTGTATGGTAAGCGGCCGGTATCCTACCAAAGTAAACATCTGGTTACGGGTAAGCATCAGTTTTACAGGCCGGTTTACCTTTTTAGCACCCATGATAGCAGCAATTTCGTGCGGCCAGGTTCTTAAAGCTGATCCGAAAGCGCCGCCTACAAAATGAGAATTAACCTGTACGTTCTTTTCTTCCAGCTTAAACGCATCCGCAATGCTATGCTGGGTCGATTTTACACCCTGGGTTTTATCGTAAACCGTTACTCTGTCCTCACCATCCCAAAGCGCAATAATGGCATGTAACTCCATCGGGTTATGCACTTCGGTTGCCAGTGTATATTCTTCTTCGATTTTTACCGGTGCATTTTTATACGCATCTGCTTCCCCCCTAACATAATCTACATAACGGCCGCCTCCCGGTGTGGTCCCTTTAGTACGGTTCATATCCAGGTTGGTAGTAAAAGGTTCCTCTTTGTATTGTGCTTTTACCAAGGATGCGGCGTAAGTGGCGCGTTCAAAAGTATCAGCAATCACCATCGCTATCGGGTGGCCGTTAAAAAAAATTTTATTGTCATAAAATATCCTAAGGGGCTGGCCGGTGGTAGTTTTTTTTGCAGGGTCGTCCCCTGTATGATAACCGGGGATTTTTGGAGCGTTTACATATGTGACAACAGCTAATACACCGGGGGCGCGTTCCGCTTTTTTTGTATCGATTGAAGAAATCGTGCCAGTGGTGATCGTTGCGGAAACCAGCACGGCATGTACCATATTTGGTATTACGTATTCTGCCGAGTATTTGGCTGCACCGGTTACTTTTAGCCTGCCGTCAACCCGGTTCATCGAATCGCCGTTAGGTTCTTTTTTTAAGATTTGTTTCATCATAACTTATACCGATTGTGATGCTGTTTTTAATGCCTGAAAAATGGTGTCCGGGCCTAACTTTAATTTGAAAGCATTGTACTTATACGCTTTTGCGCCTTCCATAGCAACTTTTGCTGCTTGTCTGAAAATATCATCAGAAACGGTTTTACCGGCTAACATTTTTTCTGCCGAATGCAAACGCCATGGTTTATGTGCCACTCCGCCCATGGCCAGCCGTGCTTCTTTTACCGTATTGTTTTCAATATGCAAGGCAGCGGCAACAGAAACCAGTGCAAAAGCATAAGAAGCCCGGTCGCGTACTTTCAGATAATACGAATTCTTGCTGAAGGCTGAATCAGGAATAGTTAAGCCCAGGATCAGCTCTCCTTTTTGCAGGTTGTTGTCTTTTTCAGGGTGATCTCCGGGCAACCGGTGAAAGTCGGCAAAAGGGATATTACGCTCACCTTTGGGTCCGGTAATTAGCACGGTTGCATCCAGCGCTATCAAAGCAATACACATATCGCTCGGGTTTACAGCTATACATTTATCGCTTGCACCAAAAATAGCGTGCATCCGGTTGTATCCTTCCAAAGCCCCACAGCCCGAGCCCAGTTGTCTTTTATTACAAGGCAGAACAGGATCGTAAAAATACGGACAGCGTGTACGCTGCATCATGTTCCCGCCAACCGTGGCCATGTTCCTAAGCTGTGCAGAAGCGCCGGCATTTAAGGCCATTGAAAGTAACGGAAACTGTTCCAATACTAATTTACTTTCGGCAACATCGCTGTTGAGTGCCAGTGCCCCGATATGCAGGCCGCCGTTTACTTTTTCTATTTGATTAAGTGGCAAACGGTTAATATCAATTAGCTTGTCCGGAGCTTCCACGCCCCTTTTCATCAGGTCGATCAGGTTAGTGCCACCGGCAATAAACTTGGCATTATCACTTTTACCAAGCACATCCACAGCAGATTTAGCCTGATTTACCCTTACATATTGAAACTGGTTCATACTTTCGGTCCTCCGTTCTTCACGTCTAAAATAGCATTTACAATGTTAGGGTAAGCGCCGCAGCGGCAAATATTACCGCTCATAAACTCTTTCACTTCTGCTTCAGAACCGGCATGGCCTTCTTTAAGCAATGCTACTGCCGACATGATTTGCCCTGGCGTGCAATAACCGCACTGGAAACCGTCATGATCAATAAAAGCCTGCTGAACGGGATGTAGCTGGTCGCCATTGGCTATCCCTTCTATCGTCGTTACTTTTTGTCCGTCGTGCATCACCGCAAGCGATAAACAGGAGTTGACCCTGCGGCCATTAACGTGAACGGTACAGGCGCCGCACTGGCCGTAATCACAGCCTTTTTTGGTTCCCGTGAGGTGAAGTTGTTCGCGGAGCAGGTCAAGCAAAGTAACACGTGGCTCTACGGATAACTGATGTGCTGCCCCATTGATTTCGAGCTTCAACGGTACTTTTTCAAAAGCCGCAGCCAGTTTTTCGTCCATTTCTTCTTGGGCAGCCTTTACCAAACTAACAGGAGTTAAGGCAACCGCGGTTAAAAAAGATGTTTTTTTAAGGAAATCGCGACGACTTGAACCTACATTTTCATGCGCGTTTTCATCCGACATTGAACACTTATCTTTCTCCATAAGATTTTTAATTTTTCTCAGCTTAAAACTACTTCTTTTAAGGACATAAAAAGAATAATATAATGTGATTTTTTTGTGATGGCAATTATAACTTTTGCCAGATTTTTTCTTTTAGGCTGATTTTTTGATACTGCAGGCCTAACTCTGTAAAACGCAAGGTTTCTTTACTGCCCAAAGCCAGAAAACTGCCGCTTTCCAAACTGCTGTCAAACAGGGCCAATGCCCGGTTTTGCAGTTCCTGGTTGAAATAGATCAGCACGTTCCTGCAAATGATGAGTTGGAAATGATTGAAAGAAGCATCAGTCGCCAGGTTATGTGTTGAAAATACGATCTGTTTTTTTAACTGTTCATCTAATTTTACCAATTCGTAATTTGCCGTATAATAGTCGGAAAAACATTCAGTTCCGCCGGCCTGCACATAATTTTCAGAATATTGCTTCATACCGCTCAGCGGAAAAATCCCTGCTGCGGCTGTTTTTAATACATTTGGGTTGATGTCTGTTGCATATAAAACCGACCTATTCAGCAGGTTTAGTTCTTTCAAAATAATCGCCACAGAATACACTTCTTCGCCGGTGGAGCAGCCGGCATGCCAAATTCGGATCAGCGGAAAACTACTTAAAACCGGCAAAACCTCGTTTCTCAAAGTCAAAAAAAAGGAAGGGTCGCGGAACATTTCCGTTACCGGCACCGTCACTTCTGCAATAAACCAGTTCAAATATCCAGGATCAGTCCGCAATGCATATCGAAAAGCTTCAAAGCCGGAAAAAGGGCGCAGCCTGAAAAGCCGGTTGATGCGCCGGTGCAGCATCGCTCCTGAGTAGCCGCTGAAATCGTAGCCGTACACTTCGATCAAATCGGTCAGCAGCAAAGCTATTTCTTCTTCCGTCAACAATAAGATTAGATTTTAGGCCGATAAAAGAAGCATCAGCAAACTCCCTCTCTTGTGGAGAGGCCAATACTGTTTTTACCGGCTGTTTTTTTACAAGGTTTGATGATACAGCCAAACCCGCAAAAGCGAAACCAACTGATCCACATCCACCGGTTTAGAGATATAATCCGAAGCACCGGCCCGGATGCAAGCTTCTCGGTCGGCAGGCATTACTTTGGCCGTTACCGCAATCACCGGCAGGTTTTTGAACTGCGGGTGCTGCCGTATTTGGCGGATACTTTCGTAGCCGTCCATTTCTGGCATCATCATATCCATCAGCACAATATCGGTTTTTTGCTGCTCCAACTGCTCCAAAGCTTCCCGGCCGTTAGTGGCCGTGATCACGTTCATTTTGTATTTTTCGAAAGAACGGGTCAGCGAAAATATATTCCGCACATCATCATCGGCGATCAATATGGTTTTATTTTTCAGCACTTCGGTTAAAGAACCCGATTTTTTAGACATCGACTGCTCAGTTGCCGGCGTTTTTCCTTCCATTACATGCAGAAAAATTGCTACTTCATCGATCACGCGCTGGTAAGACTGTGCTGTTTTGACCACGATAAAATCTGCAAAACGCAGAATCCGGCTTTCTTCCGCAACAGAAAGATGTTTTCCGGTAAAAACAATAATCGGGACCCGGTCCAGGTCCGGCTGCCGGGTAATCGTTTCCAGCGATTCATAAATGGCTTTTCCGGAAACGCCCATTTCCAGGATCACACAATCCGCTTCCCTTTTTTGCAGCGTATCAATACTGTGGTTGATGTTGCCGGAGATTTCAGAAGTGATGCCAAAAGTTTCCAAAAAGTAAGATAAAGCTTTGGCATGCTGATCGTTATCTTCTACAATCAGCACTTTTTTAGGGCTGCGCAACATGGCCACCTCCAGTTTTTCAAACAAGGTTTTCATTTGTTCAACCGCCAGCGGTTTGTTGATAAAATCAATTGCCCCTTTCAGCAAGCTTTCTTTTTTTACCTCTAACGACGACATGATGTGTACCGGGATATGCCGAGTGGCCGGGTTGCTTTTCAGCTCTTCCATCACTTCCCAACCATCTTTTACAGGCAATTGTATATCCAGCAAAACCGCGTTCGGTTTGTATTGATGCACCATTTCTATACCGAGATCGCCGCGTGTGGCCACAAGCCCTTTGTAGCCTTTAGCGCGTGTAAATTTTAATAAAGCATTGGCAAAAACAATGTCGTCTTCAATAATCAAAATTGTTTTATTCGCCTGCTGCAGCGTTTCCCGGTCGTCTTTGATCTCAGTAGGGACCCAGTCTGTTAAATGCTTTACCCGATGGTTTATAACTGGCAATGCTTCTTTTACCGATGTTTCTTGGGTGGATAAAGGCGCAGTATGATTTTCTTCTTTAAAAATTAAGGCCGCAGGTTTTTCTTTCGGGACAGATAAAATAAATGTGCTCCCTTTGCCAGGTTCGCTTTTCAGCCGGATTTCGCCCTGCAACAGTTCAGCTAATTTTCGGCTGATGGAAAGGCCCAAACCTGTTCCGCCATAATTCCTTCTGGTCGAGCCGTCTGCCTGTTTAAAAGGTTCAAAAACCAGTTCCTGCTCTGCTGCGGAAATCCCAATACCACTATCTGTTACAGTAAAACAGATTAGATTGTCCTGGCCTGCGTCTATCTTCAAACCCACTTCGCCTTTAGCTGTAAATTTAAGCGCGTTGGAAAGCAGGTTTTTCAGGATTTGTTCCAATTTGAGCTTGTCGGTCTCTATCCTATCCTCTAAATTCGGGCTTACAGTGATATTCAGGCCGAGCTTTTTTTCCTTCGCCACCGGCAAAAACAGGCCGTTCATTTCAGAAACGATTTCGCTGATGGTAATCTCTTCGTAGTCCGCGTCCATCTTGCCGGCCTCGATTTTTGACAGGTCTAAAATTTCATCGATTAAATTCAGCAAACCTTTCCCCGAACTTAGGATCACCTGCGCCGATTCTATTTGTTCTGCGGATAAATTTGCTTCATCATTTTCTGATAAATGCCTGGACAAAAGCAGTATCGAGTTTAGCGGCGTACGCAGTTCGTGCGACATATTGGCCATGAACTCTGTTTTATACTGTGTACTGATCTCCAGTTCTTCTGCCTTCCTCATGATCTCCTGGTTTCGCTCCACGATCATCCGGTTGCGCTCTTCCAGCAATTGGCTGCGTTCTTCCAAAACCTGGTTTGATTGCTCCAGTTCTTCCTGCTGCACGCGCAATTCTTCATCCGAATGCTGCAATTTCTGCGTGTAAGCTTCCAGTTCGGCATTCATGTTTTCAAGTTCGCGCTGCCGTTTGCCCAATTCTTCTGCCTGCAATTGTGTGCGCTCCAGCAGCAGTTGCAGTTCATCCTGGTTTTGTGCCGAATGCAGCACGATACCAATATTTGCAAGCACCTGCCCCAAAAACCGGATGCTCAGATCCGAATAGTTTTCCAGCGAGGCCAGCTCGATCACCGCCAAAACCCGGTCTTCATAGCAAACGGGCAAGGCCAAAATGCTGCCGGGTTTAATATCGCCGCCGGCATAACTAATGGTAATACTGTTTTTATCGATGTTTTTTAAGTGAATGATTTTTCGATTAAATGCGCATTGGCCGCTCAGCCCTTCCCCCACTTTTATTTCCTGCTGATAATTTGCAGGCAAGGCATAGCCGCTTTGCAAATGCAAAACGTTTCCCTGAAGCAAATAAAACGCGCCGGTATGACTATTGGAACAGGAAACCAAATATTCAAGGATAGCGGTAGTCAAGGTATGCAACTGCTTCAGGCCCAGCATCTCCGTATTCAATCCGTTAGCTGTATTTTGCAGCCATTTATTCTCCTCCAAGTTCCCAAAAGCAAACTCCAGCGATTCGGCCATTTTATTCAAAAAGCTGGACACAATGCCCAATATTTCCTGCTCGGGCCCGGTTGACCTGGTTTTGTAATCGCCGTCGGAAATACGCTCGGTAATGTCCTGTACAATTTGCATCCGCTTGGCTGTAGTTTCTTCTTTTTGCTCTAAACCCTGGCGCAAGTTTATGTTTTCATGATATTTATTCCGCAGCCTAAAGTAATACAAAAGAGAGATGGCCAATGATAAAACAGTTGCAAAAACAATAATTAAAGGGGTAAAAGCAGTAAGAAAGCGTTGTGCGGCGGTTGAGACAGACAAATACTTTTTCTCCTGGTTTTCCATATTGCGCACCAGCTCACGCAAAGCATCCATTTCTGCCTTGCCTTGTTGAAGCTGGGCAATACTGATGTTTTTGCCCAAGCGTTTTTGGTCTATCAACTGCTGCAGCCTTTTTAGCCTTGCCGATACTGCTGCCTGCAACTGTACAACCTGCTGTTGCTGAACTGCATTACCGGCAGTTAGCCGGCGTACTTCTTTTATCCTGCCAAAAGCTTTCTGGTCAGCACCATTATAAGGCTGCAAAAACATTTCTTCCCCCGAAAGCAGAAAACCCCTTTGTCCGGTCTCTGCATCTTTAATAATCGAAATAATGTTTTCTAACCTCCAGATCACAGCATTATTCTGATCGACTTTTTCTGCATTGGCAATAAGGTTACGGATGCTGATATAGGAGGCGGCCGAACTGATGATCAACAACAGGAGAGACAAGCCAAAGCCTATCTGTAAATCGTGGCTGATTTTGGTTTTCATGATAAACCGAAAAATAATATTTTAGGATTTAGAACTTTGGTCCTGATAGACCGGAAGCGTAAAATAAAAGGAAGAACCTTTGCCTGCCTCACTGTCAACGCCATATCTGCCATGGTGCCGTTTGATGATTTCGGCACAAATGTATAGGCCCATCCCCAAACCTTGGAAACGGTTGGACGATTCTTCTACCCGGTAAAACTTGGTGAACAAATCGGCCTGTTTATCTTTTGGTATCCCAATGCCCGAGTCAGTAATGTTCACCATCACTTCATCGCAAGACAAAACAGAAACATCAAATAATATTTCGGAAGAATTGGGGGAATATTTGATCGCATTGGTTAAATAGTTAAGGATGACCTGCTCAATACGGATATGATCACCATAAATCTTAACCTCGGCCTGCCCGGTTTTAATAATTTGATGGCTGGGATACGTTTGTCGGATAATATCTACCGCATTATCAAAAATCGGGTCGATGTCATAAACCTGGTTTTTAAATTCTAATTTTCCGCTGGCGATTTTAGATGTATCAAGCAGGTCATCGATCAGGATATTCAGCTTTTCCAATTGCTGGCGAGTGCGTTCCAGGTACTTTTTGGCGTCTTCTTTCTGGTCGCGGTCCACCGAGCGGTCCACCATTTGCATGTACCCTTTGATAGATGTCAGTGGCGTTTTCAGCTCATGGCTGGCCATGCTGATAAATTCATCTTTAGTCCTTTCTGCCTGTTTCCTGAATTCGACTTCCTCAACCAAAACCTGCTGCATATTTTGCAGGGCGCGGGTTTGATCATACAATTGAATAAAGGTTTTTACTTTTAGCACCAGCACATCCGGGTCGAAAGGTTTCACCATATAATCACGACCGCCGGAAGCGTAACCCTTGCTGATAAATTGCTTGTTGACGCTTACTGCAGAAAGAAAAATAATGGGAATATCTTTGGTTTTGCTGTAGCCGGAAATGGATTCGGCCACTTCAAAACCATCCAAGCCGGGCATCTGTACATCCAAAATAATCAGATCATAATTATTTTTTAGCACTTTGTTTAAAGCCTCTTCCCCGGAAAGTGCAGGATCCACTTCAAACTGATGCTTTTCGAGGATTCTTTTTAAGGCGATTATATTTTCAGGTTTATCGTCAACAATTAATATCATGCAATTAAAAATCAGAAATAAGGCTAAATTAATAACATATTTCTTTTTTATGTAGGAGATACGCAGAAAAGGTGATAAACGAGATTTTGGTGATGATGTTATTTTAAACAGTTGGAATTTTGTTGATTGAATGAGAACATGATCGTAGTTCCCCAGTTTAAAGGACGGGATTGCAGATCCCGACCAGCGGCTCTTATTATAAAAGGTGCCTTACACATCATCTCTAAGCGGTTCATAGTTTGTTGTCTTCCACAACACTAAAACAACCTTGGTTTTAACTACAACAATGAAGGATTTGGCTACGTCCATGTCTTAAGTTCTACACACCTTTGACGTGTAAAAGAAAACAGAAAATGAAAATAATACTAACAGGTTCGTCGGGCAACAATAGGAAACCATTGACGGAGGGATTGGTAAAAAAAGACAACTCAGTAACTGTGGTCAGTAGCAAGCACGACAAACAAAAAGCTATTGAAGCCTTAGGTGCCGTGGCTGCTATCAGCTCCATAAACGACGTTAAATTTCTTACTGCCTCCTTTACCGGTGCAGTTCATCCAGTAAAACAAGACAGTCTATGAAAAAAATCCTTGTTATCGGAGCATCAGGCTTTGTCGGGAGGGCCCTCGCCCAAGCATTTCTGGCAGAGGGATACGCAGTCCGCTGTTTAGCACGTAACCCAGCTAAGGTTCAGGATCTGGCCACGGCTGGCTGTGAGATCGTCCAGGGTGACATTTCAGATCTTGCATCGATGCAACAAGCCTTGAAATCCGTTGATGCGGTTTATATCTCCGTACATACGCTTTCACCCCAAAACACCGATACAGCGACTGAAGACTTTATGGACGTAGAGATCAATGGGTTGCAAAACATTATAACGGCGTGCCGGGCTAACGAAGTTCGCCGCGTGATTTATGTTACATTTTTGGGTGCTTCGCCTGATGGACTGAGTGCGTGGAGCCGTGGGCGCTGGAAAGCTGAACAATTGTTGTTGAACAGTGGCCTTGACGTCACCGTAATCCGGCCAGGTATGATCGTTGGCGTGGGCGGACAAGGCTTCAATATGATGGTGAGCAATGCCAAAAGGCGCGTCGCCATTATTATAGGCAGTGGCCGAAACGTATTTCGCTGCATTGCCATTAACGATTTGGTTTACTTTCTTGTTGGCGTACTTAAAGATCAACGGGCGTATGGGCAATGTTACGACGTGGGATCCGATGATATATTGTCAAATAACCAAATGATTGATATTGTGGCGGAGGTCATTGGTCGGCGTCATCCCCGAAAGCTTCATATTCCGCTGTCGCTTTTGAATATCATCGCGCCGCTTATCGAACGCATGGGCAAATTGCCCAAAAGTTCAATGAAGGGCATGTTGGATGGTATGAAAACTGATATGATTGGCGATCCGGGACCAGTACGCATAATTTTGAACCGGCCGCTACTTTCCTTCCGGCAAGCTGTGGAAAGAGTTTTAAAAGGGTCATCTTAGCAACAACCCTATGTTGGAAAAGTAAAAAAATAAAGAAATCAGTAAAGGGATTTGCTGTTGTCTATCACAAAAATAACCTATTTGCGAAATGGAAAGAATCCAACCGTATAGTATTAAAACTATTAGTGAATATCATAAGCTACTTGGCTTGCCTAAGCCAGAACATCCCTTGATTAGTGTGATTGATATTAAGCCTTTCACTGAAATAACCACTGGTTTACCGAAAATCATACTGACTGATTTATATATTATTTCATTAAAAAAGAATTTCAAAGCCCCTGTCAAAATAAAATATGGCCAGCAGGAATATGATTTTGACGAAGGCGTGCTGACTTTTATGTCGCCCGGCCAGGTTTTTGGAATTGACCCTGAAAAATATGGGAGCCCGGATCAATCTGGCTGGATGTTATTTGTCCATCCTGATTTTCTATGGAATACGTCTTTGACTAAAAAAATCAGGCAATATGAGTTTTTTGATTATTCAGTAAATGAAGCGTTATTCCTTTCGGATAAAGAAGAAACGGGCATTACACAAATCATACAAAATATTAAGCAGGAATATCATGG
>JAABUS010001848.1_pt1 | contig 43256 bp, 46 predicted proteins | sample 5560161 | NCBI WGS metagenome assembly JAABUS01 (sample SAMN10711885, study PRJNA513376) | rock metagenome | isolation source: Antarctica rocks | place: Antarctica: Victoria Land, Trio Nunatak nord | collected 2016-01-04
TAGGATGGGACTGCAGGATTTAGGGTTGACTACCCCTGCTTAGATCGGCGAAATAGCCAGTTACTCCGGCATAGGTGGCCTTAGGCTCCTGGTTCCGTGTATGAATCAATCAATCAATCAATCAATCCCTATGTACTTGTAGAATACACACCTTTAAGCAATTATCAGTTTAATACTTCTTCACTCTTCGAGATAGCAAAACGGCGATCCTGGGCCAGAAACACCTTTCGCTACCAGGATGGCAAGCTTTATGCAAACGTCAGCAAAACATATGCTCTAGCCCGTGACGAAGAAAACAAGCGTCAGTGACGTAGCAAATAGAATAAAAGGGGGTAGAGATAATTAGTGGTAGAGCATTTGGTCCATGGATGAAAGTTTCCTACTGGTGGAGATTTACAGCCATCCATGGGTGGGGCTCTCCATCAATAAAACTTTTGCTCCATGGATGGGGTCCCGATCCATGGATGGGAGACATTCACGAACCGCGTGCAACATATGGGATTCCCCGCAAAAAAAAACAACGTCATATGGGTGGTGGACGTCAGGTGGGTGGCCAGCACCTACTTTAGTAGGTGTCAGCGTGGCATGATTATGACCTTCAGTTCCAAGAGAGCCTATCCGGAATCTCGTGTACATGCGACGACGAAATGCGTAGAATGAAATGGCGACAAGATTATACAATGTATCTGACCAAAATGCACTGTCATTTCGGACAGTAAAGCAAAGCGGTCTTCAGGAACAATCATATCTGACATCCAAATTCAGCTGTCCAGCATAACAGACCAGGGCATTGTATGGTGAGCGGGCATTCAAACTCGTTCCGATGATCTTGGAGTTTTTAGACAGCCCTATCTCTTTGGCGTGATCCAAAAGCATGGAACATGGCGAGTAACCTGACCTATGAAGGTTACCTTTGCCATGAATGTTTTTGTTGGAATACAAGGTCATATGGGGGCATTTGGTAGGTAGGTTGAAGCTGAATATCGGATCAGATAGACCCATATCTACTGTATCGGGCAGTCGCTTAACCAGTTAGTCGCTTGACCACTCGGCCATTCTACCAAAATGACGCACTCCAGGAAGGGCTAATTCGGTATATATGACATATCTAACAAAATCTCAATATGCCCCCATATGACCTCGTTGTCCAACAAGTCTCACTCAACGAGCAAATTTCAGCCAGGAATTCCTTCGAGAGACCATTTATGAAGGCAATAACGCGGTAGCGAAAAGTGCTTCTGTGTCAAGTATCTCGCTTTTGATACCGTATCAAAATATCCGTTTACAGATTCACCTTCCTTACCCGTACAATGAAAATGGAAACCGTATACCTGCTAGGGCAGGAACAAGGCGCTTGAAAAAGTATTAATCCCGCCCTTTTTTTTGATTAACCATTACAGAACATCTGCAAAAGATCATTGACATACTGGTACCAGCCGATAATAAATGGCTCGCACCAAGCAGACAGCCCGTACGTTATCATTGCTGCCATTTTTACCCTAATTCTACAGCTTGCTTTCACCCCCCTCTTCACCCAGTCATCACAACTTCACTAAATAAAAATATTATCGTTAACATACTTTTATCAGGTAAATCGGTGGGAGGCAAAGCTCCTCGTAAGGAACTCGCATCAAAGGCCGCGCGTAAAGCCACTCACTCTGCAGTTCCTGTTAAGAAGGCCCGTCGCTACAAGCCTGGTGAGCCTTAGACAAACTTCATTCCAGCATTAACAGCTTACCAACAACATGTCTTAATAGGAACTGTTGCTCTTCGCGAGATCCGTCGATATCAAAAATCCACCGAGCTTCTCATTCGCAAACTTCCCTTCCAGCGTCTTGTTCGTGAAATCGCCCATGAATTCAAGCCTGATCTGCGATTTCAGTCATCTGCCATCAGTGCTCTTCAAGAGTCTGTCGAGTCTTACCTCGTCTCCCTCTTTGAAGATACCAACCTGTGCGCCGTTCACGCCAAGCGTGTCACCATTCGTAAGACGTTGCCTCTTCTTTAGTTGCTTGACCTTTTTGCTTACACGCCATACCAGAACCCAAAGACATCCAGCTTGCTCGCCGCCTCCGGGGCGAACGTTCTTAGAAGCAGCCTTTCCGGGGTACAGAGGTATTGTTGGAAATAGGGGATTTGGTAACCTTCGCCTCGTAGGGTTGGCAGGGCGGGGGCACCTTCCACCTTATGGTATATGGGTTGAAGCTGGATGAATAACTATCTAGGGGGACGAAGGTGAAAACTCTACTAGCGTACCCAGCCCTATGAAGGCGAAGATTGCCATACCTTCGTTTCCAACACTTTCTCATGACAATTACAGCCTAATCGAGTAAAATTGAAGCTATTCAAAACCGAAGCTTCTCAACGAAAATATGAAGTTTCTGACTCCCCTCAGCGCAAATGACATAGGCAGTTTGAAGTTAATGATTTTCCTCAGTCAACTGACTTAGGCATTTTAAAGTTACTGACTTTCCTCAGCGCAAATGACATAGGCAGTAATGAATATTGAGAGTTACTGACTTTCTTCAGCGCAAATGACTTAGGCAGTTTGAAGTTAACTGACTTCCCTCAGCGCAAATGACGTAGGCAGTGAATTTTAAAGTTACTGACTCCCCTCAGCACAAATGGCGTAGGCAGTGGTTGAAGCTAATACGAAGCTTCCCAACGTAGATCCATCGTTTCCCTCGTTATAAAGGTAAATATTCACGACTTTGAAGCTATTCGAAGCTTTTCAACGTATATTTGCCTTTTACATAGATTTGACTATTTCAACGCTCAATGTATGACCTTTCCCCTCTTTTTGCTTCTGCTTTCATTCCTTCTTGTCCCGTGCTCACTGAGAAGCGAGTTTCGAATATAGTTTCCAGCAATTGACTTTATTATATGACTCTCTGTTGCAGTAAGTGCACTGATTACGATCTTTGCTCTGAAAACCACTTGCTCTTAAAGCCTTAGTGCTTTCGAATTCGTTCACGTGATTCTGACAACAATCTTTCTCAAGTAGCATGACTTTGATCTTTTCAGCTGTCATATCTTTGATGATGTCACGGACTGAGCTGAGCGAAAGGTTAATAACCAATTTCTAGAAACTAGAATTATGGTACAAAACGTTGCACGAAGAAGAAAGGAAAGTTGGTAAGATGATTAGGGGTTTTATACCCACGAAACCCAATGAACACCGCGCTAAACCCCTAGTTCCGTCACTTTCAGATGTGTTGCGAAGTTAATAATTCTAACACCTTTAACCTATAACATCATCTAACCTAATCGTAACATCAACTAACATTTCCACCTAGTATCGGTTTTTCAACACCTCGTATATCTGGAACACCAAGGTCAAAACCGTGACAGATGACAGATTAAATCTGCACAAAGAATTGATATTGCTCAAGCAGACACATCATTAGCCGAATGCCAGCCCTACCGCAAGGCTAGCCCTATGACTCTGAGAAATACCTTAACAGATGCGTTCTTAATAGAATACGTGAATGAAGAAATAAAAGACTAAAGTTAAGAAGCTATTCAAATTGTACGCAGAAATCGTAGATGAATTTGAGGTTTTGTATAAAGTAGTGCTTAAGATCATCACTGTCACGATTCTAGCCTTGCCAGGCTCAGCTCTGGCTTTGCCAGCCCTATTATCGTTCCGTCACCGCTAGTCCCTATTAGGCTTAGCGCTTCCTGACGTCATCTGTGTAAGGCGCCAACCCTTTCGGGCCTAGCGTCGGCTGAGGAACACACATATGTAGCCAGCTTCTTACCTGTAGCTACCTTTCTTCCTTAGCATTTATCTTCTAGTTAAATAACACTTATATTGACTCGCTCTATGCAGGTTCCTAACATTAGATAAATGCTCATCAAAACTACTTTGCTATCAACGTGTAGACGATACGAAACAAGCTACTCATTAGGAAAATTTGCAAGAAATTCTTCAAATTTGCATTCATCATTTTAGACCGCAAGGAATTCTTCGGTTCTATCTATTACTACTTCTATCTGCAAGAAATTCTTCAGATAAAGCAACTATTCTTCTATCTGCAAATAAATTCGCAAGGAATTCTTCGAATTTGCATCAAACAAACAAATCAAATCATCTACCTTTTACCTATCTTCTATCACGATGGCACAAGACAATGAGCCCGTCGCTCCTTGAACAACTCGCCTACTTAGAAGCACAGTCAGTAGACGCGTGTCTATCCTATCCATCGATGCTCTATCTGAAGTTGATGAGGCTGTCACTTCATGAAACATAAACATCTTCGAACAACTGGTTCATTGAGCTAGAAATCAATCCGACGAGATGACCAATATGCTAAAGAAGCTACGGAATCAGCGAGATCTAGCTCTACAACTCAATAAGCATTGACTCCTAGTACAGGAAGAGCATACAAAGAGAGCGAAACAACTAGAAGCCGCTTTTGATCAGAACAATGAGCTGATAGAAACGATTAATCAGCTACGAAGCAAACGATTGAACTTCAGGACGAAACAACGTCAAGCCGATAGCCTTATGCCTCGTCAAGTCATTCAATCAGCTGAACAAGAAGTCAATCAGAAAGAGGCTTCATCACCTTCTACCCCTGAGGTTGAACGACGTTCTTTCGAAGTTCATAATCAACGAGAGTTATCTACTCTATTCGGCAATGATCATCATAAGTCAACTAAATTCTCTAATTCATTCATCTTCATTGAAACATCTGAACCGAGCTGAGAGCTCTGAATCACCAAGATAACTGACAAAATCAAGGTCAACGCGAATCATTATTCTACAGAGCGACTTCGCATAGCCTATGTGACTTCACGACTAGAAGGCGCTGCTGACGAGCAAAGCGACGCCTCAATGCTTCCTCAACCTATCAGTCAGTCACGAAGCTACTGAAACATTTGAATGAAATATATGAAGACTCGAATCGAATTAAGAAGTGTCGTCGTGAATACGTCGCTCTAAAGCAGCTCAATTCGCCGTTCAATACATTCTATTTCGAATTCATGAGAATATTCAGCTTTCTACCCTACGATGAGCCTACTTTGATAGACGATCTACAGAATAAGCTCAACAATCGTCTGCAAAACGCATTGAATACATGCCTCATAGAGTTCAAGTCGCTTGACAAGCTCAAGATTTATCTTCAGCGAGTGAATAATAAACAGCGAGCTACGTATCAGCAACGTGGCGAGCAACGAACAGTCAAACCGATGGCAGTTTCGAAAAAACGTTTCGTTCCTTTTTATATCTCAGCTTCAGCTGCTAGCTATGTTCGACTCGCTACTTTATCCGGCCTCGAACCGGATCGCTTTAGAATGTCAATTACCTATTTCATCTGCAAAGTTCCTGATCATCTTTTCAAAGATTGCTCTCAGCTAAAGGCTGATACTTCTGCACCTCATACATTCACTCTTTGAGTCAATGAGATGATCATCGAGAATATGAAAGAGGAGAATATGTTTACAGAGAAATCGAAGAATGAGGCAAAAAACTAGTGACTTCCATCAAAGACGCGGTGAAAGATGTGTCAATTTCTTCAACAACGAGCAGCTCAGCTGATTTCTTTGCTTCGGAATCTTTGACTACTGAATGCATACTATCTAGCAATGAAATTAGTTACTCATTAAAATCATTGATTGACACTGAAGCAGCTGACTATTCGTTCATTGATGAATTAACCGCGCAGAATGTTTGTGATCATTTGCAAATTGAATCGTTACCTTTAACCAAATTCAAACCCATAAGGGAATTCGATGACCATTATGCAAAAAAGCTCATTATTCATGCAATCTATTCGAATCTGACTGTTCAAGATCATATGAAACGTTTCGCTTCTATGTTGATCACTCGATTGAGTCAGCATCAAATGATTCTTGGAAAAACATGAATGAACAAGATCAAGGTGACTATTGATATGAGAGACGATCTTCTTCAATTTTCTAGTTCCGAAGCTTCTATCAAAGCTTTTACTAAAGCTCATTCGGTTATACCAGTTGTTCTTTCAAAGAAGAAAATCACGGTAGAACAGAAGAGTTTGTCTTCTAGACAAATACTAAAAAGGCCTATTCTTTCTGTCGCCACTCATCTCAGCGAGAAGTCAACCTCATTCAGTAAGATCGTGAAACCACTCAGCTCAGTCAACTTCGCTTCGCCTTCCGGTTCAATGAACATAGCAATGATAGAAGCTGCAGTCTATAGATCACTAGTCAAAAGGTCAGATATGACTACCTTCGCGATCATCGTCACCGAAATCAATTGACTTCTAAAAATGATCAAGAATAAAACTGAAAAGATGATCATACATGAGCTTTCACACGAAGAAGCTCTGAAGGAAGTCAAAGCTAAGCTACCTGCGAAATATCATGACTATTTAGACGTGTTCGATAGAGCAATGACTGATCAGCTACCACCTCATCGGCCCTACGATCACAAAATCGAGTTGACAGTCGAAGAAACGCCTTCTCGAAGCCGCCTCTACCATATGTTCGGCTACAAGCTACAAAAGATCAAGAACTATCTTATCGAACATCTGAATAAGGGCTTCATATCTTCTAGCTCAGCTTCATACGCGTCGCTCATACTGTTCGTCGAAAAGAAAGATGAAAGCTTACGCTTCTGCGTTGATTACAGAAAGCTCAATGCCTTGATCAAACGGAATCGCTACCCCCTACCCTTAATAGACGAAACACTCGCTCGTATACAAGGTAGCAGGTACCTTACTCGATTGAACATAATAGCTGCTTTCAACAAGCTACGCATGCATTCGGGCAGTGAGGATTTGACTACCTTTATCACCTCATTCGATTTCTACAAATATCACGTGATGCCTTTCGAATTAACCAACGGCCCGGCGTTCTATCAGCACTACATGAACGACGTACTATTTGACTATCTTTATCAGTTTTGTCAGGCCTACCTAGATGACATTATCATCTACAGCAAAACACTGAAGGAACATAAGAGACATGTACGACTAGTTCTACATAGACTACGAGAGGTCGGCCTTCAGGTGAATATCAATAAATGCGAATTTCATGTTCAGGAAACCAGCTTTTTGGGACTACTGCTGTCAATCGAAGGATTGAAAATGAATTCACGAAAAGTGCAAGCAGTAATCGAATGGCCTACCTCTACGAACCTCACTCAGATACAGTCATTTATCGACTTCTGCAATTTCTATCGTCGCTTTATAAAAGACTTCTCGAAGATTGTTCGATCAATGGTTCAGCTCACTCAAAAAGAGGTGATATTTGACTGAAATCAAGCTTGTCAAACGATCTTTGATCATATGAAGAAACGAATGACTGAAGCTTCTATCCTTCGCCATTTCGATCAAAATAGGGAAGCTATTCTTGAAACCGACTCATTCGACTACGTCAATGACGGCATACTTTCTCAGTATGACGACGAAGGTACTCTGCATCCAGTGACCTACTATAGCAAGAACATAAGCCTCGCTGAATGCAATTACGAAATCTTAGGGTTAGGGTTATTCATCAGTGGGGACCTTTCATCCATGGATGATGACCCGATCCATGGATGAGGGCATTTAATCCATGGATCAAACGCTCGTGTTATAACAAAGCAACGTTTTCAACTGTACTATGACTGACTAATTAGCTGTGACCTTCTATCCCTCCGCTCATATATGTAGTTCATCAATCGAAAGATAAAAACCAAATCAATGATCATTTCATCCATGAATGAAACATTGAGTCCATGGATACAAGGATTTATCCATGGATGGAAGATAATATGGTGGATCTTTGCTGCCATCCGTGGTTGGGCTCCTCCACCAATGGAGCATTTGATCCATCGATTATCCTTAGATCCATGGATGACACCGTTTGATCCATGGATGGAAGATATCCACGGTTCATAGCTTTTCAACGAGCCGCGCAAGGGGGTGGTTGCTCTGTCAATATGCGACTTCCAAAGGCCCCCCTTACTGTTCTATCCCTTCATCCTGACATAGCCGAACCATCCGCCCAGACTCTGTGAACTCCATCGCCAATCTGAATAGGATTGTTCCAAAATTGGTTCACGCATTGGCCCATTCGTCAACCAACACGATGACTTGCCTGACTTCAGATAGTCAAGATGATCGCCGTAACAGTTCGCCCAAATGGAAAATGGTTGATCGCAGAAATAGCAATATAGATTTTTGCGTTTGGCGCATCCTTACCACTGCTGTTGGTTCAGGTGCAAAGGCTGTTGGAATACGAGGTCATCTGGGGGCATATTTGATATGCTATTGTTAGAAAGTTACATAGGAGGTGGAAGACTGGAACAAAAGCTGTCGATCAGACGGTCCAAGATAAATCGATACCAAGCACTTACTATGAAAACTAAGAGGGTCTTCATAAACCCATTGTCTGTGTTGGAAACAGGTTATGGCAATCTCCGCCTCGGTAGTAGAGTTTTCACCTTCGTTCCCCTAGATAGTTTATCCATCCAGCTTCAACCCGTCTACCATATGTACCATATACCCCATATGACCTCCAGTTCCAAGAGTCTGGACTTTTGATACTAACAATTCGTTCCTTTATAGGAATTCTCGGTCCCTGTTGTAATGTAACACTTCCAGAGAAGCAAGGAGCTCTGTACACGTCCGCTGTCATTACTTGTAGTCATTTGTTTCCTTTCTTCTTACAAGCAAACAGAAGATTAGCTTCAAGCGTAGACTGGGATAAGTCATTCAACAAAATTAGCATACAGTCTTCAACAGTACCTATCCGTTTAGGCTGGCCAGATTGGAAAGTGCGACACCTTCTGGGGAGCCACATGATCTGGGATGCGCCACCCTATTTTTGTTACGGAGGCATTGAACGTAGTCTCAAGTTCGAGATGCGAACAGTGGATTATAGGTCTGTCAAGGACAAGATTATGTTTCTAAAGCCACAAGTGCTCAGTGCATAGCGATGGTGTTAGAATCATATGGGGGTATATTGATATTGCATATGGAGGGGGGATTACCAACTCTTCTATTCTATGTACTTGCTATAGCTGCAACATCTATGGCATGTTGGTTTACGAATCGGCCAAAAAAATCCTATTCTGGTAGTTGATTGCTACAGTGGCTCGTAGGAAAGATTATAAGGACAGGGTATCCCATGCGGTATAAATATTCTTCTAGAGGTTCAACAAGTGCCCTATTTACGATGATTCGTCTCCACGCTTTGCTCCTGAGCATTTCAGGCTTATTTTGTCTTGTTGGAGCCTTGCCACCCATCATTGTTGGCCTAAACGAACTGTTATCTTTCACGCCGAGCACCGTCATTTCAGCCAAGGTTGGAGAGACGGTTGAATTTCTCTTCGTCACAGGTGTAAGACCTTCTGTTGAAGATAATGGGCTAATCCTTAGAGGCTGTTCAGGTTATGGTTGCAGAGCTGACAAAATACTGGCATCCTAGTTCCATTCTGTTGCGCAATCCGCTGGCTTCAACACGCCATGTGAACCCGATCCTAAGGGCTTCTACTTCGGCTTTGTACAGCCAGGGGGGAGTTTTAACATCACTGTGAAGACAAAAGATCCCATTTGGTACTACTGCACTCAATCAAACCACTGCATTTCGGACGGCATGGTTGGCGTAATTAACCCGTACGGTGGCATTTCATTTCTTAATTCTCTTCGCTGCATAGGATAGCGAATGCTTACTGAAGGCCTCGCAGACCTGCAGACAACAGCAAAAACCAGAGTCTATTCATGTCCAAAGCTAGAGAAGCTACTACCAGAATCGTGCCGTCGACACCTAGTGGTGGGATGCTCAGTACGGCCAGTCCCATGGCGACTTCCTCCAGCCTTCCGTCGGTCTCTAGCAGCCAGTCTTCCACAGAAACGTCTTCGGGGGCGGTTATCACCCAAACACAAATAGTTGCCAGGGGCACTCGAGCTGCGAATGCTATCGGCTGTATAGGTTTGCCTTTGCTTTGCGTGGTGCTATTTTCGTAGGCAAGATGCTTCAAGACTTCAGAGATTTCATGAACTATTCTACTACTGTAGCTCATTGTCAGTCGGTATAAAGGACTTTTGTTTTACTCGATGTCCTACAGAAAACCTGCTATTTTCAAGGTGACTCCACGCTGATATCTTTGAGCTGTACATGGTAATATTTGTAATTGTGTTGAAGTTGGTAACCTCCGCCTCATAGGGCTTGTAGGGCTGGGGCCCCGCTAGTAGTGTTTTGAACCTTCTTATGTACCGTAAACGGTTACTATCGGTCATCGACCCCAGCAAAGCTATCATTATTCTTGGTATACGAGGACACGAGGGTAGATAGGCATACAGATATATTTGACTAAACTATGTAGTAGGTAGAGCATACGGATGAAGAAGGAAGGAAAGAAGTGGGCGAAGGGTAAATACCCATCCACTAGCGCCGGATCAATGCGGAGATTACTAACCACAGGGGTAACAGTACCGTTCCCTGTTTCCACCATTTCCAACAATTATACTCTCTTTTTGTTGGAATACGAAGATTACAACCCCCCCTATCAAATGATGAAGTGTAAATCTGCTACTGCATGAAAGGTGTGTTTCTGCTACGAAGCAACTGTCTGGGTTTTCTACATTGAGCTACGCTAGTCCCAATATGACTAGTGGGCAGTGCATACCACTGCTCCTCACTGCTCCCAGCTACCCTCAGCTACCCTCTGCTACCTCTGCTACTCTTGAAACTGGAGGTCATATGGGGTATATGGTAGATAGGTTGAAGCTTGATGGATGACTATCTAGGGGAACGAAGGTGAAAACTCTACTAGCGTCCCCAGCCCTACCGATGCGGAGATTGTCATAACCCTGGTTTCCAACAGCTACACCCCCTCCTGTTTCTACTGTTCCTTCTATTGCCTCAACATCAACATTGTTGGAAACAGGTTATAGCAATCTCCGCCTCGGTAGGGCTGGGGACGCTAGTAGAGTTTTCACCTTCGTTCCCCTAGATAGTCATCCATCAAGCTTCAACCTATCTACCATATACCTCATATATGACCTTCAGTTCCAAGAGAGGGTGCTTGAGTTGTGCGCCCGTTGAGTCCTTTACCTGATATTTGAATACTTGGAGAAGTTTGTATCGAGTTTGAAGTGTGTTGAAAACAGGGCCCCAGCCCTACCAGCCCTATGAGGCGGAGGTTACCAACTCCCCTATTATCAACATTTAGGGGGAAAGCTCAAGATTTGCTTGACAAAAACCAACTGCGGACGACAATTCCCTCCTCAGTCACTGCCGAAATAAACGAAAGGCCTGCAGTGTAATTCGACGCGACTCGGAAAAGCCACTTGAGGACATTATGGTATGTACTGGATTTGGTTCGGGTACCTTACCATGGAGAAAGGGCGAGAGTTTCTTAGATAAAGAAGGGTTTTGAAAGGTCGAGTTCTGCATATTTTTTATTATCTTAAAATACAAGACTGCTTACCTTCCATACCTTCTATCGATCTTGACAGACAATTATGATGAGCGTTCTACCAAGATACTCGTAAGTTTACACAGCTTTCAACTGCTTTTACGATTCATATTATTTTTGTTCTGCTTCGCCTTATCTAACTTGTCTGTAGCTGTTATAATAGTGATTACTCCTCGAGTAGTCACTGCTACAGCTTCTGGGGCTTTTACAGTCGCTGGCTTGTCTGCGCTGTCATCATTGCTAGTGGTCTCTTCATTCTATTCATACTGGCGTAGGCGATAATTTCAATTTGCTTTTGATTCTTAGACTAACTCAGTTGTAGACGGAGAACTGCGCTCAGACGCCGCCGTCGTGGTCAACAGCCAATTTGGGGTACCGAATCACGCACTCAGGCTTCTCCTTACTACAATGGCACAGTTCTACACAACTCAGAAGTGCCGCCAAGCGAAGCATTGCCGGGGTACTCTATGACAAATGAGCAGCCCAACTTCTTCACCGGCTCTGGCAACATCATGCGACCGGAAACCACGTACCTCAACCCCAAGGGTCGCTAAGAAGGTGTGGTGCGTGTACCACCAACCCCACGTTGCCAACTATTGGAAGATTAGATTGCCGTATCATATACGTATATTTTAGTTCATCAAGTCGGGGTTTGATCATCGATTTCTATTTCCAATTCGTGCCCGGGACGAGTCCATAAGGCTATAGGGCTGGGGCCTGCTAGTAGAGTTTTCATCTGCTTTCGCTCCACTTTTTCTTCAATTGTTGGTGTTACCACTGTGGTTAGAAAACTCCGCTCCGCGCCCGATAGGGCTGGGGCTAGGGGACTCAGAGTTTTCACCTTCCGACTCTTCGTAGCTTCGATATATACACATGCTCCTTCTGACCCTCATACTGGTGTACCTTACATCAAGCTCATTTTTCGTAGCTCATAAGAGCAAGGAGGTTGCCCTCTAACGAGTTTAGATACCCACGGCTGTCTTTCGGTAGTGGTTACACATTAGCAAAGGGAGGAATGGAGTGCAGGGATGGAATGGAGTGCAAGGGATCACAAATGACGAAAATGCATTCACGCACATATAAAGATGATGTAAAGGTTTCTTATCTTCTTGACCAGTAAACCGGACAACTATGCATATCACTATCACCTCTTATTTACAGGCTCTTTTGCTTTTCAGTTGGTGTGAGTCCGCTCTTGGACGTCTGATTACAAAGAAAAGAGATGTTTGCGTAAACGACGACTTCCTTTTGTCCTTCCTTGAATATCCCAGCGATACAGTTCCCTTCTGTAGTGTGTACTTCAACATTCAAGATATCACTACTAGCGTAATCTCGACTACTTCTCGCACGTTCGTTGTACCTTTCTTCAATTCCTTATATGAAAGTCTGACTTCGCTAGGACCACGATCGATACGGCTACTACCACTGCTACCGTAATTCAGAGTATCACAGTGCCTGCAGTCACAGAGTATGCTACTACTACGGACGCTCGTTTACGCAAACGAGTCCTAGAGCCATCGAACGTCGCTCTTTCTATCCAAAAGTTGAGCACTCGCAATAATAATAACACACTGCAAAATTCTGCGATTATATCTGGAGTTTCTAGCGCCTGTTCCTGCCTTCACATCACGCCCAACACTGTCACAGTACCTGCTATAGCATACACAGTATGACATTTTGATCGGACACGAGGCTCGTTTGTACTGACCGCATATTGCAGACAAGAACCGAGAATGCCATCGATTATCAGAAAGAAACTGACCTTATTACTATTACTGAAGGCACAACCACCGTCATTGCAACCCATAAATCGTCAGTTTCCACTATCTCGCCATCGAATACCATTGATATCAATACCACGATCAGTACATCGACTGGTACTTTGAGCCCTACTTTGAACACAACCTCTCAAGTTCCTTCCGGAACTCTGCCTGACACAACCACATCATCATTCACAAGCTCTTTCATATCAAGAACAGGTTTCAAAACGTTCTCGAATACTCTTTTATCAATGACATCAAACGGTATACCTTCAGCTTCATCTCTACCTCATTCTTTCGTAAACCCACATCTGGTTTTCCGCCATATTCATCTACAAATTATAGCACAAAATCTTACAAAATCTTATCAACAAATGTCATGGCTACACCGACTCCTTCTTTCAACCCAACTCCTACGGCGGCAGGATGTCAGGCCATCAACGGCGAGATCTTGACCTATAACGACCAACAGTACCTGGTTTTATGCAATACTGACTATGAAGGAGGTAATATTATAGGGCTTGACGAACCTAGTTTCCGTGCCTGTGTACATGAGTGTGCCATCGTCAACGAGGGTTTCTCTTTCGCTAGCTGTCAAGGTGTAACGTTCTTTCCTAACGCTACTGGAGCAGACTGCTATCTCAAGACTCCAGCTGCTGTTGAAGCTCCTACGAATGATACAGCCGCTATTGGTGCAGTGCTGTTCAATTCGAGCTTTCAACTCAATGCAACGAATGTTACGACTAGCGTTGTTCCTTCAACTGAACCTACAGCATCGTCGTTTTCGGGCTCGTATTCGTTCTCTCTGGCTCTAGTCTCTAATTTCAAAATCTCAGCCGTCTCTACGGGATCGCGCTCTATTCAGGCTAACAGAACATCCATCTCTACCACTTCCTTCACTGCTGCCCTTTCAACGTAGGTTCTTGATTAGTTTTCACTATCGTCACTACATAATACTAATAACTAGTCTTGGCAGCTTCAGCATGACGGCTGCCGTCACACTCTCCTCATCATCGTAAATAGCTGCCCTACCGACGAATTTCCACAACAGAAGCTGACATGCCCACATCAGGAATACTTGTAGCTCGCCCTCAATGAACGTCTCAAGCGCCGAGTTCAAAACAACACCGGCTCACCTATGAGTTGTCTGCTTGGTGCCCTTTGTGCCATACGTATGGTATAGCATTCGTGATATATATGAAGGCTAGCATGACTCTAATTTGTATTCTTTAGGAATGATAATCTCCACAAGCGTAAGTATGGTTACAACAACTAGTTGTATTAGCGTCATTACGATAACTAGATTAAAGATCTCAGCAATGCCTGGTTTTCAGAAGTGAATTACGTACTACCAGCGATGTTACAGCGAATTCAGAATGACTATTGCAGATGTTGTTTCGCGTCTGGCGCGTTTTGAAGGTGCGCCAGGGCTGAGGCCTGCTAGTACATACCCCATAAAGTAATTCTCATTGCAAAAGATTCCAAAGAACAACACCTAGGTACTGTGCTTTTTATTTCTTTAAACGGCAAGTATAAAATACTTTTGATAAAAACAAGTATATTTAACACTCGCTTTAATCATGCTTCAGTAAAATAACTATGACTGATAATAATAATCACATTTTTGCACATGTACTTGTCAGTCATCCGGAAGCAAAACAACACATTTTAAACCTTGTTTCACTGGTTGAACCTTTGAAGGAAACAAAGAAGGTAAACAACGAACTAGACTGCATTTACAAATATTTCATGACAATAGTCTACCACGACACTGAAAAGGTTATCAATCAGTCTTCAAACGCAGTCGACGAAGATGAATTTAAGAAAATTCACAGCTCTATCTACAGCTTAGTATATGAATTGGTAGAAAATAAGAAGGCGGATATTGAAAATACGCTTGTAAGCGCATTGCGTAGGTCTGGCACACAATTGAATGATATTATCGAGTTAATTCCCAAGGTATCGTTCTTTCCACAGTTACAAGAATCTTTACGGCTTGTTTTCAAGCATCATCAACAAGCTAGCTCTGACAAATTTCTTCCAAAAATCTGTGTGTATAATGACCAATTCATAAGAGACTATGAGGACGAGGGCTGTACTCAACGCATTGAAATATTTATAATAAATAATGTCGAACCATTACAGGAAAAGTTTGCCACAGTCGCGAGAGACGAGATAAAAAAACGCGCGCGGAAAGAAGAAACCAGATTCTTAGCAATGTTTGAACAAACTTTTACCGGTGAGCATAATAAGTGGCTGAGAAGATGTGCTTCAGTATTCGTCGATCGAGCCAGAATTTTGGCGCTGCCCAAGAACAATAATTCGCGACAGCTAGGCCATATTACTACTTAGGAAAGGGCATCCAACAAAATGCGAGGTCGGTATACTTAAGGAGGGAACTGGACTATTCCTTTTTCGTTCGGTTCTACTTAAATCTCAGTATTTCGTCAGTGCTCACTACTGAGCTCTAGTCATTGGATTTGATTAGTAGCAAACCAATTGCCAGATTTCTTCTTCACTACCATATGTCATGATTTGACTAGGTGTGCTTAAAAAGATGTTACGGTTAGTTGTGTCCTATTAGTCAATAGATAAAGGGCTAGTGAAGGTGTTAACAAATAGTTGTTTCTTTTTCTTTCTTTTTTCTTTTCGTGCAACGTCTTGTATCTTATTCTAGATATTAGAATCAATCAAGGTTCAACGGTATCCATATTCAGTTCGTAACTTCATACAATCAAGACCTTGTGAGAAAGTGAAGCGATTAGGGAAGCTATCCGTTGTATCGAAGGAGCAATGTTCTTGGTGATGTAATCACAGAAAACCGATATGAGGTAATGCAGCTGAGTGCTAAGCTAGCCTGTCACAAAGGACACTGAAGCGCTCTGTACCAGTTCTGCACCTATACGAAATGTAAGTATTGAAGCAATAGAAGAAACAGTAGAAACAGGAGGGGGTAGCTGGGGTAGCTGGTAGCTGGGGTAGCTGGGGTAGCAGTGGGAGCAGTGGTGAAACATATTGGGACTAGCGCAGCTCAATGTAGAAAACCCAGATAGCTGCTCCGTAGCAGAAATACACCTTTCATGCAGTAGCAGATTTACACTTCATCAGTAAGCTGGCAGAGGTCGTTCATTTGCGAAGGGTGGTGAGCCGATAGAAAGCTGTATGTGTGGGAATACAAATTCATATGGGGGCATTGATACGTAGGTTGAAGCTGAATAGGAGTCTATCAATGAGGTGGAAGGTGAAATTCTACTACCGTGCCTCCCAGCCCTGTCAGCCCTATATAGGCGGTTTGTGCGGTCTTCATAAATACTATGTATTGCTCAGATCAATGTCATTTGAATAGAAACGTTCTCTGGGGACCAATACTATTTCGCTATCGAGGCGTATCTTCGCCTCCAATGTGACTGTTCGTCGTTCGAAAGAGTTTTCTAAGCTTCGTGGGTGTGATAGCAAATCGAAATTGAACCGACTATAAGGTCCAGCGACTGCGACTCTTTTATCATAGCAACGGAACAATATAGGGGCCTTGCTCTTGTTCAATGCTGGTATGCCTGATCGCCGAGCCTGCTCGTAACAAGTGGGAAGTGTTGGAACATGAGGTTATATCGGGGCATTTAGTAGGTAAGTTGAAAACGTCATATGCAGTCACCAGCTCAAATGTCCTCAATATGGAATATTCAACTATTTACAGTACTCCTAGCAGCAACCATTTCTTCAAGCTCTTTATCACATCTGATCCGATTCCTTTGCATAAGCTCCTTATGTACTAATTTAGCCATCTTTCTCTGCCCAGTAATGGCTTTTTGATGTTCCTTTAGGAGCGATGCATCGAGCTTTCGCCTTTGCACCTGAATCTTCTCCTCCTCCCTTTCCTTCTGTTTACTGACCTGAGCTCTTATCTGAATGACTGTTATGACTTCAAACTTTGCTGCTACCGTTCCTCTGAGCTTTGAACGAGCCGCTTTAGTAATGGAGTGCTCATTAACTCGTTTTAGGTCTCTGGCTGCTAGTTGACGGAAATGTGTATTGGCTATTGCACCCCGAATAAATGCATGAAGGGGAGTGTTTCTTGAAGGCACTTTCTTCTGAAACTGTCGAGCGTCTTTAATTAGACTTCTTGGCGTCTTGGGGAACCTGGTTCGATGTTGGTAGTTTCCCCACCAATTAGTAAGTGAGGGGGGGGGGGGGGGGGGTGGGTCGCTTTGACTGCTCCATCGTATGCACTTTGTTAAGCACGATGTCAGGATTGAAATGGCTTCATCCGATGTTTTTAAACGCATTTTTGATGTTTGATTTGGTGAAGGTTAGAGTGCGAATTTCCTTGAATGCGGCGAAGAAATTCAGCTTGTTGAACTCCGCATCCCCGTTCCTGATTGCTTGATTCAGTACTTTCGAATGATAGTGTTTCATTGATTGAAAGCAACCCACATTTAGTGGCTTACAGAGATGTGTAGAATGAGGTATGAGTCGAAAAAACTCGATCTTGTGGGTCTGAGAATACTTTCAAAATTCGTAGGTTAGGTGGGAAGCACAGTCATATAGTATGAGCAATCTTCATGCCTCTGTTTGGTTTTTGATATGCAAATCAAAATGCTTTAACCATTCATTCAAATGCTAACTCATCGTTTGAGTATTCCAAGTCGCTGGCAGCAAAATAGAGCGTCGCCGGACGTCAGATGCTATTGTCAAACACGCATGTACGTGTTCTGCCAACCCTCTCTCTACTACTGACTAAGCTCCGCCCTCCTCTAAGGGGGCTGCTAATAAGAGGGGATCCACAGTGAACTAAATGCAGCAACACCCTTTGCGGGCCCCGCCCCTACCAGTCCTGTGAGGCGGAGGTTACCAACTCCCCTGTTTATCAACAGAAAGGTTATTATTGCGAATGTTGAACAGCTCCATCGAGCGGTTACTATGCTTATGATAACTTCTGAAAGGTCTACGATGAGCTGAACTCTCCTGAGTACGATCTACAAACCGTTCAACGCTGAAAGAACGATGAAACTCGCTGACAAGACGTGAACATACATTCGAGCATACACATACAGCGTGTTCGCAACGTCAGTATGTTCAATCGCTGGAGGAAGACAAGATCAACCTCACAGACAGGCATGGTTATGGTAGGCTCTTGGACGTTTAGCTTCATTTGGTCCTCTGTGATGAGATCTAAGTGGTGCCAAATTCACTCGCATGGTTTATGGAATCCTCGTTCCTTCGGCATTTGAAGAGAGTTCTTGGCTTGCTCGGTTATTCTTTCATCATCCCACGGTGTAAAGCTTGATTGAGAATGGTACGCCTCGGCCAGCCATATTTCGTCCGGTAGAACTATTTTGGGCCACCTGGATCAGTCGGAGGCTTTGATATTAACGTTATCTGTTTTTCCGGTGACGATCACTTCTGGTTTGGCGAAGTTGACGTGACCGGGATTGTTGTGGCTGAAACTGGTGCGGCCGAGAATGGTGTGGACGAGATTGGTGCAGCGGCAATCGGTGTGACCGTTTTATCTGGTTGGGGTGGAATTGAGAAGATGTCGGTGGCGTGGTAGTGCTTGGTATCTCCTCAATGTCATTGGCGCATTTGTTGCACGCGATTCGTGGATGTCTTCCATCCATGGATCGGGACCCCATCCATGGATCAAATGCTCATGTGATAACGAAGCAACGTTTTCAATTGTACCACTGATTATCCAGCTGTCGCCCCCCACCCCTCCTATCCCCCTTTATTCTGTTTACCACGTCGCGGACGCTTGTTTTCTTCGTCACGGGCCAGAGCATGTGTTTTGCTGACGTATGCATAGAGCTTGCCATCCTGGTAGCGAAAGGTGTTTCTGGCCCAGGATCGCCGTTCTGCTATCGCGGAGAGTAGCCCCTTTTCCGTAGTTTGCCCGGTCAGCGAGCGTATGATCTGGTGTTTTTCAGTTAAACTCATCCGTTCACGGCTTTTCTTAGTAGACTTCAGCATAATACCGAAGGATATACGAGCAGCAACATTAAAAGGCTCAATAGCTATAAGAGGGGTAGAGATAGAGGTAGGGTAGGATCGACGGCGGCGACAAGGTCAGTGTCAGCGACAGGAAAGTGACTAGAAAACATTGCAAAGTTAGCCAAGCATATTTTAAAGAAAGAGCGAATGAACGAAACATTTTGTCCATGGACGCAAGATCCATCGATGGATATAACGCTCGATTGATGGAGATTTCCAGCCATCCGTGGGTGGGGCTCTCCATCAATCGGGCCTTAGATCCATCGATTATCCTTAGGTCCATGGATGACGGCATTTGATCCATGGATGAGAGATATCCACCGATGGGGTGCATCATTTATGCTTTGCACCCTACCGGCCACTCGTATGGTTCAGGTGGGTGGGTCAATGCCAATCCGAGTAGGTTACCCGTGGTTGGAATGCCATTGCCATGCTCTTGTACAGCCATTCTTCCCAGTGTAATCTTTGATGTAGCGGACTTCTTTGGGTCCAGGAAAAAGGACCAACCCCGCCGTGCCCCATCGTCTCCGTGTAACTCGTAATTACCCAAACAACCAGGTATCTCCACACTTTATGAGGGCTACCGCCGGTTTCCCAATCGCAACTCGAGCATATCTGATGGCTCTTCGGGCGAAGTCCGCGTTGTAGGATATTTCCGGTTTGACCATTCAATGAAATTAATTTCCAAACCCAGAAGTCTAGAAGTACCACACCAGGGTTCTGGAAAGTCCTCCATATCCGCATCATGATCGTCCTTGTTGTACCCACTCGTTATAGAGTGGGTAATCCTGAAAGGCTTGCATTGGCACTCTCTTGTGTACGTCGATTGGTTGGATATTGGTGTGAATGTCTTCGTCGATGGAGGTATCTGGTGGTGGGGGTGCTTCTCTATAATTTGACTGGTGTTCTTCGTCCTCACTGGGTTCGGTTCCTTTGTTCTTGTGTATCATGACTAACTTCTTGAGCCTTTTGGTAGCTGAGCGCGTATTGATAGTTCTTGGAGCCGGATGCCATGATATGTCAAAGGTGGCGGAAGTTTGTACGTAAGCTCACTGGGTTTCGCCTACTTGCTAATATGGAAGGCGTCTTAGTTGAGATTGTAGCTGAATATTGGTTGTTCTTGGAAGCAGAAGCGGTGCAATACGTTAGATGTAATATGAAAGATGGTCATGGTGTAGAATTATGGCTTTGAAGATATGGGTTGGGGTGAGGTGAGGTGAAACGTGAGGTGAGCCCAGTCGCCGCCCCCTTCTCTCTTTCTTTAGTATTTTCTCTACCACCCATTGTTCTTCCCCTCCTGCTAATATTGGGGCGGGTTCCGGTATTAGCCTTCCGAAAGGATCTGGTTTGGAATATTCGGGTGTATTTTCATTGACGTTGGTAGTTCTAGCCACCTTGGCCGGAATTATGAAAGGTCCCACGTTCTTGGTTGATAGACTGAAGGATTTGGGCAAGTGATATCCTGGAACCCCTGCTTTTGTTATCTATAGATAGACCGAGTTTGTGAGTTCCGGTATGCGATGTTTGATGTCATACTGAATGGCGCTTTCGATCGGATTTGTTGCCTTTGCTGAAGAAAGCTAAGAGCATCCTCATGCTTACCAGACCGGCCAAATTAGATAACGGCCAAATCAAGGTACGCGGACGAAATAATTCCATACACCATTCGGACCGACGCCGTTTTAATTTCCACCCCCCTTGAGACGAAGCCAGTTTGTCGTCAAAACAAACAACCAGAAGTGACCGGCCCACTACAACTGTCTCACCAATCCCTCAAACCAAAACCACACAAGCGGAACCATTTCCTAGTCAGACGAAGCCGACCAAACTTTGACCAGGCCACTACGGCAGTCCCCCAAACCACTCAAGCCAAAGCGGCAGCGATCACCCAGCATTTCGCATCTTACACACTATCACGTATTCAAAATCCGTTAGGAGTGGGCAATTCATTAAGGCTCAAAGTTATAGCCTCGAAGGCCGAAGCACTAATGCCTACAATACCCGTTGAAGCTGGAGGCCCGCAAACGGCATTACCAGAGCTATCAATAACCAATCGGTCTTCCTCCGCGCTCCATGATGGCAGTAACCACCAATCCTCGGTACAGGCCAGATTCCCTTCCGTAACCGCGTGACCAAGCATCCAAAACTCGGAAAACGCCAAACGCTTTGGTGATGCCACGCGCCAAACGGATCAAAACACAAGGACACATAACCGAAAGCGATGAAGGAAGCCGCGTTTTCAACTTCTGTAGAGGCTTTTGCCAACTGTGCATAGAAAGGAACGTAGTTACGCAAGTACCCAGTGAGGCCCAGCTATTGCTTAAGTTCCCCTAGTGTGGTTGGGTAGCTGATAGAGCCGATTGCCTTGAGTTTTTCTTCTTCGGTAGCTAGACCGAGGGAATCTACCTTCTGGCCCAGAAGGTGTACACTGGGTTAGCCCAAAAAGGCCTTTCTGGGATTTATCGCCATATTATGGTCCACAAGTATTTGAAATAGGGCCCGAAGTCGAGCAATATGCTCCTTTAACGAGGAAGCTCCGGACACTATGTCATCCACATAGGCTCTGGCAAATTCTCGTAGTGGACGTAATATTCGATCTATTTGCCGTTAAACATAGGCGATGAAGTTCATGCATCCCATTATGGGAACGTTGAAGGTTTCCTAACCTCTGTGGGTCACTGTAGTCAGCATGTGCCGGTAGGTTGGATGTACCCTCCATTGATAGATGCTGCGTCCAATACGGCTATATGCAAACATCCCGACAACACAGCTATGACCTCTGACTGAAGTGAGAGTGCGTAGGCATCCGGAATTACGAGGTCATTGAGGCCTCTGATGTCAACCACTTCCCTGCCCTTGCGCTCTCCATTGAGGAGCGTTTTCCAAACAACGAAGACTGGGTAGCTAAATGAAGTTGGCTGACTGGTCCAGATTAGTCGACCGATTCGTTTAGCTCGTTGAATGTTTTGTCTATGACCTCTCTATCTTTTAAACCCAAGGGATATACACTGGCTTTGCCGCTCACACGGGACTCTCAATCAGAACGTAACGAAATCTTCATCCATTCCTCCTACGGAACGTTCACAAAGCCTTTATCTACCCACGGTCCCGGAAATTCATTGACCAGATCCGTTAATGCCTTCATGGCATGAGCGTCCCCGAAAACCATGACTCCATTAGCAAGCTTGGCTTTCATGAGTCCCGGCAGCGATTTTCTTACTGCGAGTAATGCGATTGATAAGGAATATGATTCCTTTGAAGCTTTGATGACTAGGTCCGAAAGATCTATCTGAAAGCAGCTCTCGTAATTGACTTCGATAACCGAAACAAGGTCAAATTTCCTTGAAATTTGCACTGAGACGTCAGACTCGTTCCTGACGAGAACGCTTGCGAACGCTGAGTTCACAAGGTGAGCAAACATAGTGAGCTTTACATGCGTATCGAGGTCAACGAAGAAGTCTCTGTCTTCCGGTATCGAGGGCCTCGATATCGAGACCAGCATCTTACTTCTAGGTGGAACCAGCATGACTTCCCTGATGTGAACTCTCTTTCGCACATATTGCCCGCGTTTATTGACTGCGATTTGAATAGCGACCTTGCAGCTACCGATAAAGGCTCGTTCGTTTTCTACATCAATTAAAATTCTCTCAGACCGATCACGTCGTTCTCAATGAGCATGTTGACGCGTAGATTGTCTATCAAATGTAACTCGCGTTTTATGCATGCTTGAACTTTCTTTCCTTGTTCATCTACCCCTGGTATGTATGGTAAAACGGTCACATACTCGTCAGTTTGATGCTTTGAGACATCGATGCCTCGTACATTAAGTGATGTGACCATCTTAAGGATTTTGGCTTCCGAAAGCTGCTGCTTCCACCATTGCCTGTCCGGTAAACTGACTCCGCATTCGAGGTCTAGGCAACCAGGAACCGAGAACTTCCTGAAATGTCTTCTGTAAGAGGCTTCAGACTAATTTTGATACTGGCGTAATTCCAGTTCCTGAAGTCATACCCAGCTCCTGTATCGGTGGTGAAAGCTGTGGACTTCACTATTGAGGACATAAAAGCAGCTGCGGTAACTGCGGTACCTTCGTTCAGATAGATCGAATTTGGCTCCAAATTGTTGAGCGAAACCTCTTCCGAAGGTGTCTTAGGTTCCTTCAGTTCCTCGATCGATGAAAGCTTCTTCAGTTTCTCGATCGGTGAAAGCTTCTTCAGGCAGCTGATATCGCGAAGATGCTTTATGCAGCTTAAAATTTGAGAGAAACTGCTCTTTGCAGTCACGGCGGAAGAATTCGATTCCTACAAAGCCTACGAAGGGTTCTTCGTAGTCGTAGCTCTGGTCACCTTGTTCCGTAAACTCTCTGTGATAGTAGTTATGACCGAACTCGTCTTGGTCGCCATGGAAGTTCTCAGCCTCTGGTAAAGGCTGTTCCAGACCTGAGTCTTCTGGTTCCGTAGCGTTTTCATCGGTAACGGATGCCTGGTAAGCCGCCACCTTGGGGCGTCCACCATTTCCCTGCCATGTCGCGTTCCTTTGCTGCCATGGTTATGACCTGTGTTCTTGATTTCCTCCTCTTCGGTGAACCTGACGCGTTTGATTCGATGATCTGCAGCGGCGCTCTGTTTTGTGGCAAAGAGGGACGAGATTGGTATTGCGCATTTGGTGGTTGATAAGGTGAGTTTGCCTGGTATGGCTGATATGGTCGAAAGTTCTGACCATACTCGTACTGTGGCTGGTAAGCATTTGTACTGCCGTAAGGTCGTTATTGACTTTCTGGAAGGAATTGCCACGACCACTACGAGAAGAAACGGATCTAGAATCATCAGGAAGTTGCTGAAATTGCTTACTAGCACCGGTATTCGCGGTTTGCGGAAGCCTCTGGCTTCCCTCGCTCCTGGCAATGTCGAAGCAGTCCGAAATGTGAATTCTGAACTTATAATGAACTGATTATACAGCGGCAACTCTGCAGCTTTGACGTGCCTAACTATGTCTTGCACGTAAGCTCTTGGGGCTCTACCGTTCCTAGCGTCAGCTAGCGTGTAGGAACAGTTTTCCAGAGCTTCTTGAGCCACCAGACCCCGTTCCTTGAACCGCTTGATTAGCGTTGAATACCACTGTACCAGTGTGGCAGCTCGTAGAAGATCTTTTTCTAGCTCACTAAGCTCGGTGGAATACCACCTTAGTGCCTCACCTCGAAAACACGTTGATACTAAAGGCTTCAGGACCTCATTGCCCTTTTGTTTAGCCAGATTCTTGAGCCTGTCAACGAACACGAACACGTCACGGTAGTAGATGTGCTTTCGGCGTTGGCTATGGAGGCGTTGGAATCTTCGGGATTATCCGGATCGAAGTAACCTACGTCCTTCACTCTAAGCGAGCCATTGCCATTGCCATTCTCGCCGTTAGGTCTCATAGGTTCTTCCGGTCCTGGGGGTTCTGAAGGTTCCTGTCGATCCGGCATGGACCTCATTCCGGCAGCTACACCGGCAGAAATCATGTCCAGTAACCGCTGTTCCGTTATATTGCTAAAGAAATTATTTCCTCCATTATCTCCCGACATATTCTCTGGCCCAATGCTTCTCGAAAATGCCTTCCTCGGCAGAATTTCCGGTAGTTGAACGTCTTCCTTGATGTGAAGTCGAACTCGAGGAGGTCGATTTCTCCGGTTCCTGCTCCGTAGGTGCGTTGGATCTTTGAGGAGTGTTTCGGTAGAAGGAGAATCGTATCGATGTGAATTCCGAATGAGCTAAGGATGCCTTCGGAATCCAACGGTTTGGGTGGTGAAGGCTTTTACAGCTCTTCTAGATGCAGGTATATCTGTGGCCCAACGAAAAGGGAATACTCGTGGTTTTACGGAAGCTGACCTTCTGGTCTCTCTGGTTCCGGAAGGTTCGGAGCCGTCTGTTCGGCTATAGCTGCGTACAATGTAGTTAATTGCGTAGCCAACTTCATTGGGACAATGGTTCTGTTTGCTTCGCTGGTAGAGCAAACAAATTCCGTAATCTGATGAGCTAATAGAACCAGATGCTCTGATAATTCCGGCGGAGTAGCCAGCTTGAAGAAGTAGAAGAAAGAAGAAGCGGGGTAGCGGAAGCGGTGAATGCTTCGTCAACGAAAGCCGTGGGACGATGAAATTAGAGACAGTGACGGAGGAACTCCTGGTGGGATTGACAGTCAAATGGTGTCAATACCCTGTTGATGCTACCATTTTGCAATGGTATGTATGGAATTTGGTAGAAGCCCCCTTGCTATCTAGTGTCAAAGCATTTACTTATATTACCTTACTACCTAGCAAATACGTAATCTAAAGCCATTATGGCAGGAGCCAATAGTTCTTTGTTATGAGGTCGTAATAGTTATCTATGAAGTAGGTAGAAAGAATGTTTCATCTCTTCTAACTGACATGTGGAAAAAGATTTATCTTGCTTACAATCATCTAAAACATACAGGCTGTTAACAGAAAATCAACAAGCAGGTTAAAATCAACTATATTGGTTCGTTCACATTATGCAGCACTTTTATCAAAGATCAACTGCTCTGCAGTTTAGCTCACTAGTCAACGGTCTCATTCGTGTCTTAAGAGCTGACTTTGCTGTGCAGCTACTCGCTTGACGATCTTTCTGCTTCAACTTTTATGTTTCAGGAGTCCGCATATGATACTTTGATCGACTACGAGTTCGAACTCATCGAACAGAAATCAAATCATTTCATTCTAGTGCAGTAGATCGACGAGTCAGGAATTCGAGCAGCTGCTGAGCACAATACTTCTTCACTGTCTAAATCTGCTCTATGATCATAAGCTGCGAATTTACTTCGTTGAACTGAAGGTAACGCTCTAATAAAAGTGGCTTAATGTATGAACTTCGTCGAGGTCTGACGGTCAAAATGAGTTCGAATTGTCTCTCTGAAAGCTTTGAGCAGTGTTTTGAACATTACGAAGGTGGCCCATGGCATGGAACAATCTGAGGCCGGTGACAGCACAGCGAGGTCAGCCTACGAGTTTGTATAGCTTCAATTGACTGATTGCAGGCGATAGGGTAAGGTGGGGTTGATTTACGGCTACTTTAGAATTTTCGGGGCTCTAGGCTAACTATAAATCATATAAGAACGGTGGATCCGAATAAACTAGATTCGATAGCCATCATTGAAATTGCGGTCTTTTGTAACTTTTTACGCCTTCTTAAAACTCCAGATGCATTTGTTGTATTCCAAATTTAGTCTTAAGTCAGTTTCTGATCTCAAAATAAGCAGGTCCGGATATTTCTCCAAGGTAGCCTCCTTAGACGGACAAAGCCTCTGGTCAAGCATCATCAATCCTTCCCAAGTAACCGTGGATTTGACTTTGGCAAAGTCCTCTTTCGACATCTTGAGCCATCTAAGACAATTCTTGTGCATGTTCCATGTAAAGACTATATACTCGTCCTTGAGCTCGACGGTCTTTCTATTCACCTGTGGTATGTCGTTCTCTCCCATCGGGATTGCTTCGAAGTCAATCTTTTCCAAGCCATCATTGGGTGGAAGACGATAAACGTAATACGGGCCAATTTTGATGTCAGACTTCTTTGGAGACACATGAAAAGTCCGTATGTCATTAATCATGTCTACCACTCCTTTTTTTTCCTTGTCCAGGTACAGACTATTTATTAAGCTTCTTCCGTCTGCCCAACTTTCAATATCGGCGACGCTCGACTGGCTTGATTCGCAAGATTTCACATACGCATTCTTTTCCTTGTGAAGATATCAATTCAAAGTCTTTGATAAAACATATTGACTCACCAGTAAGTTATCAGCTGACCAACGCTTTTGTGCTTCGTTTTCAAGACAAAGTTTCAGAAAATCAACCATCGCTGAAGAGACACGAGACTCTATAAGCTCGAAGAGGTCTTCCATAACAATAATGTCGGGGTGCTTTGCAAGTCTGATTTCTAAAAGACTGATTCCCACACTCCAGATATCTGCTGGTTTGCTATGGTCTTTACCGCCAAGCCGTTCAGGCGCTAGATAATTTGCCGTACCGGTGTATGTTTCTCCAACGCTACCAGGTGACAGCTCCTTAACGTCCCCAAAATCACACAGTTTAACAATTCCATTTGCGCCGACCACTATATTTGCTGGTTTGATGTCACGATGCAGCAGGCCGTGAAAGTGAATTGATTGCAAACAACGCAGAATTCTTGGAGCGATATAATCGAGGTGCTTGTTCTCGATGGGGCCACACGTTGCGTAAAGAGTAAATAGAGATCTGTATCAACGTTAAAGCATCACAATTTAATTATAATAGAAAAGCCAATCTTACCCATATTTCATATATTCTGTAAATATTAAAACATTATCACCCACAGTAAAGGCATCAAAAAATTTGACGACGTAAACTTCACTTGCTTTTCGTAATGCTCCGATCTCTTTGACGATTCTTTGTCCTTGGTCCTCACCGAGTGCGCATAGTGGTCTCAGAGGAATTGTCTATATTGAGATCAGCACACTTTCTCAGTCGTACTTGAACGCTTCGCAACACGAACCTTCCTCGCTCTTTGAACCCATTGTCCCGGCCCTACACAAACCTTAACCAAGTGCACAGTTGCTGAATGGCCCGCGGCAAGTTCGTGTATCTCCTCGTATTTCTCTTTCGAATATTTCTCTCTATTAAACACAGGATTGTCTCTAATCTCTTGCATTCGCGCTTCAACCTTGTCCCAATCACCTTTTTGGTTTCCTTCACGTCGCAAAGGCGCCAGCTTGGGTTTTTTCATAATCTATGGTGAATAGTCGGTTGAAGTTGTAAGATCTCAGCTACCATAATAAGGTGATTGGCATTAATAGATTTTGCAAACTTGGTTTTACCGTAAAGAATCAATGCTGAAGCTCTCTTGAATAAGCAATATAATAGTATTCAAAGATTGCCGCTATAGGGGTACAACCTTATATAATATCAATACAGCTATAATCAGCTCCGTTGTCCGAGAATTTCTCCGGTTGCCGCAATAGACTAAAAGCGAAGAGGTAATAAGGTCTTGCGTAGATTTACATCGAATACCCTAGAGACATGATCAAGGACATGGTTTTATAAGCTACGTAATACGATATCTCACGTCCGTTTTGCCACTTTAACAAGAATCACTTCTTAATCTATATGATTTGTTCACGGCTTGCAGCAAGCTGAGCTGCGTTTCATCCTCATTAAGGCCGAAAGCACGAGGTCTGCTTGATTATCAACAGCGGCTTTACGATAGAAAGTCGGGTTTTCCCTTGCGGTAGTTTTGTACCGTCCCATCCATGGATAATATGCTGAAGAGCATGGATAGCAATCTCCGCCTCGGTAGGGCTGAGGGTGCGCTAGTAGACTTTTCACCTTTGGGCTTTCATCATGATGATCTGTAAATGGATCAAATGATATATTAGTCATGAAACAATCTGCCCATGGCAATCTCCGCCTATATAGGGCTGGGAAAGACGCTAGTAAATATTTCGCCACCTTCATAATCTTCCGAAATGAAGAAAAATATGTATCAAATCATGAATATGGTGGAAATTAAAATCTAATGCTATATTCATGCTTCTAAATTAAGATTATTCTAACGTGTAAGACGTTTATTGTTGGGGAAAATGGTTTGCCGTTGGCGTTTTCTCTTCAGTTGTCACTGTCTTTGCAGGTAGCTTAAAAAACTTGAACACGCTAGTCTTAGGGGTTTTTGCTGCAACCAGGTCTTCAAGAGTTTCAACTCTATTCTTCGCACGCTGAAGATCCCGCACTACTGCCTCATGGTCTGAAGGTTTGATTGTATCCTGTTCGTGTTCAACTATTAAGTCACTCATAGTCATATAGTCTCTAATACGAGAAGTGACATCTTTTGGAAGTTTGTTCTTCCGTGGCGCATTCGCCAGAAGTATCAGACCGAGCCCGGTCAGCATGTGCTCTAGAATTTTCAATCAGTTAGCCTTGAATCAGAAGAATCTTTGAAGACATACCTTTGGTATCCAAAGCCCAATCTGGAAATTGTTCCTGGAACTCTCCAACGTCCTTACAGTCCCAATACAGAATAGACTTATCTGTGAAGGACATTATATAACAATGAAGTGGAGCAGGTACATAATCTTCTATTTAGGTGCACGGAAAAGCCTAAAATAGGAAGTTTTGGGTTGGAGCCCTTGAAAATATGCAAACAGGTAGTTACCTAGATTTACCAAGACCGGCAGGCGTAGTTGCCACCGCGTCACCGATTACCAATAGCCCAGACAATGGAATGATTCTTACGAATGTGGAGAACATATTTCCCCTATGAGCAGCAGCAATTTCCTACCAGGCGTTCCTGGAATGGCTTTTCTTTCAGACAAGGTGAATTTACATAGCCCTAATGTTGTCTCGGAATGTTTCTGATTCGACTTTATTTCAGATCATTCCAAAATTTCCATTCAATTTCCCCACGATTAAGGAATATTTTCTAAACTAACAACAACCTCACGTATCCCAGGATGAATCAACACCCCAATGGCCGTTACAACGGTTTTATTCTACCTGTGTGTTCTTAGTTCTCTGGCCCAAAACACGGCAACACCTGGCTACACATACGAAGGTTGCTTCACTTCATCCAGTTCGTTGAATAAACAAGGATCCTGGATATACCAATCACCTGGGTACTGCCAGCAGCAATGTATACTACTTAATAAGGCGGTCATGGCGACAACGAAAGGGTCAGATTGTTGGTGCGGCGATGTGCTTCCTAATGTGTCAAGCAGAGTCGCGGACTCACAGTGTGATTCGAAATGCCAAGGTTTTGATAAGGATACTTGTATGGTCTCACGGTATTTCTTAAGTGATCTTGTTGACGTTTTATTAGGTGGTGGACCAAATGCCTGGTCAGCGTACTTGACAGGAATCGACTCAATGGCAAGCTCGACTTCAAGCTTAGGTTCAAGTCTAAGCTCGAGCTCAGGTTCAAGCTCGAGCTCAGGTTCAAGCTCGAGCTCAGGTTCAAGCTCGAGCTCAGGTTCAAGCTCGAGCTCAGGTTCAAGCTCGAGCTCAGGTTCAAGCTCGAGCTCAGGTTCAAGCCCGGGTTCAACCTCAGGTTCGGGTTCTAGCACGAGATCTAGCACGAGTTCTAGCACAAGTCATCCCGTGACTTCTACCACGATCTCTCCAAGCTCCACTAGCTCGGACCTGACGTCTACCCCGAGCTCCACTACAAGCTCAACTGCTGGTTCCACCCCGGCTCTCAGTCCAACATCCACCAGCAGTTCGCTTTCAAGCGCGGCATTAGAGACCGCGAGTTCGATCATCGGTGGCCCGCCCTCTGTGACCACAGGTATGAGTACGGTTGTGGTAACCTCGCCAGAACAGTCGGCTAACCAATCATCACCTCCAACTTCCGCTACCTCAACGCCAAACCCTAACACGAAAGCCATTGTTGGTGGTATACTCGGAGGTATGGTCGCAGCCGCGTTGCCTGGTGTGCTACTATGCGTTTTCCTGAAAAGCAAGAGGACAACGGCGAACGTGCCGAAAACACCAAGCCGTCCAGACCCGACTCCATCAGGATCAGTTTCTTCTGTACCAGCCGGCGAAGGGCCTCGTCGTATACTAGTTGTAGGTTCTTGAACCTACACCACACTATGTTGTAAATTTGCATTGACAATGATCTAGGTGGCAAACCCTGATTTACCACCGAAGCAATAGAAGAAACAGTAGAAACAGGAGGGGGTGTAGCAGAGGTAGCTGGGGTAGCAGTGGGAGCAGTGGTAGGCAGTGGTGAGCACTGCCCACTAGCCATATTGGGACTAGCGCAGCTCAATGTAGAAAACCCAGATAGCTGCTCCGTAGCAGAAATATACCTTTCATGCAGTAGCAGATTTACACTTCATCAACCACACCGATATTAGTAAAGGAACGCACGATGATGCTACTCTTAATCCCCGTGGCGTTCATCTCCGCCTGCAAAATGTGGTTAGCGATCACTTCACGAATTGATTTAGTATTTCCGAAAAGTACTAGAAATCAATAGAATTAATCTCCGTGCATCTCGTATGGTGTCTCTTTTGGGCGGCGTTCAGAATCAAGTCACCATCGAGCATCGACTCCATTTGGACGAAAAACATCTTGGAACTCTTGGAAATGGAGGTCATATGGGGCATTTGATATATTGGTTGTTGCTGGAAAGGCTCCAATGTATACCCACCATACCTAAATTAGTCACTGAACGAGAATCTTTCTCACCATTATAGGTATCAGGTATACACCTGCAATTGTGGTGCCCGATAGCCCAAGTGTTCGGGCGAGCTCGGCGCTCCCTGGTAGCCCCAAGAACCAATTTTTGGCCTAGGAGCCGCCCAGAGGTGCCAAGCACTCTCCCTCTCTCCACCTAAGCGACTGGGTGGTGGATAGATCAAAAGCGAGTTTGCCTGGATTGTTATCGTGGAAACGAGGTGGCGAATGCCACCTTACAGTATGCCTTTCCATGTTTCGGCTTTCCGATAGCATCCAGTCAAGCTTGCCCTCAATTAATGCTAGGCGCTCACCTGAGGACGATTGCGTCCAGACCAAGACAGGCGAATATCGCATTCCCTTGATTATAATGGCATGAAAGTGTATGGAGTGTTTGGGCTCGAATACCTCGAAGGATAATACTTACTTACACCCTTGGAGAAGACGCAAACAGACTGGGGTTGACCAAGACCGGGTTACTGGTTTCGTATAAAAGACGCGCATCCCACACGAGCCATTGCTAATGCTTCGCTTCTTTGTTGGTTACAATCATTTTCCACTGTTATGGCTAGGACATCTAACCCAGAGGATCGAACTGGCTTGATTCTAGCTAACAATCTGATGTTAACACGCATTCTGAGGGCAGGTGCATACGGACCGGTCTACGAAGCAGTCGATGTTTCAACATGCCCTTCACAGTGAAAGCTCTGATCAAAGTTGGGTTAAATGCGAAGCAACGACAGTTCCAGCTGCGAGAGATACAACTCCATCACGCGGTCCGCAACCATCCCACTGTGGTTTCGTTAATTGGAATTATTGAATCCGACGATTGCATATTCCTTGTCCTTGAATACTGTCCCGAAGGTGATTTGCTCATCAACATCACGGAATATGGCCGTTACCTTATCAAAGAGATGATCACATGATCAAGCAAGCTTTCTTGCAAATTATTGATGCAGTTGTCCATTGCCATTCTATCGGGATATATCACCGCGATCTGAAGTGCGAGGACATACTCGCCACTGAAGAAGGCCTAACTGTCAAGCTTGTCGACTTGGTCATGCCACTCAACAAGATGCAACATCCGATCATGCATCTGGACTAAATGATGTATGAAGCCTTGGGATCATACTGGTGAACCTTACCTTGGCCGGAACTCAAGGATACGTGCGTCTATTGCGGACCCTATGTTCAGAGCTTACCTCATGACCCCGGAAATCCTGAGTTTGGTTTTACCGCTGTCATCTGAACTTGATTCCACTTTCGATTCCGACCACAAACGAGGATAAGATTGTCAGATCTCAGAACTCGTATTCAAGAGTGCTCAAGATTTTACGAATCGTTCACACCTGAGCCCTCCCGACTGTCTTGTGGGTATCTCAGATATTGCGGAGGCGCTTTGCAGCATAATCTCGATCTCTATCAACAATTTCCAGCCTCATGACACCATGTGGTATACACTACAAGATGATCATCAGATAAACCCTCACCATCAGAACAAAGTTTCGTCTACGCGAGCATCACAATTTTTGCAACTCTATTTAGTTGCAATCTCGAAAAACCATTTATTCACTTTTGCACACACTTCGGGAAGGCCTAATTCGGTATATATGACATATTCCAACACTCCCCCATGTTATGCATACCGTAATTTCTCGGCGCCATGGTTGTTTTGCGGATGTGTGAATAATTATGTCATAGCATATTTCAACATTCACGCCTTAATCGGCTGGTTGTACACAATCGGAATAGCGCACAGTTTGGCGTGGGAACAATCCAATGGCCGTCCTTTCAGAGCAGTCTTTTCTCGTTGTTCGGTGCCAAATCTTTGCAAATAAACTAGTCGGAGAAATGCCGTCTTGAAGTTGAAACGCACAAACCTCAGACCCGTCCTTTTTCAAATGAAGTTGATGATTTCACTTGCCCCACAACGATTCCTAACTTCTGCGTACTAATAATGAAATCATCTCGAGACATCTGGCTGAGAAACTTCTCTACCCACATCCCACACTTCGTCCAACCTTTGGCCTTGATCTTCTTGCACGCAACACAGATTTGTGTGACTGGTTCTCTACGATTAATCTTGGAGATCCTTGCGTGACCGTTGATAAAAAGCGAAAGACTTAAGCTACACAAGCTGGTTCGATACCTTGCGCTCAGTCCACTCAATGAACGAGGGTCGGAGAAAAAAGTCGTTGCGCACCATAATTCAATTCTCACCAAAGCAGCTATCAATCTATGTTTATAATACCTCGAACTTTCGAGAAAACAGCATGAAATATTCTTAGACAAGTCATATATAGCATGGGAAGTCTTCTAATATATGTGATGAGTATATCCAAGCCAAATCAAAGACTATTGTTTGTATATGGGTACGGCTGTTGGTACATAACCTAGTATGCATCACAACAACAGGACTAACTGAGGCACCTGGCCTATTCATGCTATATTGCCTTTGGCTATACGATCTCAGAACGGTTTACAATGACCATAATAGCATGTCCGGTCTTTCCAAGCTCAAACCAGGGCTTTTTGGCAACTCTTCCGATCGCCCTATCTTTTCCACCGCAATACGTATGTCACTCAGAGTGCTGTATCAGCTAGTGCAGTATCGATTGTAGCAAATGGCACAGCGGTAGATGTAGAAACGCATTGAAAATGATGTGAGCACTGTTCTTCGTAAGGGCATGAAGACATTTTTTCTCCGGCTTGTGCTGACAACAAATTTTGAGCATTGCAGCGATGTCACTTTGGGCAGCAAAAGCAAAAAAAAAACATCACTAGTCCTGTCAAGATGCTTTGCTCGAATGGTAGCTTGAACAATACCACGATCTCGAAGGATTCACGTGAGATGCTACGGTGTTCCTCAACCGAAGATGAAGTCGTGATTCAACTGTCTTAAGAATCGTGCTGCGCTCGCCCACATTCAATTTATGCTCGTAACCGATTAGATCAAAGAACTTTCTTGTCAAGTCTCAAAAGCTTTGTTTCAGGCGTAATGAAAAGAGGTGAAGTAGCAAACGGAAAAGTGCATGGTAGCTTATGCTGTTTGCCTCTGTGACATACCATGCAGTGCTATCTTTAATTTTTCACCATGGCTCTCTATTTCATGTTACTCTTGCCTCATTTAGCACTGTTGAACATATTCAGAAGAATATATCCAATCAGTATGAGATTCCTGAGGCGTACGATCGAAGATGTCGAAACCTGCACGGGTGTCACTCAACAAGCCCCATTTATCCATCCGCTCAAGGTCTTGGACCTCTATATCGGTAGGTTGTCGTACAAAGACTCCAGTGTCAGATATTGAAGGTGTTGTCTCAGACGTGGGTGAAGTGTACGTCAGAGGCATACAGGGATTTAAGATTGTTTGGCTATCGTCTAGAAACGAAGCTGTGAAACCCATGGGTCCGTTTTCGAGAAAGGTACATGGAGTTTGAGATGCCATTTCGAATCTGGAAATGTCAGGAGATGATAAGAGCGGAACTTGACGTATAGAAAGCTGTTCTGCGAGCAATCTAAAGCTAGCATCTCTCGACTGAAGGTCCGTGTTGCAATAATCGTGCTTGCTTGAGGTATTCCCTATGAGTGTAAGTCAAAACGCATATCAACTCGTCAATATGGCACTTTTCTCACAAATGGGGAGATTGCGAAGCATAGGCTTCAATGTTTGGATATGGCTGGAGATTTGTTTTCGATCCCGTTTGACACCAGACCGCTTCAGAATCCAATAACTGATCCATTCGTTTCTTCCACAGTGCTTGCCGTTGAGAAATAGCCTTCGTCGACCCAATTCAGGGATGTTTGATAGAGCTAAGGCGATTCTCAATCAGTGAGTACGTAAAAGTAGAGCAGCAATCCCACCTTCTAGGAACACGATCTCCATTTCTTCCGGCCACACTTGCTCTGTATTGGAGCCCTTTACCATGCGTTCCTTCTGTCTGCGACGATAAGCCTTAAAACTTGGCGATAAACATTCTGTCTCTCTGATCTGCAAGAACTTCGCGTCTTTGTTGCTGGCAATGGGTAACAACGATTTTTGGCCTTCACGGTCATGAACGGAGGTGCTAATGGAATCTATAGTATTGGGTTGAATATATGGCTTCACACATTCGAACGGCGGAGCATTCGAAGGCACAAAAGGTTTGTTAAAGTCCAGTTCCATACGGGTTGTAACCGTAGAATGACGGACAACATCATATACCAAAGTCCAGTGTCTTACTTACCCCCTTGATAGTCTGTTGTGGAATGCTCGAACAAAATTACATCGCTACCAAAAGCATTGTAACCACGGTGACGGTGTTTTCTGGTCAGGTCATTATTCATATGGTTAACAAACGGCGATCATGAATTAATTGTCTTGCAAGAGTCACGTATCCTGCAATTCAACAGTATAGACTTATCGGTGGAACTGTGATAAGGGGCAGAGATCTTCAGAGGCGCTGTTCAAGGGTTAGATAGCGCTCTTCCTAGTCATTGGTATCTAGGTTCCATGTATTCCCATCTCACATAATTGGCGCCACCAGGACGCTATCAGTAAGACACTACACTCTCCTCTGCACGTTGTGCTGGCTCTCTCTCGGAGCGCTTGACAGCAACATTTGTCGCCCGTCATAAGACCTCAATCGAACCAAACCTGGTTGCATTGCAAAGGATTTGCCACACGGCGAATCCACCTTTAGCCGTGTAGAGTAGCACGTGCACATAGCCAAAGCCTCCAATACTATCGAAACATCCAGAGCTCTCCATACCTTTTACTAAAGAATTATGCCATTACCTCCAGATTGTGAATGATTCCTAAGTGAGATTTGATAGATACCATAACAGCGAACAGTAGAAACTTTTAAGGTAGAAGGTGGGAGAAGTCAGCCACCTACCTTATACGAGTTGCTGATAGTGAAAATCGAACATGAATCAAATTCTAGCTCTTTGACCGTGCGTCTAACTACTAAGTGTTAGAATATGTCATATATACCGAAATTAGGCCTTCCTGGAGTGTGTGCACATTTTGGTAGAATGGTCGAGTGGTCAAGTGACTGCGTCAAAAACCCAAAACTAAGAATATGACGTCTATTCCAACACATTTACTGCTTTAGCAGAACGGGAGCACATTCTTCACGATACCTAGAAGTATCATTAATAAGGCAGAGAGTCTTAAGGTGCGTAGGATTTGTACACAAGGAATTCGGGGTCTGATAGCCACGTTAAAGCTTCCACCAGTTTTGAACCACAAAACAACACAAGTGCGAGAACACATCGAAAGAAGAGACACATAACCCCACAAAAATCACGGAACATCAGATAAAAATCCCTCGTTCTTTGATCAATACGCGATTGAATGCTTCAGGCAGCGAAAACGTTCTGCTAATATGAATAGTGATTTTGGAATGTTGGCCCCACTACTTGTCGACAATCAATTTTATGGAGCCCCGGCTCCCTGGGCTCCCGGGGCTCCATCAAAATTTCGGTGCTTCTCGCGCGCTACCGCACAAGCACTAACAGAAAGTCATTTGTAGGAGCTGTGAATATAGCTGCGCTACATCGTCGACGTTTGTTAAGTTGAAGAACCATTACTCAGTCATAGAAGGTTATTATTGTTCAGATCAGGGAAGAACAAACGCAAATTGCTAGCGGTATCAAAGGAATAATCTCTAAAGCTTGTATTTTAAGGCTTTGCTAAACATTTTATGTACGCTCAGACAGCTTTTCCTAACACTCTGTTTAAAGGACTGCCAGGCAACCTATCAAAATAAATGACGGTTTTTTTTAACGAGATCCCTTATTATATGTCTATGCGACTCTGAGAGCCACAGTTGTTTATTGGTACACTTGGTATTTTGACTGTATATTGTGCTAGGTCACGTTCAAACACATGATAACCTTTATAGTAGATCAAGTAAGCTTTTGCGAGGATATAAATTAAACAGATGAAAGAAAAGGGGGTTGGAAATGCCTCGGTGAAAATGTCACTTATATTGAAAGATTGCCTGCTGTCCAAGATTGTCAATTTGTTTCCGAAATTCGATATTCAAAGAACATATAAGTTAGCATGGAAAATTTGCTAACTCGAGACTAACATAAAAAAATCTTCTGTCCGCATATGATTGGCGGCAAGATAGACGAGGATTAACATCGGAGACGAAAGACGCAGAAGACAAGAAGGGAATGACAAAGCAAAAAACCGGAAAAAGAGCATAATCGATGCTTGGAATCGATACTTGGAAAGATGAAAACCACCTTGCTGCTTAAATTAGGCGCATTTCCTTGAATAAAAGTAAGTTCAAGAATGCACATCAGTTATGTGTTAACATTCTTGGATCCTAACTTTTGAAACCTTTTCTTCATAGACCCATTTGTCAAGGCTTATTCGGATACGAGGCTTTTTGCCAAAAGAATGAAGATGAGTGGAAATCAGACTGGAAGATATAGGATGGCTCGGTTTATTCCACCGTTCTAAATTGCATGATGCTTGCTATAACCCAAGTATTCGAGTTCCTCTGCTGCTAAGGCGGACGATACTGTCGTTCTACGTCGGTTGTTCTGAAGTTGACTGCTCTTTAGAACACTATCTATACCGCGTGCTAGCTTATATATACGTTGAGCGGGACTTGATTGCTCTGTACATGACATTATTGACGAGGCAGAGATAGGGAAGCGACGTTGAGCGTAGAAGATGGCTGAAGAATGGCCCCTGGTAGGATAATCGTCCAACAAATTATTACTAAAACGATATATTTATATATGTGATCCAACCCCTTGGTCGTTTATCAGAGTTCATGGGTAATAGCCTCATCAATGAATCGGGACTATGTTTGGTGGAGAACCTCACACCATAGCTTTTTGGTAAAAGTGCTTAGTAACGACAAGACCGGCGAAGAAGAGAAGCAAGCGGAATATCGTAGTGCGGTGAGGAGAGGAGAGCTGACTACGAAGAAGCGTCATAAACCAAAAAGCTGATGGATCAGCTACATAAACAAGGGTAGACTAGTACTCTTGTTTAATTCCTAGGGAAATAAGGCATGATAGATGACACGCGAGTTTGTGTAGCTTCACAATTGACTATTCTCAGGTGACGGTGTTGATGTGGCGTTGAATTTGGGGCTACTTTAGGTCTTCAGTCTATTTATCTAGCTAGATATGGATTCCAAGACCATGATGGACCGATATTCTAGCACTTTGAAGGGAAAAGATCCACCTGGCACAGAAGAGAGCAGTACATCCGTACTGCGTAGGTTATTGCTGGGACTTTTGAGCTTACATGTCTATTTTATTCCGTTGTCGAACCCACCTTCACTGAGGAGGTCCTGGGTCCTGATGTTTCGAGCTTTACGTCTGCTGATACCCAAGGGTATCTATTGATGATACAAAAAGTCCCGGACAATAAGGAAAGAACAGAGACGGGGGCAAATGTTCCACCGATTACCAATAACCTCGGCAACAAGGTGGGGGACCAGGCGGTTAACAACGCAGGCAGCTCTTGGGCCAGAATTTGGCCATGGCAATCGCCGACTTCTCGGCGGAAGATCTTTGGAAACCACGTTCCTAGAACACATCCTGTTATCAAACCAAATTTCGCTTCGTATCATCGTATGGCTACGCTAAAAAAGGAAATGTTAGGTTGTGATGTGACCTCAAATTACATTCCTTCCTGAGGTCACGGCATGTCTCGGGATCTCACAATATTTGATTATTTTCTCTCCCGGTCTACAGTATACCCTCGTTACAATATCCCACATAACGAGACGATAGAATTTTTGAGAGGTTATGCTGTGTGTATGCCCGCCTTTGACATGATGATATCCTCCTGGTAACGATGTGCTTAGGCGCGAAACCTGGTCCTCTCTATACTAGTATGCCTTCACGCGGAGCCCTTAGTATGTCGTCTTCACAGCTGGAGAAAAAGATCTCAGTTTTGAGTGAACAAATTTACCGGTTGGGCGCGGTTGTACGACAGCTTCAAAACGACAAAAACCAAATCCAGTCCAGCCAAACCGTCGGCGGACTCGAACATACCGTCGAGAAGCTACAAAGGACCATCGAAGATCTTAACGAGACCGCTGCCTTGTTTGAGAATTTGGCCGTTAACGACCTTCAGTTGTGGTCTTGTAATCATTGCAAGGGTATTCCTTACTATATATGTACTGAGACCAGCTACTCATGAAGAGAGTAGCAGGAACCGTCACGGCCAAGTCGATGTTAGAGACCTGTGATCCAGGACAGAGGCCATTACCGACGGCTGCAGCAGTCTCAGCGACACGATCCCCTCTACCAATCCAGGGGACAACGGGACAACCAGCAAGTAAAAAGCCAGCCTTGAGGTTCACACCAAGTGAAGTTCAGCGTATGTTCTAGCCCCCAGCGATCAAGAAAACCCTTCTAACCTTTGGATAGAGCAGAATAGCCTACTATTTAGATACAAAACCGAAGGGTTATCACTGAAACAAATTGCGGAGATTATCGAACAACAACTTGGCCATACCGTCTTGGAGAATACGCTTAGTGGGCGTTTGCTCAGAGAAAAAAGGAAAAAGGCGCGCAGATCAGAGAAAATGTAGCTATTATGCTGCTATGCCTTGGCTATTCGACTACTATGCACATGTCTAAGGTTTGTGTAGGTCTTGTTTTAGGGTTATGATCCCATGTTGTAGGTAATCGTTGGCCCGTGACATTCTGATATCATTCGATGATTACGGGGTATTAAAAAAATAATTTCAACGGTCGAACATCACTTTTGGAGCATTTGAGCCATGCCTTCTTGGAATATTTCCTTAACCCTAAAGTGGACAAAGAGGGCCATAGCATGGCGAGGTTGACAGTGTTTCTCTCTATGTTTGTTGTTCTCGCTCCGTTCTCTCACTTCTCCCCTTTCGTTACCTCTGCTGCCCTCGTCCATGGTTGGATCTGATCTTGCCACATTTAGACGACACCTATCTGTGTTAGCGCGGTTAGGTTCGAATCAGATAATGCCAGGCTGTTGTTAGATCATGTCAGAACTCTCCGATATTTTGGCTGGAGAATAGGCATTCTATCCGCAGCCACCAGGATGTTGCGGGCACTACGGATTACATCCGTATCCACTCCTCTATTTCTAACGCATACGTTTATAAGTATTGTTCATAATTTTCAGGTATAGTGCCCGCACATCCTGGTGGCTTCTTCACTGACGGTTTAAGGGATAAGAGTATGGAGACTACCTACTAGGGTTATTCGGTGAAGCTTGGTAGACATTCGTACTACCATGGGTATAGTGCCCGTATTATCCTGGTAGCTGCTTCACGGACGGTTTAATGCGTACCCTTTTTGCCACTGACTACCTGTGTGGGTCTTTAGTCAAACGCCCTCTGCGCCTTTTTGCTTTTTTTCGCCCTCTCCTGGTATCTCGATGATTAGATCCCGTGCTTGTCCGCCTTCCAGATCGCATATCTAGGGCGATCATATTCCTCTTGAATTGATGATAGATCATCTGCAGCAGCATGTCGCCAAATAACAGCTTTCTATTAGCTACCGCCTCATCAGCGTTCGCTTTTATTCTATGCAGCAGCTCAGCCTCCAGGACAGGTTCTATCTCTGCTGCTTCCGCCTCATTCTCGGTTGGCACGGTGAGCTCAACAAAGATGTTTCGAATTGTACTGTTCCCGATTGCTCACAGGCCGTTGACGCATCAGTGGCCTGCCACCACTGCGTACGTAAGTGTATTCAAGTTCTCTTCTTTCATGAACGCGTTCCCTTTAGATAGATGGTTTGTAGAACCCTGTATGGGCTCGACTGGGAGGACGGGTAGTACACTTGCACCTGCCAGGTCTGCTGACAACTGATCCATCAAATGCTCCCATATGACCTCGTTTTCCAACAGGTTATGAGCCCGGTGCAGTGCAAACTGCATAGGATGTTGCTCCGTGTTCAGCTGACTACGACAAGCTCCACTGCGTATCGGTGACTACGACGAGCTCACTGCCACCCATGTCCATTGTCGTCATCATCAGTCGGCGTCTTCTATGCGATAAGGTCAATCGACGCAGCAAGAGCAAAACGGCAAAGCTCTACGCGATAGAGCCATTAAAACACCGTGGATATGTGCTTCCAACGAAGGGAAGCGGACGGTGGATCATACGTTACGAAGCTCAGAATAGCTTCAATCACTGCCAAGCTATTATGCTGGGGGAGTCAGAAACTCCCATTTTTACACACGTTACGAAGCTCCAAATAGCTTCAAAGTCTGGTCTGATTGGGCTGAGATTCCCGTGGAGGAGTGTTGGAGTTAGGGTATGGCAATCTCCGCCTCCATAGGGCTTAATGGCTGAGAACTCGCTAGCAGAGTTCTCACCTTCTTCCTCCTCCATAGACTCCTATTCAGCTCCAACCTACATACCAATGACCTCATATGACATTGTGTTCTAACAAAGATATAATCGAAGCCTTCTCTCTCATCTGTGGTTCATGACCCCAAACTCCGTTCCTATGTCTTGCCAAGTCAAATGGGTAGTCCCTTTTCTCCAAGGCCTGACTTGGCCCTACAAATGATATTCTTTCTATCCTCTCAAGGGCTAGCGCAGATGAACAAGGTGAGTTTGATGGGGTGTAAAAAGGTGAGCTTGGTAGGGTGGCTGGCATGATGTTCCTGTTGGAAATGAGGTATGTACGTAGGAATGTTCGTACGTCATACATACCTACGAAGGTATGTTTACATTCCGCGTACATACCTCGGTGGTTAGGTATTTCCGCTTCGACCCTAGAGGTATATAGATCACCTTCTTCCTTCTATCTTTCTTAGGATAAATCAATCTATCAGATATATGACTCTTCTATACACTCAAGATATTCACATGAACCTACTCGCTCTGATCCTCATATAACAAGAGTTCCGAAGGTGGAAACGTGAGCTTGGTAGGGTGTAAAAAGGTGAGCTTGATAGGGTGTCTGGTAGGGTGTTTGATAGGGAGTTTGATAGGAAGTTTGGTAGGGAGTTTGGGAAGGAGTTTGGTAGGGAGTCATATGGAAAGCTCGAGGACAAGCTCGATAGAATAATTACTAAAATGCTAGTTCTCATGTGTTTTGAAGCACGGATAAGCTTACTATGCAGCATATAATGATGTGAATCAATGAGTAGCTGGCTAGTAGTTGGTCAAGTAATGAGTGAGTAGCTGAGTGAGTAGCTGGTTGAGTAGCTGGGTGAGTAGCTGGGTGAGTAGGTACGATTTCCCGATTTTCGATTTTTTGAGTTTTGTCCCTAGAGTAAGTCCATAATGGACCGCCGTAGCTCTAACAGCAACAACCAATATACCAAATGCCCCATATGACCTCGAGTTCCAAGACAAACTATCCATATAGCATCACGACTAGAAACTCGACTTGATAGACATCTCATCCGACTTAGCTAGTGGTTAGTAATTTCCCGTATTCGCTTATGATGACTGGCAGGTGTTAATATGTACAAATTATATCAGAGGATGTGGGGAACCGGGAGACATGAACTCCAATGATGGCTCCTTTCCGAAGATGGTGTTGGAAAAAGGGGAGTTGGTAACCTACGCCTAATAGGGCTGGTAGGGCTGGGGCCCGCTAATAGAGTTTTTAAAATAGAGCAACAACCAATATATCAATATGTCCCCATATGCCCTCGTTTTCCAACAGATGGATGGATCGCACACAAAGTGTCTTTATTCGTATTTGTCCCGCATTGCCTTTTACAAACCTCCGGAGCTCAATCACTCACTGGCCAGTGAGTCTCTCGCCCAGAGAGTTCAGCTGGCTGACCTCTGCGTTAGAGCACGATGTCGTGTTTCTCCTCTAGGATGTTGGAAATAGGGAACAGTACTGTTACCCCTGTGGTTAGTAATCTCCGCATTGATCCGGCGCTAGTGGATGGGTATTTACCCTTCGCCCACTTCTTCCTTCCTCCATAGTTCACCTACTAGATAGT
>JAABUS010001849.1_pt1 | contig 43251 bp, 35 predicted proteins | sample 5560161 | NCBI WGS metagenome assembly JAABUS01 (sample SAMN10711885, study PRJNA513376) | rock metagenome | isolation source: Antarctica rocks | place: Antarctica: Victoria Land, Trio Nunatak nord | collected 2016-01-04
CGTCGTTCATATAGTGTTGGTAGAACGTCGATTCGTTGATTAATTCGAAGAGCATTACATGATATTTGTATGAGTCGAAGAAGGTAATAAAGATAGTCAAATCTTCGCTATCTGAGTGCATGCGTAGCTTGTTGAACGCGACAATGATGTTCAATCGAGTCAGATACTTGCTTTCTTGTATACGAGCAAGAGTCTCGTCTATCAATGACAAAGAATAGCGATTTCGTTTGGTCAAAGCATTGAGCTTTCTGTAATCGACGCAGAAACGCAGACTTTCGTCTTTCTTTTCAGCGAACAAGATGAGCGAGACGTATGATGCGAAGCTGAAGAAAATGAATTCTTTGTTTAGATGTTCGATCAGATATTTCTTTATCTTCTGAAGCTTGTGATCGAACATCTGATATAGTCTGCTTCGCGAGAACATTTCTTCATCGATCAACTCAATTTTGTGATCGTAGAAACGATGCGATGATAGCTGATCGATCATTGCTCGATCGAAGACATCTAGATAGTCGTGATATTCAGAGAGAAGCTTGATCTTGACTTGCTCGAGAGCTTCAGCGTGAGAAAGCTCATGCAGATTCACTTCTTCAGACTTGTTTTCGACTGTAGTTATGAGTCGATCGATTTTCAAGACGATAACAGCAAAGATCTTGACATCTGATCATTTAACTAACATTCTATATGTCGCTGCTTCTATCATTGCTATGTTCGTTGAACTGAAAGAGAATGAATTCAGACTGAACGTCGATTTAGAATTTTTGACGTTAGTTAAAGTCGCGTCGCGCAATTTTAACTGTTCAATTAGTTTAACTGACTTCTCATTGAACTGACTGAAAGAGAGTGATTTCAGACTAAGTTGAGATGTAGTGAAAGATCTCTTCAGTATATGAGTAGAAGTCAAACTCTTCTGCTTCGTGATTGTCTTGTTGCTTGTGAGTAGAACAATCGATTTATGATTAGAGGTGAAATTCGAAAATCGAAGAGAATCGATTCGCATATCAATTACTAGATCGATTTTGTTCATTCATGTTTTTTCGAGAATCATTTGATGTTGATCTAATCGAGTGATCAACATAGAAGCTGTGTCAATCGTATGATCTTGAACAGTCAGATTCAAATAGATAACATGAGTAATGAGTTTCTTAGCATAATGATCGTCAAATTCTCGAATTGACTTCGCTTTGATCAAAGTCAGAGATTCAATTTGCAACTGATCACAAACAATCTGCGCGATCACTTCATCAATGAATGAATAGTCAGCAGCTTCGATGTCTATCAATGACTTCAATGAGTAACTAATTTCATTGCTAGAAAGTACACATTCAGTAATCAAAGATTCAGAAGTAAAAGAATCATCTGACATGCTCATCGTTGAAGAAATTAACACATCTTTCATCGCGTCTTTGATGAAAGCCTCTAGTTTTTTGCCTCGCTATCTTCGAAAGAAGACATTTTCTCATTCTCTTTATTCTTCGAAATGACGATTTCATGTAGGCGAGAGATGAAAGCTCAAGAAGCAGAAGTGTTGACCTTGTTCTGAGAGCAGTTCTTTGACAAGTGACTCGAAGTCTTGCAGATATAGCAAACGATAGACGATCTGACTGACTCAGATGTAGAAAAGATAGTCGACTTGACATATTCAATTATCAAAGTCATCACTGCTGACAGAGAAGTAGCGCGCTTTTCAGATGCGACGATGACTTTGACGATGATCGTGCGACGTTCGCTTCGAAGCTGATAATTGACTCGCTGTCTATTATTCACACTCTGAAGAAAGCTCTTGAGACGATGTAGAATGGTAAAATCTTTCAAGCAAATCGATAGAGCATTCTGCAAGCGATTGTTGATCTTATTCTGAAGATCGTTCATCAGAATGCAATCGTCGTATTCTAGATAGCTGAATAGCTTCATAAAGTTGAAATAGAAGACATTGAAAGACTTTTCTGCTTGCCTCAGAGCGTTGTACTTGCAACGACACTTTCGATTCTTATTCTGATCATCGTATATTTCTTTCAGATGCTCAAATAGCTCGTAGATCGAGATGTAAGAATGCGAAGCGTCATGACGACGTCAAGCGAAGATATGCTCAGCAGCATCACCTTCTAGTCTAGATATCACATAGACAATACAGATATTCTCATTATCGAAGTGATCGACATTTGTCTGAAGCTTGTCGTTCATCTTGACTCTTCAGCTGTCTCATGTTGATTCATCTTCATCAGTGAATATAGATGAGTTCGAAAACTTGAAGAACTTGTGATGATTGTTATCGAATAGAGTGAACGACTCACGTCGAGTATGATTCTCGATAGATTGACGAGATAGAGATTTCGTAGGCTGACGAGGTCGAAGCTGATTCGCTGAACGCTGTTTCTTTTTTAGACTCAAGACTTTCTCTTGTAGATCGACGATAGTCTCTTCTTGAGTGTCTATTGTCATTTGATTGATCTCTAGCTCATCAAGTCTCTTGATGTGATCGACTTGAACATCGATTCATTGCTCGTTGAGTTTCAAAGTCATGTCTCGTTGATCTCTTAGCTCGATCAGCATCTTGATGATCTCGTCTGACTGATCAATAGCTCATTGACGAAGTTGTTGACTTGTGTTGATGTTTCATGAAATAGCGACATTCTGAGATTTCGCTGAAGCATCGACAGAAATAAGAAAAACTCGTCTATTAGCAATGCTTCTAAGCAGACGAGCTGTTTCTGACTCGACTGATTCAGAGTCGCGTGTCATTGTGAGAAAGGTAAGAATAGGTTTAATTGTAGTTGATTTGATAAATTTGAGTAAATTTGAGTAAATTTGAAGATGTGTTTTGATAAAAGTAATTCGAAGAATTTCTTGCGAATTTTCTGAATAGAAGTAGATTATTTCGTATCGTCTACACGTCAATAGCAGAATAGTTGATTAGCATTTATCTACTGTTAGGAATCGGCCTAGAGCGAGTCATAGAGATGTCATTTAACCAATAGATAAATGCTAAGAAAGAAAAGTATCTACAGAAAAGAACTCGATTCTTATATGTGTGTTTCTCAGCTCTGTGCTAGGCTCGATTGGGTTGATGCCTTACACATATGATGCAGAGTTTCAATGATATCATCTCTAGATCAGATTCTCGCTAGGTTCAATTAGAATGAAATCAGGCGAAGACTAGACGAAGAATAGGCGAAGGCTAGAATCGTAACAGTTTGCTAGAAACATTTGAATTAAAGCATTGACTTTAGTGTTCATTTTGTCTGATTTAAAGATGATCTGAAAATTAAACTTTGATAGAATGTTCAGATAGTTGACTTGATGTTGACTCAGCTGTTTATTTTTCATGAAGATCTTCAGAGCTTGATGATCAATGAATATCTGAATGAGTAATTCAGTACATTTCAGCTCAAGTCGTTAATGTTCAAAACAGCGAATAATGATCAGCAATTTCTTGTCATAAATATGATAGTTGATTTCAGCGAGAATCATGCTTTTGCTGTAGAAGATCATCGAGTGAAGTACATTCTCATTGTTGTACTGAGACAGTATTTCATCTTTTACATAGTTCAATGCATCGATTTTCAAAATAGTCTGATGTTTGAGATTGAAATGACGAAGAACTGAAGCGAAACTGATCTGTTTCTTCAGATTTCTGAAAGCTTGAATGCAGACTTCATTTCAAACAAAAGACGTGTCTTTTCTAGTCAATTAAGTGAATGATTTGACTAGTTTGAAGAAGTTTCTAATGAAACAATAATAGAAGTTCACAAATTTCACGAAGTTCTGAATTTCTTTCAAATTGATCGAAGTAGTTCAGTTGACTATGATGATCATCTTACTTGAATTTATGCAAAGATCTTGTTCTGATACAATGACTTCTAGAAAAACTGTCTTTTCTACATTGAATTTGCACTTTCGAATATTTATCTGCAGTTCAGCTTCACGTAGTTGAGTCAATACTAGTTTGATGTGATCTTTATGTTTCTTTCTTATTTTGCTATAGATGAGAATGTCATTTAGATAAACTTAACAAAAGTCGTTCAGAAAGTTTCATAAAATGTCATTCATATATTGCTGAAAGAAGATCAATTCATTAATCAGTTTGAATGATAGCATTTTGTATTTATATGCTTTTAAAGCAGTGATAAAGATAATGTAATTCTTGCTATTGAAATGCATTTGAAGTTTGTTGAATGCTGATATGATGTTCAATCTAGTCAGATGCTTGCAATTCACTATTTTATCAATGATCTCATCTATCAATGATAAAGAATATCTATTTCTTTTGAAAATGTCATTTAGCTTTCAATAGTTCACGCAGAATCGAAGATCTTCATTTGCTTTAAGAGCGAATAGAACAGGAAAGAAATAGAGAATCTGACTGAAAGTGATGAATTTCTTCGACAGATTCTCGTTTAAGTACTTCTTTACTTTCAGAAGTTTGACAGAAAACATTCAATAGACTCGACAGTGAGAAAGCGTTGAATCATTGATGAGCTCAATTTTATGATCATAGAAGCAATGAGAAGATAGTTTATTCAATTGAGCTCGATCAAAAACATTTAGAAACTCATGATATTTTAATGACAGCTTCGCTTTAATAACTTTCAAATTCTGAGTAGTTTTCTCAACAAAAGAGACGTTCAGAGCGTTCAAATTGCACTGAGTGTTGTACGCGATTTTTCTATCAATATTCTTCATGAATAGAGCAAATACTTCAGTCTGATTCTTCTTTGAGTGATTCAACAATGTTTTGAACGAAGCAACATTTATGTTTTGAATTAAGAAGAATTCTTTCTGAATCATAGTTGAAACAGATCGTTTGAGCATTCTAAAAATCTTTGACTGAGAGTTAGAAGTAAACGAAGTTGATCGCGATCAACTTGAGTGCTTTGAATTGAAAGAAATTGAAAAAATCGAAATGAAAATATCTAATTGATTTGAAAAAACAATGACGTCGATTTGCATATTCAGTAATATTTCATTTTTGTTCATTCATGATTTTTCTAATATGACTTCGTGATGATCGATGTCAGCTATTAACATAGAAACAGTCAATTTCTTATGACTTTCAATGATGAGATTCAATAGAATTTTATGAGTGATAGTCTTTTTAAATATATTTTCATCATATTCTTTTATTAATTTCTCTTTTGTCAGTGATATAAATTGAATTTTCAGCTCTTTACATACTCTATCGACTAGATTTATATGTATGATCATATAGACGACTGAATCACTGTCTATCAAAGAGCAAAGACTGAATGATTCATTCTGCAAGATAAGAAGAGCATCAATCAGAAATAACTTATCAAAGTAATTCTCTTTCGATAGAATTTCGTCTAAATTGCATAAAAATATAATCTTCACTTCGATGATTATTAAAGAGATGACTAGTTTTTTGACTTGAACTCTGATTTCATATTGAGTTCAAAACGATTATAGTTCTCGTCAACTGCATTGACTTTGATAGATTGATTCAAGCATTCTCTGAAACTATGATCTGATTTGTGACATATGAAACAGATTTCAACTAGAACATCTGCATTCTTGACGCTAGTCAAAACTGCGCTGCGCGACTTTGATCAGTCAGACTTCAAAGTCGAAGACTAAACAGCAATAATTGCTTTAGAAATGATGATCTTTGAATCATCATGTTTGAGTAGTTTGTTCTTAATCTCTTGAACTGCTCTATGTTCATTGTTCAAATGAATCAGATAGTTTCAAATATCTGATAGCTTGATGAGTGACTTTATCTGAGCTGTTCAAAAGATTCAAAGACAAGAGTTTATTTTATTCTTTAAATCAATGACTAGTACGTTTTTCTGATACTTTAAATTGTTAGAATCATGCCTAGAGCAAGTCATAGAGATACAGATAAACGAAGGGTAAATCAGGTAAACGAGAATTCAAAGCTAAAGAGCAAGGTCTACGAGATGCGAAGACTATATGTACAGAGAGAAGAAAAGCGCTAAGCTCGATAGAGTCTTAGGCTCGCTCAAAGAACACGTGTTTCAGTAGAAGACTGAGCACGCTCGTAACATAAATAAATGTATAGTCGTTGAAACTGATTAAAGAAATTGCTGAATTTCTTTGATTCTTGAATCAGATTAATATATTTTCTACGATAGTTGTCTTTCTTATCAGAGTCATGAAATGATTGAGCTAGTTTCTCTAGAAGTTCATTGACAGTCAGATAGAAATTATCATAGTTGAGATCATGTCTGACTTGAGTGATTTCAACAACGTCATCTGCTAGTCGAGAGTTTATGTAACTCAGCTTGTAAAGTTCATTTGAGAAGATGTTGATGTTAATTGCTAACTTCTCTCGTATGTCAAGAGATCAGTTCTTTCAAGTAGAGTTCTTTTCATCAGTGAACATTGAAGAGTCGAGTATTTTGTGATATTTAGATCATTCAAAGTAGATGACAATCAAGAAAGCAGTGATGATTACATTGACTGTGATAGCAGTGAAAGTTTGTAGTTTTGCTTTCAACTGTTGAATTTCGCTCTTGTCTCATTGTTTCATCTTGACGAGACGATCTGTTTCTCTATTAAGAGCATAGATACGTTTCTTTCATACTTTCATATCATCGAGTATGACAATTTCAGCGTTTGATTCATTGAAAGCAATGAATGAAGAAGTGTGTTGTGAATTAACGATAGAAGAGAAAGCTTGTGAACATGTTTGTTGCAAAAAATCAACGAAAGCTTTATCTTTATCAGATGTGTTCTTAAATGTCATAGTGAAGAAAATGAAAGTTGTTTGAAAGAGAATTGAACGAATAACGATGCTTGATGATTGAAAAAGAAAGACGTATGTTTGTTTAACAAAAGAAGATGTTTCTGAAAGCAATTGATCTTGAAGCAATTCACGAAGATTCTTTATTGTAATTCTTTTGATTGATTTGATTCTCTAGCAATTCACGAAGATTCTTTATCGTAGATTCTATTAATCGATTTTGAACGAATGTGTACTGAATGAGCGATAGATTCTCTAGCAATTCAACAATTGTATGTTCTCGTTGATTCTATGAATTTTCTGATGTTATTCTTGTCTTTCAAGATCAAATCATCAGATAAACAAATTTCTTTAGACTCAATTCGTCTGTACGAGTTGATTAAATGAGTAATGAGATCAGTATCATGTAATTAACGAATTCTTAATATAATGTCAGAATTGTATCTAAATGATACAATCAATGAAGATCAGAATTGATAGTGCTTGATCTTTAGAAATAGCTATAACTGAATATTAAGAATACAGAAGAAGATTGATACAAAAGCTTCTATTTATGTAATGTTCAGAGACTGTGTTAGACTTGAAAGAAATGTGTTTGTGATATGAAAAGAAGATGATGTAGATGAACAAGATGTTGATGAAAGAAAAGAGTGTTGAGAAAGAAAAAGAGTGTTGAGTCATATCTGAGTTAAATCTGAGTCAGATCTAGATCAGATCTTGACTAAATCATTGACTAGCTTTAATCATTACGCAGAGTACTCGCTAGCGTGCATTACGAATTGATTAAAGCTTCAGTCATGTTCAGTCTTATCAATCTTGATACGCTCATAACATTTTTAAGCTATTAATAACTATTGTTGTTAATACAAACTATTTTATAAAATGTCTAGTTTGTTGACAACTTTCAATCTGTCTGATGAAAGTATTTTGCATAGTTCATTTTCAAATAGTCTTCATTTTGAAGATTTTGCAAGTCAAGTTCAATGATTTATAAATTTTTCACATCATTTCAAAAAGAAGAAGATTAAACAAGAAGTGATGAACAAAATTCATCAAAATTTCTCACAGCTTAAGATAAGAAAGAATAGCGAGTATGTTCAATGAATTTTGAATACAGATGATTTTTTTCTATGATGATGATCTTAAATCTTTATTATCGAGAGTATTCAATACAAGACTCAAAAAAGATAGTTAATTTGCTTTGATTCAAAAAAGTCAAAGATGATAAACAATTCAATATATGAAATCATTTTATACAATTAACTTCAATTGTTAAAAAATTGTTTAAAATCTCATGCATAAGTAATCTGTCATAAAATTATGAATCATTCAACAGCTTTTGATAACTTTAACACATCTGCTATGAAAAAGCATCTTGAATCAGACTTTTGCACAGTGACAAAGTGAAAATGCAAACACTTGCAATCATAGATTGAATTGACTTTCAAATAAGTAAGTCATATCTGATAATGCAAATTGATAATGCAAAATTGACAAACTATTAGAAGAAAAGTCATATTGAATTAATCTTTATCTTCAATCAAGAAAATTAAAAAAATCAATTGATTTGATTTGATTTAAATTCATACATTCTTGTGACATTGATTTAAACTCAACTTATGAGAGACTTTATGCTATTTATATCGAGTGAACAAAACTCTTTGAGAAAGAAAATCACTTGTCATCTACATGATGACTTCACATCGTTGAAACAATGATCATGAAACTATGTATCAAGTTTGCATTTATAGCTTCTATTCAGCATGTGATGCTCAAGTAAACTCTTAATGAGTGTCTGTGTTGTTCATTTATGACACATCATCTTTGCTCTGCTCTTCATTGATGATATTCTATACAATGATGTTTTGATTCGATTCTTGATTTAAAGATGAAAGATGTTCTCTTTGCATTCGTGATGCTCATGATTGTAACGAATGTAAAGCTGCGTTCTCTCACTCAATGATTGTCATTCAGTGCGCAGAGAAATATATGATGAAAGAAAGATGTACATGATGAGAAGATAAAGTGTGATTGTACTAAGTAACTTTTTTCTTCTTTTGATTTGAATTATGTCATGTAGACATTGAATGAATTGTTAGTATAGACATGCAATCACAATTGTTTAATGTTTGACTCTGATCAATGAAAGAGAATGCGTTCTGATCATTCTCTTGAATTCTCAATTTTTCACGTAGATAGATGCATGACTTGATGTCAAGTAAAGAAGATGAGTTCAAGCTCTTTCAATATATCAGCGTGATTGATGAGTCACTACTTCTTCAAGCACTGTAATCACAACTTTCAGACTGAGATCAACTATTCTATCTGATATCTTTTTATCAATTACTCAATGATACTGTCAATGTGATGAAAATGTTTCAGCATATCGACGTGATTAACAAGTTGCAAATTCTTCAATCACTTGTAATCATGACTCTCATACTGAGATCGACTTTTTCACTAAATATCTTTTCATCTCTTTGACATTGACATGTCATTAATCTTCTTCATAGATCGATTGTAACTGTTAGAAAGAATGTTGTTGCATGAGTGAAAACTTTGCATGATGACTTTTCTGATCATGCAATGTTTTAACATCATTTGAACTGCATCAAATTGAGATCTCTTGACTTTTCTGACTTCTATTTGAACACAGAATAGAATCAAAAGATTCATAGTTGACATCATGTACAGATGAATCTCATCGTCGATCTAAAAAAATCAATTATGCAAGATCTTTGTTGACTTGAATTTATTGTTTCAAATCATTGATAATGTGCAATTTTAAAAGCTGCTACAAATGCTTCATTCAAATCTGCAGATTGCACATTGCATAAAAATGATAATCATGATTCTCTCACACTATAAGAAGATTTGTGATAAGATCAGATTAAATCTTATTGTTGAAATTGTTAGAAATCGATCTAGAGCGAGTCATAGAAATGTCATTTAACTAATAGATAAATGCTAAGAAAGAAAAGTATCTACAGAAAAGAACTCGATTCTTATATGTGTGTTTCTCAGCTCTGTGCTAGGCTCGATTAGAATGAAATCAGGCGAAGACTAGTTGAAGAATAGGCGAAGGCTAGAATCATGACAGAAATCATGTTTAGAATTTAATTACACTGCAACAAGATAGTGCATAACTGAGTAGAATGTTTGATCAATAAAGATAACTTTAACTAGAAAACTAAGAATACAGAAGAAAGAAGACAGTTTCAAGCTGTATTTATAGTAGAGTGAACAAAGAAGTGAAGTAGTCGATTTGCTAAAGCTTGAATAAATGAAATGTTTCAGCATATTTTAATTTGAAATATTGCTGTTTCTTGTTCACATATTGAAATTTCTAGAGTCTATTGACTAAACTTTATCAAGATCAACATGCTTCGTAACATTACTTTTTTTTTTAAAAGTCATGTCTTTATAACTTATAATGTAGTTTATAGCACTGACGTAGAACTCAATGCTCATCTTTCTACCAACCTTTCTATTGATCTTTCAGATCATCGAAAATGTCTATTGTAGTAGACTCACTATGAGGAAAAAAGAGCAATCATTGTAGCAGACTCACTATTTGACGTAGAAACATGAGATAGATCGATTCACTGATAAATAAAGCGATGTGAGTAGATAAATCATTGCATTGACAGCATCTTTGTAACAGACTCACTAGAAGAAAATTGACTAGCTCATCAAAGAGATCAAATATTGACTTGTCTTTGTAGCAGACTTACTAAATTGACCTGAATTTGAATCGAGTTGAATCAAATTTGATGACACAGATTATTTTAACTCAACTGATTCACAAACTTTTTGAAAGAGAGAAAGAGTTTGTGATTCTCTAGCAATCAATGATCATATGTTCTCGTTGATTCTATTGATTGAGTGAATCAATGCTACTGAATGAGCGATAGATTCTTTAGCAATTTCATTGACAAAATCGTGAGATGAAAAAAGTTGATATTAGCTGATTTTTGTCAACTTTTCCTGAGTTAGCTGTTAATCTCATGTGTCAGCTAACGGTTGAAATTAGCTGACTCTCTCAGTTATTAGCTAACTATTAGCTGTCACTTAGCTGTCACTTAGCTGACTTAGCTGTGCGCTCAGCTAATATCGATTTTATCTCTTTTGTCAACTTCTTCAACATTTGCGCATTTTGTTTATTAGCAATCAAATATTAAATTAATGATTGAATAATTATTGCGCTCGTATAATAGATTAATTAATGATTAATTTGACTAACTAAATAATAGCTATTTACACAGTTTAATATATGCGCTGAAAAAGTCAATGAGAAAGTCAATGGGAAAGTTAATGAGTAAACTAATGAGGTAGAGAGTCATGAAGAAAGTCATGAAAGAAATCATGAAGACTATTCGATAAAGAGTCATGTAGAACGTTCAATAGAAAGTCATGTAGAATGTTCGATAGAAAGTCATGTAGAATGTTCAATAGAAAGTCATGTAGAATGTTTGATAGAGAGTCATGTAGAATGTTTGATAGAAAGTTATGTAGAGTGTATGATAGAATCATATTTGATGCTCGATAGAGATCAAATTTGATTCTTGATTGCGAAGCAATTTGAAGCTTGATAGAGAGTCATGTAGAAAGTCATGTAGAAAGCATTGTTTGAAGCACTGTTTGATTCGTGTTATGCACTCGATTGACGCGTATTTTGAAGCATGTAGAGTGTTTGATAGAGCGTTTGATAGAAAGCTCAGTAGAAAGCTCAGTCGATAGCTCAGTAGATAACTCAGTAGAAAGCTTGATCAAAAGCTCAGTAAAAAGCTCACTAGAAAGCTCAATCAAAATGTCAGTAGAAAGATCAGTAGAAAGATCAGTAGAAAGATCAGTAGAAAGATCGATAGAAAGATCGATCGAAAGATTAGTAGAAAGATCACTAGTAGAAAGATCAATAGAAAGCTCGATCGAAAGATCAGTAGAAAGATCACTAGTAGAAAGATCAATAGAAAGCTCGATCGAAAGCTCGATGAAAAGCTCGATGAAAAGCTCAGTAGAAAGCTCAGTCGATAGCTCAGTAGATAGCTCAGTGAAAAGCTCAGTAGAAAGCATTGTTTGAAGCACTGTTTAACGTGTTTTATGCTTTTGATCGACGCATTAGATAGAGCGTTTGATAGGGAATTTGATAGAGTGTTTGATAGAGAGATTGATAGAGTGAGTAGATGAGCGAGTAGATGAGCGAGTAAATGAGCGAGTAGATGAGCGAGTAGAGTGAAGAGTAAATGAGCGAGTAGGTAGACGAGTAGAATGATGAGTAGATGAGCGAGTAAATGAGCGAGTAGATGAGCGAGTAGAGTGATGAGCATGTAGATAAATATTTTAGCTGAATTAGCTGAATTAGCTGAGTTAGTCGAATTTAGCTGAAATTTAGCTGATTAGTCAGTTGTTAGCTGATTATTAGCTGAATTGAGCCGACTTTTTCAGATTCTGTCATCGAGCAAAAAGTTAGCTGTTGAACATTTTGTCGATGCTCAACAGTCTTGTCGTTGATTCTATTGATTCTCTGATGTTGTTCTGTCTTTCAAAGTCATTGATCATCAGATAAATAAATTTCTTTATACTTGTTTCGTTGTTCATTGAGTAGCTTGAATGAATATTGATACTCGTATTGTAGAGTTAATGAATTCTTAGTTTAATGTTGAGATTGTGTCTAGAATCTAATCACACTGCAGCGAGATAGTGCATAGCTGAGTAGAATGTTTGATCAATAAAGATAGCTTTAACTAGAAAACTAAGAATACAGAAGAAAGAAGACAGTTTCAAGCTGTATCTATAGTAAAGCAAACAAAGAAGCGAAGTAATCAATTTGCTAAAGCTCAAATAAATGAAATGTTTCAGCATATTTCAATTTGAAACATCGCTGTTTCTTGTTCACATATCAAAATTTCTAGAGTTTATTAACTAAACTCTATTCAAGATTAACACACTTCGTAACACTTATAAAGTCACGACGTGTTTTTATTGCTTTGAACACATGATTTAGTTCTCAAAGAGTAACGTACTTGAGAATGTTGATATACTGAGTCAATGTTGAATTTCAATTTTATGAACATCTTATTGAATTTATGTCTTTCAATATTGAGCATATCAATCATCAATTGATGATGAAGTTAATGAAAATTCTAAAGAACTACGTTATTAAGAATAAGCTTTTCAAGATTGTTATTAATAATGCAAGCAATAATAGTATCTTGAAAGAGAAATTTAAAAAGATCATGAGTCATCATGAGTTTCAATGAAACAGAACACAGAATTTTATTAATTGCTTGATCTACATTATCAATCTTATGACTCAAGATTTTATTTAAACTCTTGAATCAAAGACAATAGCTGATAACATTATTGCTCAATTAAAGAATGAGCAAGTGCAAAATATTAAAACAAGCAGAGAATTATTTGTTGTGATCAAAAAAATATTACTTCAAATGATAATGCAAAAAAGTAATGCATTTATTAATCATAAAATTAAATTTGTGCTTTGATGATAGCTGTCAATGACTCTTCTCAGCAATTGATTCACTTCAGAGCTTTTCAAGAGCAAAATGATAAAAAATTTAGAAAACTGATACAAGATATTTGCATTCATTGAAATTCTACGTACTTGATGCTTCATTGAGCATATCAACTACGTGAATTTATTGATTTTTGAACAGAGAAATACTATGAAGATTTCAAGATCACAAAGATTAAACTTAATGAAAGTGAGTGATTTATAATTTTGCTTGTTAACAATTTATTAAATTTCTTTTATGAATGCACTTTAATAGTATCATGAACAATTAATGCAGATATTTACTTGAAATTTTGAATATTTAATGCACTTTTCAATCATTTTGAGCAAATTGAAAAGAATATAAAAAGAAGTACTTGCTCATCAAGTGCTGTTATAGTAAAGATTTACAAAAAAGTCTCAATCAAACTTACAAAGTATTATGTCAAGATTGAAGACAGCAATGAAATAATATATAATTTTGCAAATATTCTGAATTCTACAATGAAGCTAAATTTTTACAAGACTTGAAATGACAAAGAAAATGAAGATACAGATCATGACAAAGAATCTGTTCTCTATGAGATCAAGTACAGAACAGAGTTCAAAAAATATTTTCATCATTACTATGAAGATTCAGCTGTTGATTTGAAAGCAGAAGCACAAAGAGCAAGAAGTGATGCTGATAAGATAATGCATTATGATAATGTATTTGATCATTTACTAATGATCTTGTAGTTTATTGCAACTGTTAGAAGATCATTGCTTCAACAATTTCAGTATATTCATTCTTTTCAAGATGAAGATGATTAATATTTTTGCACTGATGTTATAAATTGTTATGATTCTAGCTACGCATCTTCGTTGATAGCTATGTTGATGACTATGTTGATGATTATGTTGATGATTATTCTGAGAGCTATCGTTGATTGCTCGTCGCTAGAGCATAAACTTGTTTCAAAGTTAACTTTATTTAAAGTTAACTTATGTTCTTCTGAGTCATATAGATAGTTGACTCTTTTCTTCTAGATACTTTTCTTTCTTAGTATTTATATACTCATTACATTATACTCATATGACTCGCTTTATGCTGATTTCTAACATTATATAAATGCTTCTTCATTACAGATGAAGAGAAATAATCTGCATTGACTTCATTGAGTGCTTCTGCTCAATTCACATGACTATCAACTTTGATCTAGTCAACTTGCAACTGTGCAGCAGCACTCATTCTTCTTCTCTTGTGAACTGATCAGCGAGAATAAATAAAAGATTGAACTTATGAGCTGATCAGCGAGTATAAACAAAAGATCAAAACTTTTTTCGACTAAATCAGAAAATCAGTGAAAGCATCATTCATTCAGATTCACAAGAAATTCTTCGAATTTGTTGAACAATGAAGTCAGTCATAGAACTGCGTCAAAGTCTTTATCTCAAGAGCAATTGCATAAGCTCAGTCTAAAACTGTATTAAAGTCTTTATTTCAGAAGCAAATCTTATAGTGAGTCTGCTTCAATGACACTTTTTCGTCAATGTGATGATTTATCTACTCACATTGCTTTACTCATCAATGAATTGAACTATTATGTTCACATGCAACTAGTGAGTCTGCTACAAAGACGCGATTCAAATTGATCTCTTCAATGAGTTAATTAATTCTCTCATAGTGAGTCTGCTACAATGACACGTTCAACAGTGATTTTGCTTTAATGATGCATTCAATATTGATCTTGTCATCAAGTCAATTACTTGATAGTTAGTTTGCTTGAACGACACTTGAAGTGAGTCTGCTACAAAGACAGACAACGATTGATTTTTTGATTGAGTCAATCAACAAATGAAACAAGCTCTACTATGTAATAAACTTGAATCAGAAGTGAGTCTGCTTCAATGACATTTATTCTTAATGCAATGATCTATCTTCTCATCATTCTACTTATCAGTGAATCTGATCATACATTCACATGCAACTAGTGAGTCTGTCACAATGACATTTTTTGTCAATGCAATGATTTATCTACTCACATCATTCTATCTATCAGTGAATCAATCTGTTAACTCGTTCGCATGCAACTAGTGAGTCTGCTTCAATGACACTTTTATCTTGCATAGTAAGTCTGTTACATTAGACATTTCGATTCTACACAAGACTAAGAAAATACATTCATGCAAACATGAATCGTTGAAGAGAGAGAATAATGTTACGATTCTAGCTATGCATCTTCATTGATAGCTATGTTGATGACTATTCTGAGAACTATCGTTGATCACTTGTCGTTAAAGCATAAACTTGTTTTGAAATCAACTTTATTTAAAGTTAGCTTATGTTCTTCTGAGTCATATAAATAGTTGATTCTTTTCTTCTAAATACTTTTCTTTCTTAGCATTTATATACTTGTTACATTACACTCATATGACTCACTTTATGCTGATTTCTAACATAAATGAGAAATGTTCAACATGACAATTTTGAAAAGACAATGCTTTGAATTTTTCTAGATTAATGCAAATGATTAAAAATGTTCTTTCATGCTCAATATTCTTGATAAATATTGAGCGAACTTTCAGTCTTGCTAAAAAAGTATGTTGATAAGATTGATTACAGATGAGTTCAAAAATAATGAAACAAATAATGCTGATAAAGTATTACAATCAAACTATGAATTTAAATTCAGATGAGATTATTACTGAGTTCTGAAATATTTATTGCAGAGAGAAGAATGATGATCAAGAAATTAATGAATCTGCTGATTCATTTTAAGTATCTTTGAAGACTGTTTTGATGTAAATTTATTCATAAATCTGTAATATTGCTTCATTTATTAAAAGTCTTGCATTTAGAGTGAGTACTTATTAGAAGTATAATTAAGTCAATGCACAAGAATAATGCACAAGAATAATATGAATGTGATTTCAAGAATTACACTGTTTATCTAATTAATGAAGACAGATATTTTCTAGTTTATCTTGAAAAATATGACATCAAGATTCATCATGAAATTCTTCATAGATCTCATATTTTTATCTTGAATGATGATGCATTTGACATGAATTGTTGTTAAGTTGATGTTTGCATAAAGCAAAATGTCAATGAAAATTCTACAACAAAAGTGATAATGCAAAAGAATAATGCACTTACTTTTCATAAAGAAAATCATAAAGTCTTCAGTGACTTCTTGAAGAGCACTCAAAACAAAGCACTGAATGCAAAAATCATATTGTAGCATGTTCGCTTAAGCATAATCATGCATAATCTTTCTAATCAGTCTTTCAAAGATCATTTTGAGAATGAGATTTTCTGCAATCTTTTGATATTTTCAAATTTCACGCAGCACAACAATGTCTGATTTGTAACATCTTTTCTGTTGCAAAGCATTAGTATGTCAGTAAATAATACATTACTCATGTGCATTATCTTTTTAGTAGTAAGAGTAAATTTAAAGACTGAAGTTTCTTTGATAACATAATGATCAGTTGAATGCATTGAGCTCTTAAATGTCTTATGTGCTGATGCATATGCTAAAAATGAACTTGTCAGCAATAAACAAGTCATATTGCATTATCAGTATGCATTATCAATAACATGCTTGCTGCATGTCATTGTTTATCAAGAATGATTGATTTGATTTATGTAAATTTGATTTTTGAAAGTATTATCTTCAAAAGTATTATTTATTGAAGCATTGATTACTAAAATATGATAGAAGAAGTGATTAAAAAATCAGAAAAGAAATTGAAGAAAATATTGAATAAATGTTAAGAAATAAGTGTTAAGAATAATAATTAAATATTTCTTATTACACTTAAATTCATCTCACTTAATGAGTTTTTTTCTTACTTGTAATGATTGTTTCTTTAACAACACAAGATATATACAAAGATTAAACAGTAATCACTATTACTAAACTTGAGATCTGAAGATAGCTGAGACAATAATATGTATTGATTACTTACATAAGTTGAGCACAAAGCTTCTATCTAAAAGAATGATCATCATTATATAAACATAGAAGAATCATGTCAAGTCATCTCTGCTCTGAATGATCACTTTGATAATTCTCGAGCAAGATGAGCAAGATGAGCATCATGCTCATCATGCTCATTATGATTACTCTCGATTCAAGCGATCAGAGTAATCACTTCAAGACTCTGATTACTCAATGATTATTTAATCATTGCTGTTACATAATTTCATGCAAGAGAGTTTTAACATTAAATCTTCTTTTAAATTTTTCATTTTGAAAATCACTTTTTCTTCATGTTTTCTCATTGCACAATCAAAAATTCTATTTTGCGTTGCAAAGATTTTCTTGAATGTACAAGTTCTGAGCGTACTGTCATGCATTCTTATGAATATTGCAGTTGCTTGCAAAAGAAATGTCGTGTTGACAATGAATTTGATCATTGCATCAAGTGTATGCATCTTGATTGCAAGTGTGATCTTACTTTCTTGATGATGAAGTGAAAAAGAGTAAAGACAGAACACAATTGTGTTCTTGATGAGCTGCTGAATGCTCACAAGCAAATGCAAAAGATTTTCATAAGAGTTACTCATTTGCAAAATCAATTTGTCTTTCTGAAAAATAAGAAACAGATGATGATTAAATGAAAGTTTCAAAACATTATCAAGCTCAAGAAAGATGAGAGAAAGACTAGCAAATCATCATTGAATGATTTTCTCTTTGATGTGTTCTTTAAGCAGATTGAGATTTCATCAGACTTTGACTGACTGAATTTCTCAACTGAAACTGTCACAGAAGCATCTGACAGTTCTTGAGATTTTTCTTCAATTTTCAAGTGTTCTTGATATGTTTATAATCTTTTCACTTGACTAATCAATGAGACTGATCTTTGATATTCTGTCTATTCAATATATTTTCTACTTCGTATTTGATGTTTTGACTCTCTGAATCAATTTCTGAAGATTCTGTTTGAATTGATGTATTTGAGTCTGCAAACTTCAAAAGACAAATATGAAATATTGAATATATTTTCATAAATGCTGACAGATTTAACTTGTAGTTAATTGATTCTTTAGTCTTTAGAATTTTATAAGATTCTAGCTTTGTATGATTCAGTTTATTACTTGATCTTTTCATTTTGATATTTCGTCTTAGTAGATATGCTTTATCTCTCTTTTTAAAAGTAGATCTTCTATCTCTTTTCTTGTTTGCATACAGAATCATGCGCTTGCTAAGAAACTGTATGTTTTTCTCTAATTCTTTCTGTAGCAGCTGCAATTGTTTTATCTGTAGCGTAGCTTTTTGAGTTAATTGTGTAAATTTACGCGATTTCTTAAGAATTTCTAACTTGAACTCATAGTTTGCAAAGAATGATGATATGCTGATTACTTCTGTTGTTGTACTATTAAAAGTCAACTGTGCTACTGATAGTAACTGTATTCAATCGTTCTGTCTATAGTTAATATAACATCTGAGATACTGTTTCAATATCTGATTCATTCTTTTTATTTGTTCATCTGTTTACAAATAATAAGCTGTTGACAGCTTATGATGAATTTCTAACTGATTCATCAAGAATTTTCAGAATTTCAATGTAAAGAGCTTGTTTTTATTTGAAATTATCTCATCTGATAATTCATGATTTGCTATGATCATTCTCAGAAATGTGTAAGTTAAATCTTTTGCGAATGTTGCTTTCTTATATGATAAGAAGTATTTGTACTTGATTAATCTGTTTGTTATAATCAAGATAAAGTCATATGTTGTTTCAATGACTCTTTCTTTTGACTTAAATAACTTGACTATGAAGTTCAAAGCTATGCTTTTTCACGCATGATCTGATGTGCTGAGACTTTTCAAAAGTTCATAGAATTTATGCTGATTGTGTTTTGTATGAATACATACATTGCACTTTCTAATAATATCTTCTATCTGTTTTCTCATCTTTGAGAAATAGTAAATTCTAGATATTCTCTCAATGATTTTATTTGAAATCTGATGTTTATGTATCATTGACTCGTGATGATCATTTATCATCTCTTATCTGCATCTTGTTGAAACATAGATCAGATCTTGAAATGTTAGTATTTCATTGATAATCTCAAAGTTCGCGTTGTTCTCAATATTCTCTATAATATCTTGTGCAACTGAGTTCTTCGTTAGCTTTAGCTTTACTCATTTCTCAAGATCTCTGTTGTTAATTTGTAAAGTGACTGCGTTTTGTCTATTATAGACAATTGAATCATCTGAGTTCTCTTGCAAAATAATCTGATTTATCTGTGATTTATCTGTCATGTGATCTGCTTTTCTGCTCAAGACGTTGCTTTTCAAGTTTTCAGATTTCTTTCAATATTGAATTTGAAAGTTGTATGATGACAACTTTTTTGATCATCTAATCTGTCTTTGATTTAAAACTTTCGTGATCATAAAGTATAACAGATTCTTATGATTTATATATACTTGAATTTGATGTCTAGATTCTTCTAGATACACTCTTCATTGTTTGAAAGAGTCGACAATAGCTAACAGCTTCTTGTCATGTATCTCATAGTTCAATTCAACTTCTGTAAGCTTTCTACTGTGAAATGCAATGAGATGCAGATGTTTCTTATCGTCTGATTGACTGATACATGCTTCAATAGCTTCGTTTGATGCATTCATCTCAAGCGTAATAAGTTTTTCTGATTCAAACATGATCAGTACTGACTGAAAAATGAACAATTTCTTCAGCTTCTTGAAAGCTTTCTCTGCTTTCTCAGTTCACATGAACGATATATTCTTTCTTATAAAATTCATAAGTGACGAGATGATTCTGAAGTATCTTTTTATAAAGCATTTATAAAAGTTCGTGAATTCTAGAAAGAATTGAACTTCGATCTTTAACTTTGACATCAATTAAGTTGTAACAGCTTCTATCTTCTTTAAGTTCATTCTTAGATTCTGAGACATGATTATGAATTTCAAAAACTGTACACTCTGTACATGAAATTCACTTTTCTCTGACTTGATGCACAGATCGACTTTCTTCAAAGTCTGTAGAACTTTCTTAACATATTGTACATGTTCTTTCTTCGTCTTCAAGTATACTAATATATCATTCAGATATACTATGATGAATTGATTCAAATAACGTTGTAACATGTTATTCACAAAGATCTGAAACATGACTGAAGCATTGATTAAATTGAAAGACATGATCAAATACTCATAATGTTCTAGTTGAGTATGAAAAACTGTCTTTCACTCATTTTCTTCTTTAATTTGTATTCAATTAAATGCTTTGAGTATATTGAATTTTGTAAATCACTGTACACTCTGCAGTCTGTTCTGCAGTTCTGCTATGAGTGATAATGAATAACTGTTTTTAATCATGATGTTATTCAATGCTCTGTAGTTGACACATAGTCTTAAACTTTCATTCAATTTCGAAATAAACAAAATTGAGTATTTTGCTGATGATTGTGATTCTTTAATAAATTTCTTTTGCATGTTCTCTTTCAAATATTGTCACAAAGCATCAAGCTTTTCTGCTGACAATGAGTAAATGAACTGTTTCGTGAATTTCTTGTCATCAACGAGCTTAATCTCATGATTTCATGATTGATGTTTGAGTAGTGTCTTCTGATCACTTTCTTTCTCAAACAGAATTTTATATTTCTGATATTCTTTAAAAATAATAGCGATAGCAAGATTCTTCAAGTGATCACTCTGAATCTCTTTACTTCATAACATCTGTGCGTCATTGATCTCTTTGAACTCTTCGCGCATTTCTTCGCTCATCATGATGAATATCTTCACATTTTGTGATGACTTCAATATTGAGTGCAATCGCGTTGTTTCTGTATCTAGAAATGCAATTATCTTGTTGACTCAATCAATCATTAAATTGATTGTACGAAGTCATGATATGTCTAGAACTATATCACTGTCTGACTGCTTCGTAATATTTAAATGTAACTTCTTTCAATGTTGTTCAAGTTTTAAATGAATGAGTTGAGTTTCTTGATTTATTAGTTCATTGTTGTATTTCATGAGTGTTTTATTGAAGTTCTGCAGATTGTAAAATTCTTTCTTCTTCTGTGTAGATATTTGCGCTTCTTTAGCAAATTCTGAGAATATGTAATTCTTGATGCAGTCACTGTCTATAAATAGTCGTGCTGCATGATCATTAACTTTGATTCAGACTCGTAACTGTGATGAGTCGTTGATAAAGATAAATATGCTTTCGATTTTCAATCTTCAACTAGACTTCTTCAATGATTCATTGATCAAAGAATTTTCTAGTTTTTAAAACTAAAAGTTCTTTCTTTCAATACTTGTTTTATGTACTGAAATCAATTTGAGTTGATCTTCTTAAGTGAATATTTCTTCAAATTGCACAGATCAAACCTCTTTCTGATGACTTTTGTCATCTGTTTAAGTTTTCTGAATATATGATCTTCATCAAGAAATACATATTCTTCTTGCTTAATGAACTTAACTTCTGTGAGTGACTTCTTCATAATATTACGAAGCGTGTCGACGTTGAATAGAGTCTAGTCAATAGACTCTAGAAATTTTGATATGTGAACAAGAAACAACGATGTTTCAGATTGAAATATGCTGAAACATTTCATTTATTCGAGCTCTAGCAAATCGACTACTTCGTCTAGCAAATCGACTACTTCGTCTCTTTGTTTACTCTACTATAGATACAGCTCGAAACTGTCTTCTTTCTTCTGTATTCTTAGTTTTCTAGTTAGAGCTATCTCTATTGATCAAACATTCTACTCAGCTATACACTATCTCGCTGCAGTGTGATTAGATTCTAGACATGATTTCAACATTAAACTAAGAATTCGTTTATCACATGATATTGATTTCATTACTCATTCAAGCTACTCGATAAACAACAAAACAAGTATAAAGAAATTTGTTTACCTGATGATTGACAACATTGAAAGACAGAACAACATCAGAAAGTCAATAGAATCAACGAAAACATATGATCGTTGAATTGCTAGAGAATCTATCGCTCATTCAATAGCATTGATTCACTCGATTAATAGAATCAACGATAAAGAATCTTCGTGAATTGCTTGAGAATCAACTCATTCTCATGAAGCAGACGAGTGAAAATAAGCTGTTCAATCTTCTTTCTCTCAAAAAGCTCATGAATCAGTTGAGTCAAAATAATCTGTGTCATCAAATTCAATTCAACTCGATTTGAATTTAGATCAATTTAGTGAGTCTGCTACAAAGACATTTCAATAGTCGATCTCTTTAATGAGTTAGTCGATTTTCTTCTAGTGAGTCTGCTTCAATGACACGATCAGAATCAATCTCTTTGATGAGCTAGTTGATTCTCTTCTAGTGAGTCTGCTACAAAGACGCTGTCAATGCAATGATTTATCTACTCACATCATTCTATCTATCAGTGAATCAATCTATCTCATGTTTCTACGTCAAATAGTGAGTCTGCTACAATGATTGTTCTTTTTCTCTCATAGTGAGTCTGCTACAATAGACATTTCGATGATCTGAAAGATCAATAGAAAGATTGATAGAAAGATGAGCGTCAAGCTCTACGTCAGTGCTATGAACTACATTACAAGTCATAGAAACATGACTTTTAAAGAAAAGAAAATAATGTTACGAAGTGTGTTGACGTTGAATAGAGTCTAGTCAATAGACTCTAGAGATTTCAATATGTGAACAAGAAACAATAATGTTTTGAATCAAAATATGCTGAAACATTTCATTTATTCAAGTTCTAACAAATCGACTACTTCGTCTCTTTGTTCGCTCTACTATAAATACAGCTTGAAACTGTCTTTTTTCTTCTGTATTCTTAGTTTTCTAGTTAGAGCTATCTCTATTGATCAAACATTCTACTCAGCTACGCACTATTTCGCTGCAGTGTGATTAAATTCTAGACATGATCTCAACACATAACTATGTCATGATATCAAATGTTCTTGCGTGATGCGATTGACTCATCTTGCATAGTGTCATAAATAACTTGATGTATATCATTCTTGATCTGTTGCATTCATCTGCAATTTGTAAAGAGTGACAGAGACAGATTTTAGCGCTTTTAACGATCAATATTTCAAATATTTATTTAATCTCATGTCTCAGATTTGCGTCACTTTTAGCTGATGCATATTCATAAAAGCGTCAATATTTTCAACATTTCTGACATTTCTAGCATTCTCATGAGCGCAGTATGCGTCTTTATCATTTAATTCAATAAACACAACTATTTTGACATTTATAGCACTGATATGTAGTTGCAACGTTGAATAATTAATGATTGATTTGACTATCTAAATAATAGTTATTTAATATATGCGTCAAGAAAGTCAATGAAAAAGTCAATGAGAAAGTTAATAAGTAAACTAAAGAGATAGAAAGTCATGTAGAATGATTGATAGAGTCATGTTTGAAGCTTGATAAAGAACAAATTTGATTCTTGATTGCAAAGCAATTCAAAGCTTGATAAGAAGTCATGTAGAAAGTCATGAAGAAAGTCATGTAGAGAGTCATGTAGAAAGTCATGTAGTAAAAAGATCAGTAGATGACTCAATCAAAAGATCAGTAGAAAGCTTACTAGTAGAAAAATCAATAGAAAGATCGATTGAAAGATCAGTAGAAAGCTCACTAGATGACTTGATCAAAAGATCAGTAGAAAGATCAGCGAGAGTGCTTGATAAAAAAACATGAAGAGTGCTTGATAGAGAGTCATGAAGAGTGCTTGATAGAAAGTCATGTAGAAAGTCATGTAGAAAGCATTGTTTAATTTGTGTTATGCGCTCAATCGACGCGTATTTTGAAGCATGTAGAATGTTTGATAAAGCATTTGATAAAAACCTCAGTCGATAGTTCAATAAATAGCTCAGTAGAAAGATCAATAGAAAGATTGATAGAAAGATTGATAGAAAGATCGATTGAAAGATCAGTAGAAAGCTCACTAAATGACTCGATTGAAAGATCAGTAGAAAGCTCACTAAATGACTCGATCGAAAGATCAGTAGAAAGCTCACTAGTAGAAAGATCAATAGAAAGATTGATCGAAAGATCAGTAGAAAAATCAGTGAAAAGCTCAGTAGAAAGTATTGTTTGAAGCATTGTTTAACATGTTTTGTGCACTTGATTGACGCATTTGATAAAGCGTTTGATAAAGCATTTGATAGAAAGTTTGATAGAAAGTAGAATGATAAGTAGATGAGTGAGTAGATAGATGAGTAGAGTGAAGAGTAGATGAGTGAGTAAAGTGATGAGTAAATGAGCGAGTAAAGTGACGAGTAGATGAGCAAGTAACTAGACGAGTAGAGTGAAGAGTAAATGAGCGAGTAGAATGATGAGTAGATGAGCGAGTAGCTAGACGAGTAGAATAAAGAGTAGATGAGCGAGTAGAATGAAGAGTAAATGAGCGAGTAGATAGACGAGTAAATGAGCGAGTAAATGAGCGAGTAAATGAGTGAGTAGATGAGCGAGTAAATAGACGAGTAGTAAACTGAATGCAACGAAAGAAACGAAAGCAATGAAAGCAATGAAAGTGATGAAAGCGACGAAAGTGCGATTCAGTTCAACGACATATGAAATGATTGCAGATTTTATTCATAAAATCTGATCACATTCAGATGAGTTCAGCTAAAATTTCAACTTTATCTCGCTTTAAGCAACAAATGTCTCTTTAACTAAACTCAATAATTCAGTTCACTTTTCAAACTTCAAATGTTCACTGTGAAAAATCTTTCTCTTTCTGCTTAAAAAGAGTGTACAATTCGTTGTACATGCTTATAAAGCTTGCTTAACTTGTAAGCTTTCTGAAATCTTTCTTTACTTCAAGATGATCTTCTTCTTGATTGAGAGCATCTTCTGCTGTGATAGTGAATGCTCATAGAGTTTCGCTAAGTCAATTTTCTTCTTCAACTGCTTGATAAATAGCTTCTTCAGTGCTGTTCAACCTGTTTGAGTCATATGCTTCGCTGTCGAGAATCTTTGATTCTGCGATCATAGTGAACAAACTTTCATCACTATTCTCATCATGCACTTTCGATTGATGATGAATTGCTGCGTAAAAATGATTCTTTCGCGAAAATTTCAAGTATCATTCAGAATCTTTCTTATTGCTCAGATGAGTATGACAGTTGTTCTTGTAACATGCTGTTCACGACAACACTTAATGCTTGTCTTTCTGATCTTCTTTTGTTGCTGCAAAAGATCTGTCTTGCTTATCATAAGACTTTGACTTGTTCTTATACTTGTTCTGAGTACAATTCTTAAAGTAATAACTCAGCTTTTTGCATGTGTAACATGTCTTGCTTTGTTGAACTGTTTTATTGCAAGCATTCATCAATGTTTTTCAAGTTGCATTTAACTTCATAGATTGAGAATTATAGTATGACTGTCGTTGTTTCTTCTTGAACTTTCAATTCAATACTACTGACATAGTTGATTCTTTAACTTTTTTCAAATGTCTCTCATACTATCTGTTATTGATGATCATTGCTCTGAATATCATCTTCTGCAAGTTGACGAGTTTATTGATTCTAATGATTTCATTCTTGATTTTCTCTTGCAGTTTCTGATAGAACTGACTGATGAAAGCTGCATCGTCTCATTTCATATTCATTGCAATATGCTGAAAGTTGATCAAATAAGTTGCTGCGAAGATTTTCTGTCACAGATTGTACAACTGACGTTCTGCTGTACATTTCTTGTCAATGTCTTCAAATACTCTTCTTAAACGTTTCTCAAATGCTTGAGAATCACAAAATATTGTTTTGATTTCTTCTTCTTATTCTTCTGATTTCTTCTGCAGATAATACGTTAGATAGTGATGAAATCTTGTGAATGCATTATCTTTTAAATAGATAGATGCAAAGAGTACTTTGTTCTCGATGAATTTGAACTGAAATGAATGTTGTTTGATGTATAGCTTTATCTGTACTAGATATGCTTCAAGTTTATCTCAATCATTGTGATACAAGTTCAATGTTGAGATCTTGATCTTATTCACGCTGAAGATGCTTGTTTCTTGACTAGACATGACTCATTCTGACTGACTAGACATGATTGAAGAAAATGAACGTCTCTGATATCTTGTGAAAGAGTGATGCTCAAAGTGTAATGATTGTTTCTTTAACAACACAAGATATATACAGAGATCAAACAGTAATCACTATTACTAAACTTAAGATCTGAAGATAGCTGAGTCAATAATATGTATTGACTACTTACATGAGTTGAGCACGAAGCTTTTATCTAAGAGAACAATCATCATTATATAGACATAGAAGAATCATGTCAAGTCATTTCTGCTCTGAATGATCACTTTGATCATTCTCAAGCAAGATGAGCAAGATGAGCATCATGCTCATCATGCTCACTGTGATCACTCTTGATTCAAGCAATCAGAGCAATCACTTCAAGACTTTGATTACTCAATGATTATTTAATCATTGCTGTTACATAATTTCATGCAAGAGAGTTTTAACATTACTTTTCAAAATTCTCTATCTGTTTATATTCTATCAAACTACTCAAATTTCATCGATACTGTTGCATTATTTAAATACATTATCAAGAGAATAATGCTGACTTTAATAAATACTTTTCACTCTGTTCAACAATTTAAAGATAATTCTTCATGAAAATTAATTCATTTCACTTGATGAATTATCAGACTATCAGTTTATTTCTTACTTTTCAAAATTCTTTATCTGTTCATATTTTATCAAACTACTCAAATTTCATTGATATTATTGCATTACTTAAATACATCATCAAGAGAACAATACTGACTTTAACAGATAATGTTCACTTTATTCATAAACTTAAAGTCTATTGCAAGTTGAAATCATGATGAAAATTGATTCAATGAGATCAAAGAATATTACAAGCGACAGAATAATAATCATGTAATCATATTTAAATGATTACACAAATTAAGACAGTTCAATGTTTGAAAAGAAGTGAATGAGATTGACAAAGCAGCAATGAAAGACAATGTAAGAGATGAGATAGAACAAGAGTAAAAGAACAAAGATATTCATGTTAATGCATCTCAGTAATGCAATACTAGATAAAGCGTTGATCTGTTTATAGTTGAATGCTTTGAATTGAAAATCAGATGCAAGACAGATGCTGAGATTATTGCTGAAACAACAAAGCTTTTCAATATAATTGCTGTGATACAAGATGTAAATAGTATTGCAGAGAAAATTGCTTCAAAAGTAACAAAGATATGCATTATTTATATGCATTATCTCTCAGTTGTAGAAACTAATATCAATTTTAGAAAATAACAGATGAGTTGAATGTAAGTGAAGAAATATCAAAATTTATGATTTTTATAGTTCACTTAATTCAATAAAGAATTCTTCATCATGATGATTTGAAGAAGTTAAAGCAGATTGATGATATTAATTCTATGACAGCTTTTCAGAATTTTACAACAGAATTCATCACTTTCTTAACTGTCAAAGAATAAGAAATTCAGAATTCAATACATGCAATAAATTCTAATTTAAATGATTTCATCATAGTAGAAAATGATGATGCAAAGATGTGCTATGAAGCAAAGAAAAATGAGAAGAAACTACAACATGATAAATATGAGATAATCAATAGTGAGAAGAAAGAGAATAATGAAAGTGAAAAGAAAATAATAAAGCTGTTATCAGAACTCAAATCTATGAGAATCAGAGTTCTTCAAAAAATAAAGAACAGACACAAGAATTATTCTTAAACACTATCATTGAGTTCTCAGACGAGAATTTGAGTCTATGAAAATCAAGACACTGAGTCTACGAGAAATTCTACTGTCGATTCTCAGAAACATTGAGTCTATGAGAATCTTTATCGTTGATTCTCAAAGACTCTGAATCTACAAGAATTCAAGTTGCATACAAATTTCAACATTTCATCAATGATAAGAGTTCAAGTCACATATAATCTTCGAGAAATTTCACAGAGATTGCATGTAATCTTGCTGATCTCATCAACGATGCTTGAACTTAGTCTTCTGAGTATATAAAGAAGAGTTCACTTCTGTATTTTATAGTTTGATGTTAACTTTTTATATGAATAAATATTACTAAGTTACTATCAAATTTGATCATATTATCTACGCGCATATTCTTTAGTGTGACTGCGCGTTTCTTGAGCTACTCATAATTTTAACACTTTACTTTATTGCAGAGATGATAGTTTGTACAATCAAAAAAAAATTTGTTGACTTGAACAGCAATTCTTCGAATATGACACTTAATCTTTGTAACAAATCTCAATTTCTTTTCATTCTTGAAGCTTTTACGTTTTTGATTTAAACAATCATCATCACTGATATCATAAACGTACTCTTTGAGCATCATGATCAAGATACAATCTTTCTTAATGTTGCAATTTCACTTCTTGAAAGCAATATTTGCATGTTTTTCAAAAACATTATCTCATCTACTTTTGTTATTTTCACAGAGTTTGCATTCACTCTGCTTGATCAAATTTCTTATGACAATAGAAAGAAGTTTCAATTGAATTCAATGAAGAATCTTGCACAGCATCAAGTGATCATCATCAACATCATGATTTCATTGACTCAATTGTCTTCTGATTTTGCAAGCGTTAGTTTGAAGAATCTATTAAAGACTTGTCATTATGCAGCATTGAATGAAGATATCAGAAGCATTTGCATCGATGTAGAAAGAAAAAAGAGACAGCGCATGCTGCTTCAGACAAGAATGAAAGTTGTTAAGCATGAATTTTTATTTATCACTCTTGACAAAATTCAGAATGTTATCAATGATGTGAAAATCTTGCAAAGACAACAGAATTATTTGAAGATGTATGCTTGACACAAGATGTTGTTCATTGAAAACATTATTCTGTTAGAAGATCTGAATCAAGCATCTTGCACATTGAACTTTGATTACTTTTTAACATAACAAAGTTGTGCATCTGATTGTTTTGAATTGAAGTTTTGCAAAAGAATCATTACTAAAGTCATAAAGAATTTTTTCATCGATGATGATCTCTTTAAGAAGAGAGCGATCATTTCTAAAATCATTTCTTCGAATAAGTTCTCAAAAGAGAAGAAGTTCAAGTTCATCGTTGACAAGAATCTGAAGTTGTTTCTCAGAAAACTAAAGTTAAACTTCATCAAGATGAACTACATCAAAAACAACGACAAGCTTGATTACATCATGAAATATGTAAAAATCACAGCGATGCACTATCTTCAACAGATCGAGAAAATTATCAAGAAGAGAGATTGTAGAATCACATAAGCGAAGTTTTTCAAGACTCTTCAGCAATGCTTGCTTGATACAAAGTCACTTCAGAATTGAACAAACAATTTATGAAATATCATTATAAAAAGAAGCAATCAAACATGCATGTCATTCTTTCTGAAACTCAACAAGATACATTTTCAAAATCATGTTGAAGTCATAAAGTCTGAGAAAGTGTTATTGTTCAAATTTCTGAGTGAGTTACTTTCTTTGAACAAGACTAAGCTAATCATACTAACTTTTGCTTAATGAAGCAAGATGTTCTGTCAAGAACTGACAAAGTACATTGACATGCAACATGCTTTAAACTATGCTCAGCAAAGTTGACAGTTGAAAACAAACTCATCTTTTGAGAATTGATCACACAAGAAGAACTTGCAGAATTCTTTGCAGAGAATCAATGATCAAGAAAAAGAAGAATACTTTAATGATCAAGAAAAAGAAGAATACTTTAATGATTAACAAGAACAACGAGAATCAGAACTGAGAAAAACAGTCTTTTGAAAGAAAAAATATTGCAAAGTCAGTGAGAAAGCGTGCATCAGATGCAAATCTAAAGATCATGCAGAGTTGAATTGTTCAAACTTATGATTCATCTTTTCAGAAACTTTCTTCTCAAAAGCTTCTTCTGCTTCTAACAACATTCTCATTATCAACGTTTCAAAAAAAGACTTAGCTCAATAAATTTCTCTCATTTATCAATTGCTCAAGAAAAAAGAGCAACTGAAAAGTATAAAACTCAGTGAATCAATTTGATCAGTCAACTGTTTATCAAACTGAACACGTTGACAATGTTGAAGAACTTGAACTTCGTCACAACATCATTCATTCTCATAATCAAAATTAAGTCAGAATGTCTTGATCTTTTTGAAACTCAAGTTATGATGAACATTAAGTGTATGCTAAATGTGATTTATCACAATCTTGTGAAATGTTTAAATAAGATTGAGAATATTCATTCTTGAAAGTTCACGAAAATTTTCTTTAATGATAAATCAATGTGATTACACGAAACAATACTGCTTGATTTAAACATTCAGAACTTCAATAAGAGCAATTTATGCATTTTGAAGATCTTTATCATTGTCAAATATGTCTCAAAGAATCTCATGTTAAATCTTTCATTCTTTGAAAAGCATAATCTCATTCATGAGTTTGCTCATTGATGCTTATGCTGAAGAATCTTGTGTGCTCAAAATAAAAGAAAGAAACTATCTCATTGAAGAACAGTTTCAGAATCATTTTACATAATGTTCAATGAAGCAAGATTCACATCAAGTCTTTTTGCATGCAATATTCATCAATTTAATCTTGCAAAAAAAGTCACTTTCAAGTTTTCTTATTGATGTAATCAGCAGAAGAAATGAGAAGTCTTAAGCACTCAATTGACTCAAAATCTCAAGCAACAGAGCATCATAATACACATTCAATCACTTTTAGATGCTCTGTACAATTCTTTGAGTTTCTCAGTGACAGAAGAAAACTTTCAACTTACACAGATCAAGAATACAATAGTCAATCAATTCTTAAATGTTTCAAAAGAATTTGCAAACTTCGCGAATTTCTTCACTCAAAAAGTCAAAGTTCTTTCAACTTACAAGTCTCATGATCATGTTATTTGCATCGAGAAGAGTCGTATTGCTCTCTGAGACTCTTTGTACAATCTTTTCGCAGTTGAACTCATTGTACAAAAGATTTATATCGAGAAACAGCTTCAAGCAAACATGATACAATATTTCATCTCTTCAGTTGAGATGTTCATGCTCTTTACATCTAAAAAAGATGAAATGCTGCAATCATACATTGATTATTAAGAACTCAACGCAATCATTCTCAAGAATAAATGTTCTCTTTCGTTGATCAATGAAGCTTTCAATCATCTTGCAGATGTCAAGTGATTTATCAAGCTTGACATCAAGAACGCGTTCAACAAACTTTGCATACAAGAAGAAAATGAATGAAAAATGACATTTCATACAAGATTTGACTTATACGAGTATCTCATAATGCTCTTTGATCTCATTAATGCATCAACTTTCTTTCAGATCTATATGAATCAGACTCTGTTTAAATTTCTTAACATCATCTGTTTCATTTATCTGAATGACATTTTGATATTCAGTGAAATTTGCGAAAAACATGTTCATCACATATGACAAATTCTTGACAAACTGCAGATTCTAAAGCTCTACATCAAGCTTTCAAAATGCAAATTCTTCAAGAAAGAATTATTCTTTCTAAAATATAAAGTAGAAAAAAGAGAAATTTCAATGAAGAAGAATTGAGTGCAAATCATTCAAGATTGATCATAATCAAGAATGATGAAAGAGATTCAAATGTTTCTTGACTTTATTAACTTCTATCATTAATTCATAAAGAACTATTCAAGAATAGCATCATTCTTGATTAATCATCTCAAAATGAGTCTCTTTTCTAACGCAAAGAAGAGATGAATTTTCAAAGAACAGATGAAATGAATTGAACTCATCAACAGTGCTCAAAATGCTTTTCAGAAGCTGAAAGTCATCTTTGCTTAAAATGTTATTTTTCAGCACTTCAATTTTGCGAAAGTCATAAGATTGAAAATGAATGTCTTTGAATTTGCAGAAGAAGCAATGATGTTTCAACAAACAAATATCACACTCAAGAATTTACATTGATACTCAGTAATCATCTGATCAAGAAAGTGACAATTGATTGAATGAAACTATGATGTACATGATCAGAAAATGCTGATGATCATTGAAAGCATAAATCATTGAAAACATTATCTAGAAGAGACTTGACATGAAATAAAAATAATCAGCAATCATGCAAATCTTCGACACTTCATGACAACAATCAAGCTTTTTTGCAGACAGATGAAGTGAGTTAACAGATTTACTGCATACAACTTCAAGATCTTTTATCAAAAGAAAGTGAGCAATTCTGTCAATGACTTGTCAAGAAAATTCAACTATGAGAAAGATATTGATGCAGATGAGAGAAAGTTCATCTGTAATCTAGCATACATGAGAGAACTTTTGAAGAATTTCTTAAGTCAATCAGCGTCAACGCTCGTTATCTTCACTCAACAGTTCAAGACTTTGAGCATCAAAAATCATGAGAAAATAGTCATTAAGTCATTTGAAAAGATCATCAACTTATTAGCGTTTGCAAGAAGAATCAGAAGAGTTTCTTAAATTCTGAAGAAACTTTCAACTGCTGATGAAAAGTCTCAATGATGATTTCAAAACATCATTATTTCTCGTCAGAAAAACATTTGTTCTTGCAAAAACATTGAGTCAAGATTTATTACTGTTGTTGAAATTTAAAGAAACATTAACTTTTGCAAAAACATTGAGTCAAGATCTACTACTGTCGTTGAGATTAAAAAAAATGTCTTTTCTTGCAAGAATATTGAGTCAACGTTTATTACTGTCACTGAGATTAAAAGAGATATCTGTTCTTGCAAGAACATCAAGTTGACATTTATCATTGTCGCTGAAACTGAGAAAAACGTCGTTCAGATGAGATGAAAATGCAGAAGAACAAATTCTTCTGCTGAAGAAAGCAAAGATTTGATCATGAGTCAGAGCAGAAGTTCAACTATGTGTTGTCTCGCTGACGAAAGTGAATGTTTGATCATGAGTCAAAGCAAAGTTTCAACTATGCATCATTTTGTTGAGAAGAGCAAATGTTTGATCATGAGTCAAAGCAGAGTTTTAACTATGCATTGTTCTGTTGAGAAGAATGAATGTTTGATCATGAATCAGAGCAGAGTTTCAACTATGCATCATTCTGTTGAGAAGAATGAATGTTTGATTATGAATCAAAGCAGAGATTCAACTATGCATCATTCTGTCAAGAAGAATGAATGTTTAATCATGAATCAGAGCAAAGTTTCAATCATGCATTGTTCTGCTGAGAAAAGTGAATGTTTAATCATGAGTCAGAACAGAGATTTGATTGTGCATCGTTCTGCTGAAGAAATGAAGAAAGCTTTATTTACAAGAGAGAAAGTGAATGCATTAGAAAGTCATTTTGTTGCAATTCAAAATGATTCAGATGAGACAGATGATGCAGTCTTAAAGTCTACGAGAATTCATAAATGCTTTAATTCATTAATACAAAATGATGTTTTGACTTCAAGCTTTGTTGACTTTGCAAGCTACTCTTTCAAGAGTCTGACTCAACTGATCTGAAAACAGCAAAAAATAAATCATTTCATCATCATAATATGAGAATTAATGAAAAAGAAAAACTCAAGCACACGTGATACTGAAATTGACTTCAGCGTCTTCATGATCAACTGATCGAAGAAAATCACAAACAATATCATGATATTTCAAGAATTTATTTATGTCTCTGCATAAAATGAATTTAGAGCAAAGATTATGAAATAACATCATGACAGCTTTCTTGCAAAACATCTTGATTTTCAATGATGTTTAGAGCTTGTTCAATGAATCTTCAACTGATCATTTGCAAATAAGAACATTAAAAAATACTGCAAAATTTGTAAATTATGTCAGCAACATAAGATATTACATCACAGAATCTGAGAACTTCTGAATAGTTTGCTCATTTCTTGAAGAATATGAGAAAGCATTATCATGAACTTCATCATCGATCTTTCTGACAGCATGAGCGTCTCAGATATCTTCTATGACAGCATTATGATTGTAATCAATCATTTTTTCAAGATGATGCACTACATTTCTACTTGAAAGACAATGACTGCTTTTGATCTGATCAATCTCTTTCTTGACAAAGTAGTTTGATATCACGAGACTTTTGATGATATAGTTTCTGACAGAGATTTTGTATTTACATCACACTTTTGAACATCGTTGTGCTATCATCTTTTGATCAAGTGAAAACTTAGCACTACGTTTCATTCTTGCATTGATGATCAAATCAAAAGACAGAATCAAACTCTCAAGATTTATCTTCAAGCGTACTGCAATGATGTTCAAAATGATTGAGTTCATCTTCTTGTCATGATCGAGTTTTTCTACAATAACAGCGTTTACATTGCAACATCAATAACATCATTCTTTGCAGTCACAGAAAAACATTCGAGAATGAAGTTCAGCATCAAGAATCATTCAAAGAAATCAGAGTCAGTCACAAACTACACAACGAGAATGAAAAAACTGCACGAGAATCTTTGCTACAGACTTGCAAAGATAAACGTTGACTATGTGACTCAGCATGATAAAAGATACTCTGCTAAGATGTATCTTGTCAATCAGTTGATGTGATTGAATGTCAAGAACATTCAAATCAAGAAGTCTTTCAAGAAACTTGAAGCTAAAAGATATGAATTGTACAGAATTTTAAAGCAACTGAGCAGACAAGTCTATCATCTGAAACTGTCTTCAAAGACGCGTATACATTCAATATTCAATGTCAGTCTGCTGAAGTCATTCTGCTCAAGAAAGAGAAAGTTGAATGAGTTGCTGATGAAGAATCTTGAGCTAGAGAAAGAGATACATGATAGTTGAGAAATCAATGACATACTGAATAGTTGTATACAGAATGATTAGTTGCAATATCTGTTTAGCTGAAAGAACTTTGAAGCTTCAGAAAATATCTGAGAATCATCAGACTATCTTGATAACTGCAAGACTTTATTGAGATTCTTTCATTGCAAACATCTCATCAAGCTTGAAAGTAAGTCATTAACATTCTCATAAAAGATTACAAGTATGCATAAAACGAAGTAAAAAGATTGATAACTATCTAGCTATCACTAGAAAAAAAAAACAAGACTTTCTCGCTTAATTATTCTCATCAGTACTCAAATCAACAGTCTAAAAAAGTCATTAGCAGATGCAGAAATTGATACATGAATAGTTCATGAATTTCATACAATATGAGTATCATTCAACTTTCACTTTCTCGAAAATTCAAAGATTGATGAAAGTAAACTTTTGCAACTATTAGTCAAATAACACAAAACATGCACAAGCTATTGTATTGACAGAATGAATGAAATAAGAAGCTCATATTAAAGCTCACTGCGTTCTTCATCTTTTTGATGATAAATTGTGTAGTTGACGTCAAAGATGAGAAAAGAGAAGAAGTCATTGACAAGAATGAATCAGATGAAAGAAGAGAAAAAGTCATTGACAAAAATGAATCAGATGAGAGTGAAAGCAAAGAGACACAAAAGAGCAAAGAAAACAAGAATGAAGATGACATCACAAAAGAGCACATTTTGATTGTGACAGAGACATTCTGATCTTTCAAATGCATTGCAAGAAGAGTCAGAGCACTCTGAGTCTGAGCAATTAAAGCAGATCAAAGATTGTCATATTTTTCAATTTGCTTTCACAAATTTTTAATGATTTTATTCTGTCTTGCAATTTGACACAGCAGATTATTAATTCAAGTCTCTTGTGTTATTATTTGCTTTTGCATCTTTCTGCAATTAATAGTCGCGTCTTTGACATTCTTTCTCATTTCATTGATGTCGTTTCTGTTTATCTTGATATCAAGAACGAGAGAATACAGCTTCTTTTCAATATATTCTTCAAATTCAAGAAACATCTGATTCTGAGTTGAGTCAAGAGAAAGATCATGAGAAGCAATCATCATCTTCTCAATCACAGACTCAGAATCAGATGCAACAAAGAATGAAGAAGAACTTATGCAAGATTGAGAAGAAAGATAGCTTAAGCAAAGTGATGAAGAGACAGAACTGATAAAATCAAACTTGAAATCAAATGTAATCTTGACATGAAAAGAGTTTAAGCAAGACAGAGAAGTGTTTAAATTAAATGAAGAGAGAGCAAAGCTGACAGAAATAAGTGTTGAATCGCTCTTAAATGCTCTAAAAAGCATCAATTAATCATTGAATTTTCACATCTTGAAGTTACTGAAAATTATACTTACAACTCATACTTGCAATTTGTCTTGATAACAATGCATAGTATGCATTTCTTGAAATTCTTTTCAATAGAAAACTTTATTTTTATGCAGTTTACATTTCTTTTCACGCACTTTTTACATCTATTCAAGAGTTGTATTGCAATCTTTTTGCTATACACATTCAGAGCTGTTTTGTGATGCTGAGTTTATGACATAAGATTTCTCATGTAGAAAGAAAGAAAGACAAATCTCTGATCAAAGATGACGTAAAAATGAGAGAATTAAACGTGAGCAGCAGATACAACGAGCGCGCTGATGCAAAATGAAGAATCAATAGCGAAGAAAACAAGCAGATGCAATGCAAACACGTTTCATGTTCTAAGAAAGAGATACAATGAAGAACTGCATCACTCACTTCTTTTAGACTTTTTCATCTTCATTCAAGATATCATCAGCTCATCATCATCAAATCAAGAAGTGAATTCATACTCATTATGATTATGATATTCAAAGAAATTGTACAGAATTACTCTACAGAATGAATAAAAGATCAAGTAAAATAATGAGATGAAAATTGAATGCAAGAACGAAAGTTGAAGAAGAAAGAAAGTTGAAGATCACGCAAAAGATAAAAGAGATGAATTGATAAAAATTCACTACTTCACAATAAATAAACATAAACATTGATGATCATCATTCTTGTGCTAGTTACAACAAACAACAGAAGCATCATTCTTCTGTTCATTGTTTACTTCTACTATCTGATACTATCTTCTGCTCATTGTCTGCTTCTACTATCAAGTATTATTTATAGAAGAAAATTTCAAATTGAGCAAATCTTGACTCTTGCTACAATTGTCATCATGAAAATTCAAGTCTAGTCGACGTGCATGCGTTAATAAAAGAGAGCATCGAGATCGTGATCACATCATGCATGAAGCGACAGTTAAAATATAATGAGACAATGAAATAATTGTCAAAATTCAAATCTACAAGATTCAAAGAATAGACACAAATGATACTGCTGATCATCTAGAAACTCTATGTGAGTTGCAGAAGATGCTCAGTCTATATTTATAAAAATCAAAGAATGAAGAATATGCTATCGTCAATATTTAAATTTACAAGAATCAGAAAATAAACATGAGTGTTACTGTTGACTTTTTAGAAACTCAATGCTTATGCTATTGAAAAAGAATCTTGAGAACACAATAATGCACAGCAAGTTTGATGTCATGCATTGCATGAAGAAATGAAGCAATTCAACAACAAGAACGTTGTTATTAAAAGAGAAAATAATTGTCAGAACTCAGATTTATGAAAGTCAAAATTCTTCAGAAAATAAAGAACAGACATGAAAACTATTCTTGAATGCTATTATTGAGTTCTCAAATGAGAATCTGAGTCTATGAGAATCGAAACACTGAGTCTATGAGAAACTTTACTGTCGATTCTCAGAGACATCGAGTCTACGAGAATTTCTATCGTCAATTCTCAGAAACTCTGAGTCTACAAGAGTTCAAGTTGCATACAAATCTTAATGTTTCATCGACAATAAGAATTCAAGTCACATATGATTTTCAAGAAATTTCACAGAAATTGCATGTAATCTCACTGATCTCATCAACAATGCTTGAACTTAGTCTTCTGAATATATAGAAAAAAGTTCACTTTTGTATTTCATAGTCTAGTGTTAACTTTCTATATGAATAAATATTACTAAGTTACTATCAAATTTGATCATATTATCTACGCGCATATTCTTTAGTGTGACTGCGTGTTTCTTGAACTACTCACAGCTGTTTAACTAGCGAACAGCGCTTATCTTACTTTCTAAGTTCTAATCATAACTCATAATTTTCTAAATTTATAGTGCATTATCTTTTTGCATTATCATGAAGAGTGTTTAATAAAAAGTCATGATGAAAATCATGAAGTCTTCATGATGAAGATTGTTCAATCAAGCTATTTACATTTATCTAATATCTTGTTGAATTGAATTGAGTTATTGAGTTGAATTGTTGAATCAAGCTTTTCAACTTAATTCAAGTTCTTGAGTTCAACTTCTCAACTTGACTCAACACTTTTTCAAAAAAATTTCAACTTGACTTAATACTTTTTGAGTCGAGTACTTGACTTGAACTCAAGTACTCGACTTGATGCAATCAATTTATTCAAATATGATTATTTGCTGAAAGTTATTGATGACAAGCTGATTCAAAGATTTATCATCACGTTGCAAAAACATTGCTGAAGATAGAAAGATAAAGATTTGTAAGCAGATTAGCTAGTAGAATGAACGACAGCAAGATGATGACAGCAGAATAATTCTTCAATTAATGACTTCTGTATGCTTAAATAATAAAAAGTCAAAAAAGTGAAGCAAAAAAGTCATTAAGAGATATTATACACGTTTTTTGTAGAAAAAATGATTTTATTCATTCTTTACTCACAGCATTATGTATTAATCGTACTTCTATCAATTCATTTGACAATCATGTTCAACTACTTTGATCTGTCAATTGAGCTGCAGATCATGTTTGTCAAGATCAGTCTCATCAATCATTAAGCACTTGATTCTTTCTCAGCGAATCGACTTCTTATATTCTCAATTGAAAGTACTTGTAATCAATGTTGAAGCAGCGATAGATGTATTCAAATATTCATTCTATGAAGCGAAAGATTCGTCTAAATACAAAGAAATCACATGATTCTACTAGTCTCAAACTAGTCTCAAATAAATTTAAGCATCTCATTTCAACAATTGAATGACTCAATTGATTTCATCAGAATCTTTCTTCGCTTTAAGTCAGTAAGCAATTGAAGAATTTGTTGTATTTAATACTTTAAGAGTTGAATTCTTGACAAGTCATGTTTAAGCTCACTGCTACAGACTTCTGAAAATCAAAAATTGAATATACTCATCACATTTTTCTTCTCATTTGATGACGTGATAATCTTGCTGCAAGAGAGTAGATATCATCTTTTCACTTACTCATTATGACTGAGAGAAGTGTAGAGAAATATGTTTCATATGTTTAAAGATGTGTCATTGAGTATTCTGATGATCGATGTGAATGAGATATTGAAACATGATTTTAGCATATGCAGAAAGATTTAGAATTCTTGACATTCATTTTCGCTTTGTCTCATAATGATTCATTTATAGAAGAAATTCAGAAATCAATCTCATCATCTTTCAATTGCTTGAAATTAAAGCTATTCAAATCTCTTTGTTTATTAATGTTTCTGATGTTTTTTCAGCTATGTTGAAATCACTTTCTGCAAGTCTGCACTTCAAAATACTACGTCTTCTGCTACTTCATTGAACTTTTTCAATAATCACTGAAGAGATTCATTATTGCTCTGTCACTATATACAATGTTCAAGAGAATCTCTTTATGTATAACTCATTTTTTAAATCTCAATTTCAATTCAAAGATGCTTCTTGAAAGATTTTCAAGATCATTGAAAATGATCTCATAGTTTATCTTGAAGATTGATTGTGAATCATGCAGAAAAAGATGATTTGATACATATGAAAGAAGTAAGACATTAATGTGCATCAATTCATGATATCAAGAATTCTGAAAAGAAGAGATTGAAGTATTAAAAAAGAACAGTGTGTAAAAGTCAGACAAAACAATGAGTTTCATTTGAATTGAATAGCAAACATGCTTTGTTTAATGATTGAACAGCTTGTGTTCATGAATGAATTCTTATTCAATGAGATCATGAGTTGATGTCATCAAATCTATGCTTTTGTTGATCAATCAGCTCACTATTAAGTCTTTAGAACAAGAGAGCATTGCTGAAATGTTCTTTCAATTTATACAAAAAATGAATATTTATTTTGCATTGATATTTATAAGAATTGATTCAATGACAAGACTTTCTTTCAATGACTAGCAGATAAACTGCTATTTTTATGCAGTTTTTTTTCAACTTTAAGAAGTGTAATCATTATGAATAATGCAAATGTTCATTGCAATAGTTGAATTGAAGAACTCATCATCTCATATAAATGTCAAATAAGTTATTTATCTTGTTGAATTAATGATTTATCATTGATATGAATGTCAGATGTGATATTTATCTTTCTACTTATTAAATTACAATCTCATAAAACTCATCTTCAGCGTATTAAAAATCTGAGTTCGTAAATATTTTAACAAAATATGATTTCATTTTGAAAACATCTTTGATGACTTTCTTTATTATGCTGTTGAACGAAGCAAATGTGATAAATATTTAAGATAGCACTTCAAGCATTTAGATTACATCTTTGAGATAAATATTAAAGCTTTGAAACGAGAATTGAAGATAGAAATTCAGAAATTTGATTCAGAAATTTAACTTTATTTAACGACTCAGTTTTAATAAAGTCTTGATTTCACGTCAGATCAACTTAAAGAACTTCAGATTTTTCTTAAATGCATGAATTTTTTCATCTGACATCTTTACTTATATAGCAGTTTGATAAATAGCAGACGCTGAATCTATCATATCTTTCAAATCATTCATAGATCACATCTGAGCATTCACTATGAGTCTCATCTCTGCGAGCTTTTGTTTAATTATTTGACATGAGATTTTGTTTATCTTTCAGATGAAGAACTGATTAAATATCTTCTTCATTTCTTTTGACTCTTCAATGAGACTTAATTGCTGAGCTGCAATTGCAGACTGAAATGATAAAAAAGAAGAAGAAGAAGAAGAAGAAGAAGAAGTAAATTGAGATGATGAAGATTGCTATCATTGAATAAATTGCAAAGACTGTTGTCATAAAGAAGATTGTAAAGACTGTTATCATGAGAGAGATTGTGAAGATTGCTGTCATGAAAAAGATTATGAAAACTGCTGTCATGATTGATAAGATAATTGATAGAAAGAATAAATAAATGATTATTATCATGATGATCATTGCAAAAGAAAAGATTGCTGAGATGATGATGAATGAGATTCTGAAGCTTTTTGATGCAAGTTCATTCATTTTATCTGATTGATTATTGTTTCACTCATTCGCATTTTCATTTGCTGTTCATTGAATCTCATAAATCTCGTCATAAAATTTTTCTTTTTCACTCACTCTGCTTTGACATTCAGTCTTTTCTCATGCAAATCTGATTAATAAGACAGCGAAATAACAAAGCTTTGTTTATCACTTCAAAAGTTATATAAAAAGATAAAAGATTGTTTAATGCTGATGTTTGCTTCATTGTTAAATATCATTTTATCTCATAAAGATTGTTGAGTGTGATTCATATTATAGTGCTTGTTTGCAAAATTCACGAAATAAAAGTCATTCTGATTTTTACAATGTTCATCATTATACTGTCAATAATTTAACAATGCTTTATTGAAATTGTTAATGTCAGCAAGTGTTTCTGCTCTGATTCAAGCTTGATTCAGAAGTTGATCGATGCAAGTGCATCTTTAACGAGATTTTTCATTAACATCAGAATCTTCAGAAACAATTTCAGCAAATTTTTTACAAGTAAACTTTTTAATCTTCATGTTGATCTTTATCTTGATTGTATAGTCAATAACTTTCTTCTCAGTCAAAGTGAGTAAGATTTTCTTTTATTTTAACTCATTAAAGTCATCAATAAACTGCTGTTTTCAAGTGATTTTTGATTTATTAACTTTGATGATAATCATTTAATTAGTGATAATTCAGCTCTTGACATCATCATCTTTGATCTTAATAATCTCATTTAAGATTTCTTTGAAGTTTCAGATTTGAAACTTCAAAGTCAGCATTTGAGCAATGTGATTAAATCATTTAAGTTTTCAATTTACATGAAGATAAACTGATATAAACAGCATAAAATCATTAATTTGATTTTCAAAGTTCATAGCTTTAAGCTCAGAAATAAACAACTCATTTGTCTTTTTTCTAGTTTGATGATTCAGATAATGATGATGTATAGTCTCTTGTTCATCATGCTCATTTATTTCTGTCTGTCATAAAGTCTCTTTACGAGCTTTATTGTCTTTCAATCTTTAAGCAGCATTGACTCAATTTTGTTGTTCTTTTTGATGCTTTGCATGCGCAGCAATTTCTGCAGCTGAAAAAGCTATTGATCTTTCAGCTTTATTCTTAGAAATGTCAAGTTCATCTTCTCAATATCTAGAATGTGACAATGATGAGAATGAATCAGATTGTGAACATCTTAGTGAAGAAGATTCAGATCATTAAGAAAGTGAAGATAACTAAGATTCAGAAGATGAGAATTGTCAAGAAGTTGAAGACAGCTCAGAAGTTGAAGACAATCAAGAATCATTTACATTCAATGAAATGAGAGCTCGTCTACGACAATGATCGAGAAGAGCAGCTTGATCGAAGAAGTCAGCTCGATCAGTGATTTTCGACTGTTCAGCTTGAGTCGTCAATTTTCTACGTCTTTTGAATGCTTTAGAGAGAATGAGAAAGTCATCTAGAGATAGGTTTTGACTTCGACGTTGAGGCATTTCGAATAAAAACGGTCGGTTACAAGAACATCAGGAACGTCAACAAACAAAGAGGTCTGAATAGCTTCAATTTCGGGCAATTGGGGGGCGATGAGGTTGATTTCTGAATTCCTTCTATAAACGAATCATCGTGGGGCAGAGCGAAAATGAATGTCAAGGATTCTAAACCTTTCTGCATACGCTAATTACGTTCCCACTCGCTCGGGACATTTCTCTGCTAGATCACGGTCTGAATTCGCGAAAGCTCTGTATGACCATTTTTGTTCACCGGCGAGACGATTGATTGGCACGAGCGCGATCTCGAAGAATCAGGGCGTCATTGTTTTGCGTATCATCATATACTAAAGAGCTCACCTCTGACGAAATTGCTGGCCGATTTTTCGCCTTCAACGGGAAGGCTCAAACATGGGATGAAAGCATTCAGTCACTTTCTTTGGAGTCTTT